>Ga0307507_10005250_pt1 | contig 21538 bp, 22 predicted proteins | sample 7_EM_MG_FD_207223 | JGI IMG/M metagenome (GOLD analysis project Ga0307507, IMG submission 207223) | Populus trichocarpa ectomycorrhiza microbial communities from riparian zone in the Pacific Northwest, United States - 7_EM | ecosystem: Host-associated > Plants > Roots > Unclassified | place... | reverse complement strand
CGTCCCTTCAAGTTCTTTTATATGTGGGTTGATCACCCAGAATATGCAGGCTTAATCTCTGATAGATGGCAAATCCCAGTTGCACGTTCTCCCATGTTTGTTTTATGTAGGAAACTCAAATCTCTGAAGCACCCTCTAAAGACTCTAAACAAGTCACACTTCAGTCACATTTCAGAAAGAGTTGCTAGAGCATAGGCTGACTTGGAACATCATCAATGCCTCCTACATGATTCCATAGATAATATTTCTCTCCTGAACAGGGTCAATCAAATGAAGCTGGATCTTTTCAATCTCAAATCTGCTGAGAAGGCTTTCTTTTTTCAGAAGCTCAAGTGCAATTTCCTCAAGGACATTGACAGAGGTACAAGCTTCTTTCACGCTTTGATGAGTCACAGACATCGAAAAAGCTTCATCCCTGCCATCCAGTGTAGCAACGGGGAACTTACTACCTCTATAGATGAAGTTGGTGCTGAATTTGTTCACTTTTATCAAAGCCTCCTTGGCACTTCATCGGCCACTTCTCCAATTAATGAGGTTGTTGTTCATAGTGGCCCTTGTCTTGATGTAAATCAATCTGATTTTCTTTTGTCTCCTGTCTCAAATGAAGCTATCAAGGAAACCCTCTTCAGTATTGGTAATGATAAAGCCCCTGGTCCTGATGGATATTCCTCTATTTTCTTCAAGAAGTCTTGGGATATAGTCGAAGCTGATTTCTGTGTGGCAGTTTAGGATTTCTTTTCCTCTGGACAGATCCTCAAGCAGATTAATCATTCCATTATTGCTCTGGTCCCGAAATCTGCTAATGTTAACTCTGCCAATGATTTTCGGCCTATCTCATGCTGCAATGTGATTTACAAAGTGATCTCCAAGATTCTTGCAGGAAGACAAAGTCGTGCCCTTCAGGACATCATTGGTCTAGCTCAGAATGCTTTCCTTGGTGGGCGGAATATGATTGATAATATCAATTTGGCACAAGAGCTTCTCAAGCAATATGGTAGGAAGAGGACCTCCCCCCGGTACCTCATCAAAGTTGATTTCAGGAAAGCCTTTGATTCGGTGCAATGGCCATTTCTCAGAGATCTTCTTCATCTGCTGGGTTTCCCCTAACGCTTTGTCCATCTGGTGATACTATATGTGGAAACTTCTTCATTCTTGGTTGCTATTAATGGCAGCCTCTATGGTTTCTTTCCGGGGAAGTGTGGAGTTCGGCAGGGTGACCCTTTTTCTCGCTATCTATTTCTATTCTGCATGGAGTATCTCTCTCGTATGCTGAAAATGGCATCCCAACAGCCAGATTTCCACTATCACCCGAAATGTGCATTTCATCATATCTGTTACCTTGCTTTTGCTGATGACATTCTTTTGTTATATCGTGGGGATAGATCTTCTGTTTGGATTCTCCTTGAGCAGCTTCATGTTTTTTGCTAGACTTTAGTGTTGCTTATTAATGCAGGAAAAATCCTTTATTTACTTTGGTGGAGTTGGTGATATCTTGAAACAGCATATCCTTTAGGACTCTTGCTTTTCTGAAGGTAGCTTCCCCTTCAAATACCTTGGGGGTCCCCCTAAGCCCCCACAGGCTTCTAGCTAGCCAATTTTCCCCTCTCCTGTACCAACTTGAATTTGCTATTCAAGGCTGGATGGGCAAGCACTTATCCCATGTTGGGCGGTTGGAATTAATTAGATCTGTTTTATTTGGAATGGTGTAATTTTGGCTTAGAATATCCCCCCTGCCAGATACTGTTATCAACCAAATTACTTGTATTTGCAGAAACTTCCTATGGACTAGTAGCACAGCCAGAAGTATGTTTGTCTTGGTTGCTTGGAAGCACATTTGCTTACCAAAAGCTGAAGGGGGTCTCGGCCTTTATGATATTAAAGCTAGGAACAATTGCTTCCTTGCAAAGCAACTATGGAATATTCATTTGAAATCTGATTCTATTTGGATTAGATGGGTGCACCATTTTTATTTGCTGGATACCACCATCTGGAAATCCTTCTTCAGTTTGCGGGACCGGCTCATTGATGTCTGTGGGGGACAACAAGCAGTACTCTCCATGATGCAAAGTTGGGTCACTATAACAAAGCCTTTCTTAGCTAATGCTTATGAGTTCTTGAGAATCAAAGGCACCCTGGCTTCATGGGTTAATGTGGTTTGGGAGTCTTGGTGTCTTCCAAGATATAGTTTCATTCTTTGGCTTGCTTTGCTTGGGCGGCTGAGAACAAGAGACAAGCTGCATTTTGTTGATACTGATGTTAGTTGTGTCTTCTGTTAGGATCATTAGGAGAGCCATAATCACCTTTTCTTTGCCTACAACTGGACATCCCTCTTATGGATGAAAGTTAAATCCTGGCTTAGGCTTTGCAGAGGTATGAGCACCATTAATAGTGCAGTTCGGGGCCTCCATCTTAAGGGGAAAACCGCTGTTACTAGAATGAAAAAGGTCTCCCTCAGCATTGTTGTCTATTTGATATAGGAAGAAAGGAATATAAGAGTTTTTGAAAAATCATGTTCTCTGGTGGAGCCTATTTTTTGGAGATTTCAGGTGTTATTTCACATGATATTGCACTTTCATGAGCATAATCACCTTTTAACTAATGTCAGCTGACTGGTATGGTGGTTGTTATGGTTGAGCTCCTTTATGGAAAGCTGCTTTCCTTTGGTTTGGTGCCCGCGTGATGTGTTGCATCTGCTTCTCTTTGCTGTTGATGCTTCTTTTGAGGTTTCATTGTTGTGTTACATGTTGTTTCCTTCCTTTGGTTTCTGATCTGATCTCCAATTGGTTCTTTGCGCCAGTGGTTTCTCATGATGACCTATTGTCCTATTTTTTGCTTTGTGTTAAGTTGGGAACCTTTTAATATTTGGTTCCTCTCATAACCATTATCTGCTTATAGCTTTTGTTTCTTTGATGGTTGTTGTATAACTCACTCAGGGAGTTTGTTCCCTTTTTGTAAATCCTTGTATCTGATCTTGCTGGTTCACTAGCAATGTATATTTTTTGATCTATTAATACACTTAGATTTTGATATAAAAAAAGGGTCTTTGTCCAAAGAGCTCTCAGTAGTTTGAGCGGTGTTTCTGCTTGTGTGAGAAGCTCTGGTTTGTAGTGAGAGAAAGGCCCTAGCATTCTGCTTGTGTGCATCTGTTCCCTCTCACTGTACAATCTTTCCTTCTCTTGATCTCTGCAATCTCTAGGGCTCTTCTTCTGTCAACACTACTGGAGTTCTATTTAGTTGTCGATCGTCACGACCCTGTGTGAGCGGCGTTTCTGTCTGGCATGGTGTGAGCGCAATATTTTGATTGTCACGGTTTTGTGGGTTCTTCAGCATCTCTGGACTAGCCTATGGGGAAATCTAAGAAGAAATCGTTGCTTCTTCGTGATGCCCAGTTTGATGGACCCCGACTCTCACCACGGGATCCCCCTGCTAGAAATCACAGGTCTCGATCTCTTCATCAGGACCCTCCCCTCCCAACCTTAGATATTCCAGTGAAGGTCCTGGTTGGTTCTCCTCCTCCTCTCCCAGATTTCCAGGTCCCAGTCACTGGAGAGGCTCTTCTAATTGAAACCCTAGATCCTGCAGTGATGAACAGTGTTACGCTTGTGACCTCTTCTGCGGTTGGGTTAGAAAGGAATGCTTTGGATGGTTGTTCTGGGTTACCCTCATGACACAGCACGGGTCTTACCCAACAGGCCCTTGTGGTTGCTGGAACTTAGCCAGCCTCGCCAAGTTCTGAGCTACCACAGCCTGGCGTTGTGAATGGCCACCTCTCTAGCGTTGTCTCTCCTGGTGGTTCTGAAGGAGGTTTGCTTTTGGCTCTGCCTCCTCCTTGTTCACCCCCACCAGGTATTTCTCTGTCCATTATTGATAATTATTAACCAAAGGCCACTACGCTGCCAACCCCTGCTAATGGCCCTGACTTTACACATGTTAGTTCATATAATAATTCTGATTCATGCTCTCTGTTAATTAAAGATTTTGATGCACTTAGAGACATCTGGAAATTATGTTTGATTGGATATTCAATTGGTAAAACTTTTGGGTATACTGTTCTTGGGAAATTTATGGCCCATGTATGGAAATGCAATGTCACTCTGAATCTTCATGATTCAGGCTGGCTGATCTTCCGCTTCTTTTTAGAAGCTGATATGCTCAAAGTTCCACGTAGAGGCCCTTACTCTGTTCAAGGTAAGCCGCTGGTGATAAAGCCTATGCCTCCTTACTTTGATTTTGGTAAACCAGATATATTGTCTGTACCGGTCTGGGTGTGTTTTCCGAATCTCCCACTGGAATGTTGGTCACAGACATGTTTGTCAAAAATTATCAAGCAAAGGGTCATCTATTAATACATGTCAAAATTTTGTTCCCATTGTTGTATGCCTGGACATACCAGCTCTGCCTGTCAGAAGCTTAACTCTAGAGCTGAGAATTCTCCCACTTCTGAGATGGTAAAGAGAGCACATGTATCTACCTCTGGTTCTTCTGATGAAGCTGCTGCAGTGAACCCTGTTATTAGCCAGCCCCCAGGGGATCCTATAGAAACTGTTCGCGGGGGGGGGGGGAGGGCAAAGCTCCTGCATGAAACATCTTCCCAGCACGGGTTGGCTAATAACGCTACTACATGTCAGAAGCTTAACACTGGAGCTGAAGATTCTCCCACTTCTAGGATGGTAAAGAGAGCACATGTATCTCCCTCTGGTTCTTCTGACGAAGCTGCTATAGTGAACCCTGTTATTAACCAGCCCTCAGGGGATCCTTGTCCTAATGCTGAAAGGGCGGTAACTGGGAGTCAAGAAGTTGTTCGCAAGGGGGCAAAGGCAAAGCTCTTTCCTTAGCATGACACATCTTCCCTGCATGAATCGGCCAGTAATGCTATAACAATCCTTGATGATTCTTCTGGGTCTGATTCAACTGGGAATGAGAAATCTGAGAATGTACCTCCTGAACCTCCTTCTACCAATAATTGGAGACCTTGTATCGAAGCATGGTTACAAAGATTTGAGGTTGGTGTTAACTTCTAATTTTATTTATTTTTAATAAATTATTATTTTTATTTTAAATAAATTATTTATACATAGAAGAAATTCGAGTGGGATAGCACGTATGACAATGTTGCAAGGAGGGTGTAAGAGAATCATGTGGCAACTAGGTAACATCGAAAACAATACAATATTTTTTTAAAAAAATATGTTTTAAAATCTAATTTGTCATTAACTCACATAAAATTCATTGATGGAAGTAGGTTGCGTGACTTTTGGTATGAAGCGCAGAAAAAAGCTAAAACAACACGCTAGAGATAACAGTCTACAAGGTTGGAATGACGTGGCGATTTGGAGGGATTTCAAGCCGCCATACATCTTGGAGGATATATGGCCACAATATATTCAGCACGTGACGTTTGAGCAGTTCACAAGATGCTCACAGTCTGGTGCCAACAACCAGAACTGGCAAATTCAAGGTTCGGTGACCATGCATACCAGCTGCTCCGTTCCGTTCATTGCATATGCGAAGAAGATGGTAAGATTAATTTTAATAAAATCTATAATTAAATAATTTGTTGTTATTCATAAATATATTTAACTTGCAACATGTTTTTCTTACAGACTACGTCTCTTGGATGTGAGCCGAGCGCAATGGAGCTGTTTGTGGATACGCACGTGTGGAGTGAAGACCGCTAAAGAGGGGTGCAACAGTTCATCAACAACCACGCTCAACACTTCGTGGTATGTTCATTCAACCATATTATTTTGTAAGTTATTATTTTCTTGAATTGCATATGATGATTTCTTTTTTAATTTTTAGGAGACATATAATAGTCGGTTGAGGGAGAGATACGGGGACGATCCTTCGACCCACCCGGATTTTGATCCGGATTTGTGGACGGAGGCAGGATCGTCTGGTGGACCCGATAAAAATCAGGTGTACGGACTCTCCAACACTACAGCCGAGAACTTGCGGGAGGCCCGTAGTGTTTTACCATTGGGAGCTCCCAATCAGTATCAAGCACCCAGGCAGTAGGTTTTTTTTTTTACTATTGTTCTATACAATTTTATATTATTTATTCTACACAATGTTATTTTTTAAAAATATTTTTAAATTCTAACCAACGGATTTACAGACGGAATTATGTCGTCGGTATTTTACAGAGAGTTATAAAATATTTAATGCATATGCCACAATCACCGACGTCTCTACAAACAGAATGAGTTCTTCGGTATTTTACAAAGAGTTGTAAAATATTTACTGCATATGCCATAATCACTGACGTCGTTATTCCGTTAGTGATTTACCGATAGAAATATAGATGGAATAATTCCGTCGGTATTTTTCCAGCGGGAAATTTTTTTTTTTGCACGCATTTTCCGTTTGTAAAACCATCGGTTTTTATTTTTTTTACCAACAAAATTAGCGACAGAACATGTGCAAACACCAAAAAAAAAAGTAAAGCAGAAATGACTCCACCATCGCTGCCGATTTATGAATCAGCAACGACACAATTTCTCGCTGCTGATTTCTGAATCGGCAGCGACACAATTTTTGGCTGCCGAATTTTGAATCGGCAGCGACACAGTCGGCTGCCAATTTCTGAATCGGTAGCGCCGCAGTTTGGCTGCCGATTTTTGAATCGGCAGTGGAAAAGTTTTGGGTGCCGATTTCTGAATCAGCAGGGACACAGTTTTCAGCAGTCGATTTCTGAATCGGTAACGACACAATTTTAGGCTGCCGAATTCTGAATCGGACACAGCATAGTTGGCTGCTGATTTCTGAATCGGCAGTGGAAAAGTTTGGGCTGCCGATTTCTAAATCGGCAGCAACATAGTTTTTGGCAACCGATTTTTGAATTGGCAGCGAGGCAGTTTTACTGTCAATTTCTGAATCAGCAGCGGAAAAGTTTTGGCTACCAATGTCTGAATCGGCAGCGGCACAGTGGGCTGTCGATTTCTGAATCAGCAGTTACACAGTTTTTCGTTGTTGATTTCTGAATCGGCAGAGGCACAGTTGGCTGCTGATTTCTGAATCAGCAGCGACGCAGTTTTTTATTGTCGATTTCTGAATCTGCAGCAACAGTGTAAGATCTAACAAAAATTAGAATTGGACCAGCCTATCCTAGGGGAGAATGGGAATAGAAACCAGCCCAAGATAACCTAAAACGGGGGGGTTAAGGACAACCTTGGTCCCAAACACCCCAACACACTTTGGGGGCTATAAATATAAGGAGAGATAAAGGATGGCTGCTCACTCTTCCCAAAATGAGCTGCATGCTCTTGCCTCCTTCCCCCTTCCCAAAATGAGCTGCATGCTCTTGATCTTTCCTCCTTCCCGAAGAGAGCTCATTAACTCTGTTGCATGTGCCTTAGGCGTGAGAGAGAAGAGAGAGCTTAATAGGAGGCTGAACAGCTATAAACATGAAGGGAGTAGAGGCCTAAGAGAGGAAGAGGAAGAAGCAAATTGAGAGCAAACTATAGATGCATGGCCTAGGAACTTTACTCCAACTGTTATGGAAAGAACTAAGCTAAAAGGAGGGACAAAAAACGAGGCTGAATGGGAGACCTAATTCTAGAATATTTAACAAAAGAAATATTGCAAATTTGAATACACGAACTTGGAAAGTTGGTCGGCCATGGTGAGGGCTGAACAGAATAAGGATTAAAGGAATAAAATGCATAGATGACAACCTTATAAGAGATGTTAGATCATGCAAGAACCAAAACAGAATTATGGTTGTGTTAATGGTGTGATTCAGCATGTTTGGTTGATGTAGTTATATGAAAATATGTTGATAATAAATCTTCAAGACACATGCTGCAGCTGAAATGAAAATTGCCCCTTGACAATGCATTGATTTTGTTGTGTGATGAATGGATTTGTATAACTTGAGCTAGTAGTTATAAGAACCTAAATCAAATATGCATGTTGAGATTTAATAGTGCATTGTTCATGCTTTTGTGATACGAATTGGAGTATGACTATTGTCGTTATGTGTAGAAGTTTTGGCTAGGAAGTGTTACAAAGGAGAAAAGCCTAGCGTAAGCTTTACACTTGGCCAAAGGGAAGAAGTCCAATCAGAAATGATTTCGTTGCTGTTGTTGATTTCTGAATCGGCAGCGACAGGGGTTGCGTTGATGATTTCTGAGTCAGCAGTGACTCAGTTCTCTCGCTGCCGAATTGTGTTATCTGCAGTGAATCAGTTTTCGTTGCTGAATTCTGGTGTCTACAACGAATCAGTGTTCGCTGCCGAATTATGTCATCCGCGGCGAATCTGCTTTCGCTGCTGAATTGTATTGTCCGCAGCAAATATGCTTTTGTTGCCGAATTGTATGGCCTGTAGCGAACCAACGCTCGCTGCCGAATTATGTTGTCCGCAGCGAATCAGGTTTTCGCTGCCGAATTGTGTTGTCCGCAGGGAATCAGGTGTTCACTGTCGAATTGTGTATTCGCATCAAATCAGATCTTCGCTACCGAATTATGTTGTCCGCAGCGAATCAGGTTTTCGCTGCTGAATTTGTGTTGTCCGCAGCAAATCAGGTTTTCACTGTCAAATTGTGTATTTCGCAGCGAATCAGGTGTTCGATGCCAAATTCTTGTTGTCTGTAGCGAATCAGGTGTTCGCTGCCGAATTTGTGTTGTCCACAGCAAATCAGGTTTTCGCTACCTAATTATGTTGACTGCAGCGAATCAGGTTTTGCTGCTGAAGTTGTGTTGTCTGAAGTGTGCGGCCTGCAGTGAACCAGTTTTCACTGCTGAACTATATGGCCTGCAGCGAATCAATTTTTGCTGCTGAATTGTGTGGCCAGCAGCGAATCAGTTTCGCTGCCCATTTTCTACAATAGACCCCTGGGCAAAAATGACTTAAATGCTTGTAACAATTTCATTGTATGATGGTGTAAAATGTGGAACACTTAAAGGTGAACATATGGATTCTTGAAATAAGTATGGTGATGAATGTGATTTAAAGATGCTGATGTATAGATTTGTGGCCATTGATGTCTTAGGTGGTGTGGCCGGGATCGGACCATCGCCAGGACAAAGACAACCCACAAGTGGAGCAGGTAGGTGGTTTCCACCTTTTTCTCATATGATGTTTATGTTTTGAAATGATTTACTTATGATGATATTTTATTAAATCCTTGTTAAATGATGAAACGACGATGAAGTGTGTGATTGAATTCTTGATGATTGTTGAATCGACTAGGAAATGTCGATCGAGTTTTGGTTGAATGTTGAAACAATGACGAAAATATTAATGTTCTAAAATGACTTGTTTGAGGTGGATATATTATTGTGTTGCGATGAATATTAAACCGACTATGAGATGTTGATTGGGCTATTATGAATTTGGGCTACTGATGAAGGGTAGTATAAGTATTACGAAGGATTTTTCTGTTTTATTTTATTGAATGTAATTGTGACAAATGGTAGTATGAGTATTACGAAGGATTTTCTGTTGTATTTTATTGAATGTAATTGTGACAAATGGTAGTATGAGTATTACGAAGGATTTACTGTTGTATTTTATTGAATGTAATTGTGATAATTGGTTGTGTGAGTAATTACGAAGGATCTACGGTTGTATTTTATTAAGTGTAATCGTGACGAATGGTTGTATGAGTATTACGAAAGATCTACAATTTTATTATATTGAATGTTATTGTGACGAATGGTTGTATGAGTATTACAAAAGATCTACCATTGTAGTATACTAAATGTTAATGAACATGAATGGTTGTACGAGGATTACAAGGGATCTATTATTGTATTGTATTGAACATTAAGTGTCATGAATGGTTGGATGAGTAATACAAAGGATGTATTGTTGTGTTACTGAATGTTAAACTGTTATGGAATGTTTGCTTGTGTATTACAAATGATTTGTTATTGTGTTTAATGAAATGTTAAACCACTTTGAAACGCCTATACGAGTACCACAAAAGGTCTGCCATTATGTTGCAATGACTGTCAAATTATTATGAACCGTTTGAATGAGCAATTCAAGGGATATTAAAATTTATATTGATTTCATAAGACGCCTATGGAATGTTTGATTAGCTGACGATTAGCTTCGGCTAATGACATCCTAAGCGGATGACCAAGATGAACAAATGATTAGCTTCGGCTAATGGCATCCGAATGGATGACCGGGATAGATGACTGATTAGCTTCGGCTAATGACATCCGAATGGATGACCAGGACAAATGATAGATTAGCTTCAGCTAATAACATTCTAAATGGATGACTGGGATGAACAAATGATTAGCTACAGCTAAGGGCATCCAAAATGGATGCCTGGGGTAAACAAATGATTAGCTACGGCTAATGGCGTCCAAAGTGGATGACCAAGATGAATAAATGAGTAGTCTCGGTTAATGACACCCTAACTGAATGACCAGGATGAATAAACGACTAGCTTCAACTAATAACATCCTAAATGGATGACCGGGATGAATAAATGATTGACTTTGACTAAGGGCATCCTAAGAGGATAGCTGAATTTTTAAGAGTTATGAGTTAGTTTGAAGAATTGATGCATTCATGTAAACTATGTTTTGTACATACCAAGTATATGAAAGAACTATGATTGTTGTGCTTTAGCAAAGAATAATGTTAGTTCGACTAACGATATTCTAGATGAATGACTAGGTTTAAGTATTGTAATTAGCCTCGGTAATTGACAAATTATTAATGGTGGTATTTACATAAGGAGAAATGAAAGAATTATGCTCTTTTGATTCATGAATGAAATGTAATGTTAATATTCTTTCCTATGTTTCTTTTAAATTGCCTATAATGTTGGAAATTGTCTTGTGCTATAACCGGGACATCATACCAACATGGTGCATGAGGAAATCCATTTCACGTCTCACACATTTTGAAAAAGAACTATATATTCACGTGTTATGGGTGATATGAGTTCTGCATGAACGAACATGTTAATCACTCAATTAGTCGTCCGACCTCTTTTGTAAAGACTAGTGATGAAAAGTTGAAATGGAACACAGATGTGAATGTACAAACAAGTTGATATGATGTGTATGAATATACATATGAGGCATTCATCTAATGAGGATGTCGTGTTGTGAAATTACATGAGGTCAGGATAACAAAAGTACTAGTTGTGTAACTTGTTGTTCGATACTCTTGTATGAACTCGTGATGATAACGAGATTAGAACAAGAATGTGAATTTATGGGTATGTCGATATGATGTAATGTAAACCTATGAGTATGGAAATATAATATTATGGACACGTGTATTGAGAATCTGTTCTATGGGAATATTGATTTAAGTTATCCTACATAGATTGTGCCTTGTTAATGAACAGAATGCAATGATAAACCTAAAGAATGATATGGTGAAAAACACCCAGAAACCGGATGATTCAAAAAAACAATTACAGCAATTTTGGCCTTGAAAAAGTCGGGTCGTTACAACATGGAATTACGGATGAACGTTATTCCAACGGACGTATTCCGTCGATGAATTAATCGGTAAAACTTTTATTGACAGAATGGTAATCTTACACCGATAAAAAATGTTCGTCAATAAAATGGTTAAATATTGTATGTAAGATGTGCAAACCCCGGGAAATAAATGTTGCGTAAATGCAAAATAAATAAATGGAAAATAAAGTGAAGAAATTCACATATCGAATTAAATAAAACGGGAATTCAGAAATTTTTGGATATAAATTTCCGAACAAAATATTTCGAGATATTATAAATTTAACCCTAAAATATTGGGGGTTAGACTAAATTAAAGAAAATGAACTAAACTAAAAGTTAAGGGGTGAAATTATAAGAAATGTAAAGAGGTATAGCTTCATTTTAAAATGAAATGTTGTGGGGACAAAAATAATACACTTAAAGATAATGGAGCCTAAGTGCAAATAAGAGAAAGTATGGGGTATAAATACCCATCTCCCTTACCCATCCAAAACCGATAGCAGCAATTTAAAAGAGAGGGAGGGAGTTTTGTGTCAAAATTGGTCTGAATACCCCTTCCATAGGGCTTTCCTTCATTACATAGAGAACTTAAATGCTATACAAGGTAAGTATTAATGGCAGATTTCCAGTACCTAAATGCTATACAAGGTAAGTAAACATTCCTAAAATAACACAAATCAAATCCCTAAATTATCGCTGTAACATCCCCCCTCAAATTGATGCTGGTAGATCAATAAGCATCAATTTGCCAACCAAGAACTGATGCCGATGTCGAGAAAGAGCTTTAGTGAAGATGTCTGCAGTTTGATGTTCGGTGGAAATGTGAGGAAGAGTAATCACATGTTGGTCAAAGGATTCACGGATGGAATGACAATCGACTTCAATATGTTTTGTACGCTCATAGAAGACAGGATTAGCGGCGCTTTGAATAGCGCTTGTATTATCAGCATGAAGAGTGGAATGGTGTTGCGGAAAACCAAGTTCACCTAATAACCCACAAAACCAAGTGATCTCGAGCAAGCGGAAGACATAGCGCGATATTCAGACTCAGTAGAGGACTTGAAAACTCTGTCTTGCTTCTTACTCTTCCAGGAAATGAGTGCATTGCCTAAAGACATGCACCAACTAGTAATAAAGCGACGAGTATCTGCACAGCCAGCACAGTCAGCGTCACTATACCCCACCAACCATAAGGAAGATTCCTTAAGAAAGAATAACCCAAGTTTAGAGGTGTCTTTCAGATATCGGATAATGCAACGAACAACAGCTAAGTGAAGATTTCAAGGTGCTTGCATAAATTGACTTACCTGCTGCACAGCAAAAGAAATGTCAGGACGAGTAATCGTCAAATAGTTCAAACTCCTAACAAGTTGTCGATACAAGGATGGATTGGATAGAAGATCGCCTTCCTTGTGACGAAGCTTAAGATTGACCTCCAAAGAAGTAAGAACAGAATTACCCAATTGGAGGCCAGCTAATGAAATGACTTCCTCTGTGTATTTGTGCTGGTGTAACAATGTACCAGTCGGAGTAAGCTGCACCTCAAGGCCAATGAAGTACTGCAAAGGACCAAGATCTGTCATGTAAAAAGAAGCCTTGAGATGTTGTTGTAATTGTGTAAGTAACGCGACATCCGAGCCAGCAATCACAATGTCGTCAACATATACTAGAAGCAACACAATTCCTACAGAAGTCTTGCGAAGAAACAAAGAGGAATCAAACTGACTCTAAGCAAAGTGAAAACCAAGGAGAGTAGAACAAAATTTATCAAACCATGCACGCAGAGCTTGTTTCAACCCATATAAAGATCGGTGCAGCCGACAAACCACGTAGGAAGGTGTAGCAAACATGCTGGGAGGTGGAGACATATAAATTTCTTCCTTTAAATCCCAATGTAGAAAAGCATTCTTTATGTCCATTTGTTGGATAGACCACCCTTTTGACGCAGCAAGTGCCAAAATAGTCCGTACAGTAGTCATTTTGGCAACAGGTGCAAACGTCTCCTCATAATCAATACCCTTGTCGATTTCCAAGGGCCACGAGACGGGCCTTATATCAATCTAGTGACCCGTTAGATCGAAACTTGATTGAGTATACCCATTTACAACCAATAGGTTTGACACCTGAGGGATAAGTCACAAGATCCCAAGTGTGATTGTCTTGGAGAGCTTGGATTTCTGCTTGCATGGCTTGCTGCCAACATGCTTGAGTGGCTGCCTGAGTATAAGAGTGAGGAACAGAAATAGTGTCTAGAGTGGCAGTAAGCGAGGTATGAGAAAAACCATACCTATCTGGTGGATGTGTAAACCAGGTGGAACATCGAAGTGTCAGAAGCGTAGAATCAGATGACAGATTAGTGTCTGGAAGAGGAGTTAAAGGAGGACGTCTATGGTACACCACACCTGGTTGAAAGCGCTTAATAGAAGAAGGTACATCATCAAAACCAGGTAGAAGAGTAATAGGAGGATCAGAAATAACCTGAGACTGGAAGAAATATTGACTTTCAAAGAAAATCACATTTTAGAAGATCCAGAATTTGTTTGCATGAGCATTATAACAAACAAATCCTTTCTGAGTAGGGCTATATCCCATAAAAGCACATGTGACAGATTGGGCAGCAAGCTTGTGACGATCAATAGGTGGCAAGTGAACAAAACAAACACACCTAAAAGTATGGAAGGATTGATACTCGGGAGATATGCCAACTAATCGAAAATAGGGAGAATCATAATTTAGAGTTGTAGTAGGCAAACAATTGATCAAATAAACAGCAGTAGATAAAGCTTCTACCCAAAACTTAGAAGGTACAAACAAATCAATTAGCAAAGTGCGAACGACATCTAAGAGTTGATGATTTTTACGCTCAGCAACTCCATTTTGTTGAGGGGTATAAGGACAAGAACGCTGGGAAATAATCCTTTTTTGCTGAAGATAAGCTTGAAAGGAATGAGACATGTATCCCCCCTGAGTCGGAGCATAAGGTTTTGATACAAGTATGAAACTGTGTCTTGACAAGCGCAACAAATTTTTGAAAAACAGAGAACATGTCAGCTTTAGAACGAAGAAAGTAGATCCAAGTAAAGTGAGTATCATCATCGATAAATGTCACAAAATAACGATATTGACCATGAGAAATAATAGGACTGACACCCCAAACATCAGTATGCTTAATCTCAAAACAAGTAGAAGCACGAGCACCATGCATAGGAAAAGGTAATGTTTTACTTTTACCAAGACGACAAGTAGCACAATTAAAAGAGGCAGGGGATGAAGAAAAGGAATTTTTAATGCCCAAGTGACCATGTTTCAAAAGATGAGTCAAAACAACATAATTAGGATATCCTAATTTCTTATGCCAAACTTCATTATTATTGGCAGTAGCCGTACAAGCAAAAGAAACAGGAATAGGAATAGAAAATTGTAGAGGAAATAGACGTACCATTTTAGGCCCCTTCGCGATCACCGTCCCCGACACCAGATCCTGCACAAGACAACCACCACGAGAGAAATGAACATCACAATTATTATCCACCAATTAGCCAGCAGAAATCAAATTGATAGATAAGCCAGGAGAGATAAAAACATTTCAAAATGAAGAACCCAAAGTACCAACGACACTAATAGGAAATGTACTACCATCAACAATTTGAATAGTTTGTGTGCCGCCATACTTACAAACATCATGGAGACCCATCGTGCTACCAGTCATATGATTAGAGGCACCCGAATCAACAATCCAAGAAGAAATAGAGGTAAGATCTGTACCTTGGAGGCCTAAAGCTGAAAAACCAGACACAATTATCTGTTGGACCATGGCAGACGTGAGAACAGAGGAATCAGAGCTTACAGTGGGAAGAGCAGAAGAAGACGAGGGCTGAACCGTAGCTTGAAAGGCCCGGGATTGGTGATTTTGAGGCCGCACGGTGCAATCTTTAATGAGATGTCCCTCTTTCTTGCAGTAGTTACAAACTTTCTTTAGACAGTTGCGAGCAATGTGACCAAACTCCTTGTAATTGAAACACTGCAACTTGTTCCTCCCTCTCCCCTGTGCTGCATAGGCTACATTCACAGCCTCAGAAAATGCCCTCTCAGAGGTCATACCTATCTGAGTGGATAAACGTTGTTCCTCACGTAATAAATCTCCCAAGCAAATATCAATGGAAGGAACCGGATCACGGTTCAATAAACTGGCTCGAATAGGCTCAAATTCAGGAATTGATTGTGTTGACGTTCAGCATGAACCGCTTGAAGAGTAGCGACTGCCGTAGTGGGAACCTTAAAATGAACAATAGCAGAATACTCGCTCCAAATGTTAATAAAACTAGAATAAAATTGCTCAATGGTCAAATTACCTTGAGTATAAGTGCTAATTTCCATCTCCAATTGGAATTTCTGAGCGCTGTGATCTTGGTGATAAATACGATGCAGATAGGCCCACATAGCTTGAGCCATAGTAAAACACCGAAGATTGGTGACAAGATGGGGCTTAAACGTGCCCAATAGACAAGAGATAACCTTAGCATCCTTCACCTCCCATTGGGCAAGTTCCTTTTCATCAGTGGGAACTAGAACAAAACTATCAAGGTGATGTGATAATTCTTTGGCTTCCAAGAACATCTTAAATTGAAATGGCCATGTAGGAAAATTATTTCCATTAAAGCGAACAATAGTATTGTCAAGAGACATGATGAAAACCACTGAAAAATAGCAAGAAAGTCTAACCAGAAACAACTGCAGACAGCCACTACAAGAGACACCAGAAGAGATAGCAACAACAAACACCCATGGCAAGAACACCAGAAAAATTAGCAAGGCAAAGACAACAACAAAAACAACTTCAGACAACCACTACAAGAGGCACTAGAAGAGGTAGCAACAGCAAACACCCACGATAAGAACACCAAAAAAATCAGTAAGCTAAAGACAGCAACAAACAACAACAAAAAACACCAACTAACTGCTCCAAAAAAAACACCGACAGATATGAGACCACAAAAAAATCCAAAAATCAGAGTAGTAGCTCTGATACCAAGTCAAAATTGGTCTGAATACCCCTTACATAAGGTTTTCCTTCATTATATAGAGAACTTAAATGTTATACAAGGTAAGTATTAATGGCAGATTTCCAGTACCTAAATGTTATACAAGGTAAGTAAACATTCCTAAAATAGCACAAATCAAATCCTTAAATTATCTCTGTAACATTTTGATTGTTGTTCTTGCAAAATCAAGAGAGAAACACCAAAATTTCAAGAATCCATCCAAGATTAAGGGTTTGTAGGTAGAATAAACACTTGTGGGCAAGAGATTTACAAGAAAAATTAAACAAAGAAAGAGGAGGGAGGGCCAGATGCCATAGGAAAAGGGGGAGTCAAAAATATTCGACTGGTTAAAGATCGAGACCTTGATTCTTAACAGGTAAGGCGTTCTAAACATGGTCCTATAAGTCATTTCAAATTCGATTACGAATTGATGCCTTAATGTTGAATTTTAGATTAAGGTTCTTACACTTTAATTGGAGAAAATATATTAATTGTTAAAATTAAGTTAATTCATGTGTTGTATGTGATTGGGGGCATGAAATCATGATGATTTATCAAAGAGAATGTATGGGTAATTAAGTAAGGGGTGGCCAGCAATATGAAGAGAAAAGGGGGGCATTGTGGTTTTTCCTTATTGAATCTATTATAATAGGTTGTTTGTGATGTGAATGTGTGTGTTAATTGATGAAATTAGCATGAAAGGAATGGGAGAACTCTTGGCCATGCTTTCGGCCAATATGCATCAAAGGGGGAGCATGTTTAATTTGATATATTTAGCTTGATGACGTGTGTTTAAATGTATTGGAATGAGAAAAAATACATGTTGAAGTAGTAAGGATTGTGTTTGGAAGAATATTATTCGAAAAGTTAGTAGAATTGATAAAAAAAAAAAAATGTTCTATTTCGACGTTAAGAGAGGAGATTGAAATAAATAGAGTAGATTGGCTCTTAAAAGGTATTTTTTGCACTATTATATGGTATGTGATATGGCTAAGGGTTGAGATAAAAGAGGAAAAGTTGAATTGTGGATGTTGTGTGTAAATAAAAAGGTTGACGAATCTGGACAAATTCGTCTCTTAACCTTTAAAGAGAATTCGGGTAAGAGGATGAGGGAATTAGGATCAGGTTCCTTCATAGAAATTGTAGTTTTGGATGTTGACTAACTAAGAAAATTGGTTTTACTCAATTTAGAGCTATGGAACTCCAATTATGAGTCACCAACCAAGACTGAGTCATGATAGACCTTATAGGGCAGTAGGTCTGATTCGTTGATGAGAACTTTCGAGTGTCTTGGGGGCAGAACTAGGTTCTCCTCCCTTCAGAGGACTTGTATCCCCGTGTCTTAGCTTTCTAAGGAGATCAACCTTGCTTGAAATGGAGTCCTAGAACTTTGAATATAGTCAAAAATCTGAGGAGAAGTCAGAATGCGACCTCTGCTGGCAGATTCGGAAAGTCACTAAAGCAACTATCTAGACACGTTAAGGGTGAAAATTGGGTCTTTTCCCTTCTAGAAACATGTGATATTACATCTTAGTTTTCAAAAGAAACCAACCATGTTAGAAATGGAAATTTGTAAAGATAACTATGGTCAGACAAAGAATGACAATATTAATGGGTGTAATGAGAAAAACGTAAGATATAAAGAAAGGAATAATTGAAAGAAAGACCTATATTGGCTGTTAATATGGTTATTATGAAATGTATCCTTGAATGAGGATAATTTATGAGATGTGCTTGTGATTACAGGAGGGACCACAAGCGTGGTGCAACAACAATAACAATAGCGGAGCACGAGTAGAGCTTCTATTGTAGGTAGGTGCTCTGCACCTATGATTCTCAGTTAAATTTCATGATTTAATATGTAATTAAGGTGAAATGTGAATTAGCAAATGTTAGATATTATATGAAAGAATGAAAGTTTGCGTAATGATATTGTTATTTCGAGTAGTATCCCAAATGTATATGTGTTCAAGGTGAATGGTCTTTCGTGTAAATTGCCAAGTGATGGAAGTATCGTTGACATAGAAGATATGAGAAGTGTGATATGTGGCATGGACTAGCATACATTTAGTGTATGTTAAGATCCCGGGTAAGGGGATTCCCATGCATCGATGCCTATGAGGCATGGACTAGCATACATTTAGTGTATGTTAAGATCCCGGGTAAGGGGATCACCATGTATCAGCTAGCATACATTTAGTGTATGTTAGGATCCCGGGTAAGGGGATTACGATACATCATCGGCTAACAAACATTTAGTGTATGATAGTGTCCCGAGTAAGGCGATTGCTCTGCATCGATGCCTATGGGGTGATGATCATACCAGTAAAAAGTGGTATCGACAATGTGTTAGGCGGAAATAGATGTGGTTGATTTTATAGAATCTTGAATGGAAGTTGGAAATGGTAGATGAAAAAGTTTTAGTAGTTGAATGAGAAAGAGTTTCAATGGAAACAAAAAGGGGAGAAGTGAATAGAATAAGAATACATGTCTACCTTTTTAAATTATTGGATATTTGTGTTACTATGCTTATTGTGATATTCATGTTTCAATAATATATATTTTGTTTCAGGACCATCGCATGCATGGAAAGAGTAGATTCTAGCTTTTGCTCACCTTTTTGTTATGTAGTCTAGGGAGTATATCCTTGTATTTTGTAATATTGAAACATTTATATAACTTAATTTATATAATTAACGTTTAAACTTGAATAGATAAACTTAACTCGGAAATTCATATAACCATGTTCATGTATGCATGTTTATCTCGTTTATCCTTCTATAATGATATTTGTTGTTCAATGTATGATATAAATATTGTGGTTGAGATGATGATGATGTTTGTGGGGTTGTGTGAAACCCTGGAAATTTATAATTTAAATATGCAGATGTGTAAACCCTCATGTAAACATAAGACTGAAAGTGGTATGATTTCAATGAGTGATGGAAACCAAGATTAGAAATAATAGATAAATAATGATATAAAATGGAAGGGATGACCTCTATAAAATGAATTTTGGTTTAGAATTCATAAGGACAGAGAAACTGGTAACGTGTTTTGATGGATAAAATAATGAGAAAAAAATAACAAAATGTTTCTAAGAAATAAGTGAGGTAATAAAGAATACATTATAATAAAGGATAGTGCAATAAAAAGGGTAGGACTGAAGGTGCAAGCACCGATTAAAAATCAGTTATGTTATTTTGAAACGATAATAAGCCTGATAAATAAATAAATAAAGGTGGAAATTATAAAATGAATATATATTCAAAAATAATAAAATGACCTTAAAGGTTTAGAAGGAAAATTGATATGATTTTATGTAAAGATTGAACAAGAAAATTTGGATCGTTGACGAAAAAGTCATGAACTGACTAATTTTACATTAGGAAGCAGAGCTCTTAATCCAATTGTCGGATCGGGATAAAATTTTGCATGAAGTCTATTAATATGTTTTCCTACCTTGGTTAAATATCTCATCCCAATCAGAGTTTGGTAAGACTAGCGATTTAAGCAGAAATAAACCAGATAGTTTACATGAAAAGTAAAATAAAATACATAAAGGCATGAATGAAGGACAAAATTATAATTATGGAAAAAAGTGCCTATAAAACTGCAAAGAGGCCACCGGTAAAAAAAAAACAAAGAAAAAAAGAAAAAAAAAAGAAAGAAAAAAATAGAGAAAATCGGATGGAGAGAGAACTGCAGATTTTGGAGAAAAACCAATAATGATCGGGTGGCATATCTCTGGAATCCACCGTTGGATCATGCTGCGGTTGGTCGCCGGCCGATTTCTCTCCTTTCCACCGTTGGAGCATGCTCATTCTTGGATATGTGGTTCGCCTAGATGTTTCCTTCATTATGGACGGTGGAGATCGGAAACGCATTCTCCGGAAAGGTTTTGTGCCTGTTGAACAGTAGCTCATCCATTTTCAGGTAAGCTCGGTTTTATTCAGATCTAGGGAGATCTAACTGTTGGATCATTATGATTTTGAGATAAATTATGGACAACTCTATGATATGTAGTCTGACCGTTGGGTTTAACACAATAATCAGAAGTTAATGACTTATTTTCTTTTGAATCTATTGCTAGTTTTGGCAAAATGTAGTAAGCTTGATTAAATACAAGTTTTGATGAAATTAGAATTGTGTGGGTGTAGGTTTTATGGAAGATGTAATGGTAAAATATGTTCTTGTTATTAGTATTATTATAGATTAATTGTGTATTCTTTATATGAGGGGAAGAATGATTATTGTGTAAGAATAGTAAGGAACATTGCTATATGAACATGTTGATTGAATAAAAAGGTAACTTGTTGGTTGTGTGGATATAAATGGGGTGGAACCATGAAGAAATTGAAATGAAAGAAATTCGGAAAATAAAACATATTTAAAGCTAGTCATAAGTATTTTTGGCAAATTGATTAGTTAATGAAGATTGTCATGGATTCCAACTAATAGGGTGAAATTGTTGTTGTGATAATGATCTAAGAATATTAATTGTTAAGGTTTGTCGCATATTTTAATTGTTAAGACTATTAAAATGTGAAAGAAAATGAATGGTTCATCATTTTGTTGTATTAATAATAATAATAATAATAATAATAATAGGAGAAATCCCAAAAGGAATGAGTTTCCTTATTTTGGTCTAATCTTCCTATATTGTAGAGGTAGGGAAATTGTTTGAATCTTTTGCTTTAGAATTGGTTTGAATTTGTGATTTAATGATGCCAAATGACCTTGGATGATGTTGTTTTTGCATGAAAATGGGAAAGAGTATGAGATCCTAAAGAAATTCCTTGTGATTGGTTTGAGAATACTAGTTGAATGAAAAGTAAATAAAGTTGTGATGTTGGTTGTATTGTTGATAAAGACTGAATCTCTGGTGGTACAGAGGAAACTGTGGGGACTGGACAATTGCATGGAGTGAAAGCACATGCACATACTCTAGGTAGGTGCATCGCACCTTGTCTTTTCAATTTCTGTAAACTCATTGATTTCAGAATTTATTGTTTTATTGCTTCGATAAATATTGGAATGAATATGAGTACCTT
>Ga0307507_10005249_pt1 | contig 21542 bp, 27 predicted proteins | sample 7_EM_MG_FD_207223 | JGI IMG/M metagenome (GOLD analysis project Ga0307507, IMG submission 207223) | Populus trichocarpa ectomycorrhiza microbial communities from riparian zone in the Pacific Northwest, United States - 7_EM | ecosystem: Host-associated > Plants > Roots > Unclassified | place... | reverse complement strand
ACGATGGCCAAGCAGCACCCGTGACCATCTACCCCGAAGATCGTGCGCAAATTGTTGATCTCCCACCCAGGTACGCTGCAGGACCTTCCATAAGCCTTGGGGAAGGAGCCTACGACACACTCAGCGACGTTCGTAGTTTCAGCGATAGTGGAAGTGATGGAGGACGAACAGCCACCACGGACGCAACACGTTTTCAGGAGCACCGTAGGCCAAACATGATCACAAAGCCAGCAAATGGGATTAATTCGGACGGTGCGAATCGTTAGTTCAGTAGTTCTTTGTTAGATAGCCTCGATTTTCCGCACATCAGTATAATTTGTAAAGCTCCATAGTATCTCCCCTCGCTCCCCAAAAGGAGAAGTGCGACACATACACTACTGTACCATTTCGGTCAATTCGGCAGGCCATGTTACGCGTTACATGCCTGCCGAAATTTTGAATTCGGCACATAGGGGAGAACGGTCATTACATTAGTCACCGTGATAGTGACCGTAATTTCAAATATACATGCAGATTGAACCATCAAAAAATTTTAAACAATTTACCACCCACATCAGACATGGCTGAAGGGAGTTTCCCAATGTCCCCCAAGATATTCGAGCATGGATTCTCCCTGATAGAGATATGTCAGTTATTGATTTCCTCAAGTTCCCCCTTCCCATCATTTCCGGCTCTCCTGTTACTGATCCCCACAAATACCTCTCACCACCGTCTCCGACAATTACCAACCTCAATGAAATAACATTGCTAGAGCGTGACCCGCCGTCATCATCGTTTACTACTATGTCCAAACCTGGACAGTGAGACAGCTCAACGTCGTTCTCACTGTACCAGGTATGAACTCTCCACTTACTTAGCTAAACATCGTTCTCACTGTACCAGAATATATATATACATATACTTTCAACAGGTTATGGGCCCCGAGTGCTTCTGAACTCGCACCTTGTTGAATTTACTGCTCGACGACCGATCTCGAAACACTCTCAACTTTTGTCTCAACCTCATTCAGCCCACGTTATCACTCTTCAAATTGTCTTCAAGTCTATCTTTCACATCGAAAATGTCAACTGATCAAAATGAGAAAGAGTGGAAAGGGATCAAACTTACTCCTATTAAGGAAGAGGAAGACGGGACAAACAATTTCAATGAATTCAAACAGAAATCGAAACTTGAACTGGATGCTGCTGGGTATTGGAAATATGTTGATGGTCCTGAGTACAACCCACCTGTGATCCCCGAGCTTAAACTTAGTCAACAAATCCAAGGTCTTGATGGTACAGGAGCCACTGTCACTGTCACCATTCGCGGATGCCAAGAAGGAGGCTGGAGCCTGGCTTGCTGCTGATAAGAAAGCCCACACCATTATAGTCAAGGCTATTCCTGTCGAAAAGCTTTACATCATTTGGGATTGCAAATCTGCCCATGATACCTGGGTAGCCCTCAAGAATGAATATGAGCCGGCTAATGCACTTACTGCTATCACCATCAAACAACAAATCATCGGGTACCAGTGTGGTTCTCAAGATGATCCTGTTCACTGGCACCAAGTCATGGTACAGCTCTATCAGAAACTCTGTGACGCTGATCCCTTCATGATGCCCAATACTGAATTTGTGAAGCACCTTGTCACACTCATGTCACAATCTGATGAATGGTGCTACTGCCGCAACTCCCTCCATGACAAAGTATGCCAAGGGGAGACTATGGGAAGGGCTATTTCGTCTACTGTCATTCTTCAGCGCCTGAAACACGAAGAAGTCAAAATGAAAATTGCACCCTCCATTGTCTCCATCAACACGCTAGCTACCAAAAGGGGGAGAGCAATTCATGATGTTGGAGATAGCGTTGTCCCAAGCTCCTATGCTGCTGCTGGATCATCAAATCAAAACAGTCACCAGAATGAGAAGACTTATCAGCAACAACTCAAACAACCTGTCCCATATGATCACCAGCAATGTTTGGCACCATGAAAAATCTGTGAGAACATGTTCTGTGAGACTCCTGTGGGGCATACAAAAGCAGATTGTTTTTCTTATGGAGGAGGGAAGGCAGGGAAGTATCCAGAAAACTTCTGTGGTAAGAGAGATGTTCATCTTGCACCTGAAGCAAGAATTGCTGCAAGGAGAAAGCAGGCCCTGGAAGGAAAGGCTGGTGAGCATTTTTCTGGCTTGGCTGACTATACTGAAGATGGGGATGAGGAAGTTGAAAAGGTCATTGAAAAGGTTGACAACAGATTCACGTTTATGCTGTCTCTGCCTGAGGATGATGAACAAGATGGCATTGGAGCAGATGAAGAGGTTACTGTGAACACCATAGTTTTCAATGCAGCTATCAACCAGAGTGATAGCATACATCATGACACTGGAGCCTCCTGCCACATTTTCCACAAGCAAAAACTATTCCACAACTACACTGTGTTTGAATCGCCTTTGGCCATACACAGTTTTGGAACAAACCTGACCACTCAAGCAGTTGGGAAAGGAAGAATTGTGTTGAAATCCACGTATGACAGCATGACACGCAATTTCTCTGTGTCCAATGTACTTCACATTCCCACTGCTTGATGCAACCTCATTTCCAGAACTTGGCTAGACCAGAGAGGTGTCAACACAGAAACAGGAAATGGAAAAATCACTTACTTCAATGCTGCTAATGTCCCTTTCATGACAGGTTCCATTGTGAAGGATTTGTACAAGATGGACGTTGACACCATGGAACCAGGCGAAGCACAGCCATTGCTCGATTTGATCGCTGGCATGATGCCATCAGTCGAGCCCCTTTTTGGACCAGGAACAGAGATGGCTGAAACTCAAAAGTTGGGTTTTATCATTGTCTAATGGGCCACATAGACGTTAAAGGGCTGCAACACTCCACAACCGGAATTCCAATCAATAACATTCATGTCAAAAATTGCCAGATTTGCGCTCTTGCAAATATTAAGTGTCTCAAATTCCCTCACAAAGCTACCAATCATGCTGACCGTCCTTTGTTCCGGATCCACTGTGACATATGTGGTCCACTCCCCTATGCATATGGAAATTTTCGATATTTCATCACTTTTATTGATGATTACTTCTGGTATATCACCATTTACTTCCTCAAACTCAAATCCGATGCTCTCAAATGTTTTCATGAATTCCGCATCACCACTGAAAAGTTTCTTGGTTACTCAATTGTTTTTCTATGAGTTGACAATGCACCCAAACTTATACAAGGCCAATTTTGTGACTATTGCAAACAACATGGCATAACTTATGAACTCACCATTCCAGATGCTTCACAACAAAATGGTGTTGCTGAACATGCCAATCAAATCATTGAATCCATGACACGCGCTATGCTTGTCGACAGTGGTCTCTCCTTTTGGTTCTGGCCTTTAGCCGCTCAAGCTGCTGTACACATCAAAAATCGTGTGCTGCACTTCTCCCTTCCTCCAAATACTACTCCTTTCAAGGGTTGGTTTAAACAAAAACCTGACCTGTCTCATCTCAGGCCCTTTGGTGCACTTGTCACAGCAAGGAAGACCAACTCTGATCAATTAATCAAAATTGCACCAAGAGGAGAAGAGGGCTGATTTGTTGGATATGCGCGTGATGCTAAGGGCTACTTGGTCTGGTTCCCTGTTTCCAAGATCATTCATCCTTGATGTGATGTTCATTTTCATGGCTTTCCCAATTTTCTGCCTTCTCCTCCACTCTCTGAAATCCTATGGGATGACATACCCATGGACCTCAAACCTCACTTTCATGATCATGAAACACATATCGTTCTGGAGCAATGCTCCAACCCTGCCACTGAGCATATTACTGCCACTGAGCATACTTCTGCCTCTGAGCATAATCCTGCCATTGAGCATAACCAGTAGGTTTCGTCCTACTTCCACCCAGATTGGCATTTATATGTTTTGACCAGACATGATGTTGTCATGAAGGACATCCCTACTTCTGCTTCTGAGCATAAATCTGCCATTGAGCGTAATGTGTATGTGTTATTAACCCCTTCAATGTCATATTTGTCTTGATACTTCATATCAGACTGGACGTTGATATGAACGATGATTCCTCTATTGCTGTGCATCATACGCCACAAGTGAGATGCTTACCAGCAAGATTCATCATCAATCATACTGACACAATGGATGAGGGGGGAGATTCTGTCCTCCATCCTTCAGTCTGACGATGAAGAACTTGAAGTTGACATTGAAGTCATGGATTTTCTGAAACTCATTCAATGCCTTGTTGATGCTGAAGTTGCGTTCGTCAATGCGGCACTCACTGATCCCATCAATGATCCCAATGAAAAGGATCCCAGTACTCTCCAAGAAGCCAAGTTGTCGATTTACTGGACATATTGGCTAGCCGCCATTTATGAGGAACTTGAATCACTCAAGGCAAAAGGAGTTTATGATGAGGTCAATGAATTACCTTCAGGTTGAAAGGCAGTCGAATCAAAATGGGTCCTTCATATCAAGCGCAATTGTGACAGCTTAATTTCCAGATTCAAAGCCCGTCTTGTTGCAAAAGGATTCACCCAAATTCCTGGTCAAGACTTCAATTATACATTTGCACCAGTCGCTTGATGGGAATCAATCCGTTTTGTCCTTGCTCTTGCTGCTGACCAGGACATGGTCTTGCATCAAGTTGACATCAAGACTGCCTTTCTTAATGCACCTCTGGATGAAGAGATTTATATGTGCAAACCCTCTATTGCCAGCACTGGATTCTGGAGACTTCTAAAAGGGCTCTATGGACTGAAATAAGCCGGCTGACAATGGTATCTTGAACTCAATTCACGCCTTACAATAATTGGATTCAAGAGAACGGAATCTGACTGGAGCATGTATCAACATAACCAGGGTGCTGAACGTTCAATTGTCACAACAAGCGTCGACGATATGCTTATTGCATCCAGCACAGCCTCAGAATCAGATGCTGTTGTTGCTGTGTTGGCCTCTCAATTCGAAATCACAGACAATGGTGAACCCAAGTTACATCTCGGATGCAGCATCGAGCGAAATCGTGCAAATAGGACTATTCAACTTAATCAACACAGCTACACCAAATCCATTCTACGAGACTTTGGGTATGCAAACTGCAATTCAGTCAGTACTCCCATGGATCCAGGAGCACAGCTATTGCCAGCAACTGCTGAGAATTCACTCAAAGTGAAGGATTATCCCTACACTTCCATTGTCGGCAAATGCATGTATCTTGCTACTTGCACTCTGCCAGATATCGCCTATACTGTCCATGAACTTGCCAGATTTATGGCAAACTATGGACCACCTCACGTTGCAGCTGCAAAACATCTACTACAATACCTTTGAGGTACAACTTCTCACAGTGTTACTCTTGGAGGTTCAGAAACACAACAACCACTTTTCAAAGCTCTCACAGACTCTGATTGGGGAATGGGCGACAGCTGGAAATCTGTTTCAGGTTTTCTCAACATGATGGGTACATTGCCACTTTCTTGGAGCTCTAAACAACAGGCAGTTGTTGCCCTCTTGTCCTGTGAAGCTGAATACCTTGCAACTACTCACTGCACACGTGATGTCCTATGGTTTCGAAATTTATTCGCTGAACTCGGTTTTCAACAAACTCAACCGACATCCTTGTTTTGCAACAATCAAGGGACCATTGCCTGTACTCACGATCCTCATACTCATTCCAAGATGAAGCATATTGCAATTTGTGAACATTTCATTCGTGATTGCATCATCAAGTGGTTAATTGACATTATACATGTTTTGAACAAAGAAAATATTGCCGACCTACTTACCAAACCACTCCATCGCACTCTCCACATACGCTGGATCAAAATGCTTTGACTAGATGCGAGTCAAGGGGGGGTGTTAGAGCATGACCCGCTGTCATCGTCGTTTACTACTATGTCCAAACCTGGACAGTGAGACAGCTCAACATCGTTCTCACTGTACCAGGTATGAACTCTCCACTTACTTAGCTAAATGTCATTCTCACTGTACCAGAATATATATATACATATACTTTCAACAAACATCCATACCAGCTCCATCTTCAACAGTACTCGATGAACTTATCCGATTACCAGATGTTGCATTGTTCCAATCCATACTTTGTCCACATGCTGTTGGCTTAACTGGCAAACGACTGCCGATATGGATACTAGACTACTGGAATCAAGTAGCCCATATATGATGCCCCCTCAAAGTTAGGTGGGGAACAGCTGAAGACAACCTACAAATGCAGAGGTGTGATAAAGCAACTAACGATACAAAAGCATTGGTTGTCCAGGTTTATAACATGTTAACCTGTCTTGCATGGACAGTCAATATTAAAGGTTTCTGGGCAGCAATTACAACAGATTATGTTGTCCCTTATTTCACAAGAGAATGGTTCTCTGATGAGCAGGAAAACCAGATGCTCTATCTTCTTCGCCAACAGGTGTGGAGGGAGAGACTCCAGGATGGGATTGATGTTACCAACACATTTTTCATACAACAGTTAACTGAAATATTCCAGGATCTGGAAAAGGACAAATATGCTATGAATCCCGCCTATGCATGGATTTGAAAGAAAGGCCAAGAGCTTTCTACTGGAGTGTATGAGATGCTTGCAACCATTGCAAACATCAACCAAAACCATTGGGTGGTGGTTGTCCTAGATTTCAAGGAATCAAGAATTCAATATGGCAACTCAATGGGTGGATCAATTGATGAAGATCTGGAGGCCGTGCTGACCTGGTGGATCCATCAACATACTGGAAGACACTTTACAACTTCCTACCTTCCTATAGCATGGCAGCAAGATGGACATTCATGTGGAATCTTAGCCTGGAACACCCTTGCCACACACATCCTGCCAACAACATATTCATTGATAAACATCAAGGCAGTTGCTGATGAGAGGCTGTGAATGTTCCTCCAAATTGCAAATCATCATAACGAAAGAGTATGCAGCCTTATGTCTATGGATATATCACTACTGACATATGTTCAGTGGTTCGAAGCAACAGCAAAAGGGTATGAATTCACCTTTAAAGCTCCGGAACCTGACTTGTCAGACTCAGATGAGGTACCACCCATTCAACATGAATTTAACGATGAAACTACAAACCACAATGTTGATCAGCTCAACCATGATGTGACTGAAATAGATTTCATACCTGATGACATGACTACATTTCCACCGAGTCCTCATGCATCCACCCCACCACACTCATCCCCCACAATCAACACATTTGTTGAGCCCGATATCTTGCCCTTCCACTCCACTGCCATCTACAATGAAACAACCATTACCTGAGCCAACTTCACCACCTATGCTGGCTTGCAAGAAAGTTGCATCTTCAGTATGAAATGTGTTAGAGTTTTCAAAGGACACCGGAGAGCCTAAAGGGGGACTGCATCATTGGTTCAAACCTGGAACACAAGCCAATACAAAAGCTTACTGGGACTGACAAGAGGAGGGGGCTGCTGTGAGGTGATCAAAAGATGAGTACATTGCTGGAAATATAGCTTTGGAAAAGAAATCACATGATTGAGAGTTAGTGCAGCTTTGAGTGCAGAAACATCGGGCATTGAAGAAGCAAAATGAGATACAGAGGGGCATACATAGCCCAGGGGGCAAAAAGAGAAAGGTATGCCCTAAAAAAATCGAAAAGAAATGTGACTCACTAAATAAGTGTAGATCATCAATGTAGAACTTAAGGACTTGGTTGATGCATCCTTGAAGAAAATCAAAGGAAACATTGCTGAGCTAACACAACATGAGAGAGGCACAAAAGACAAAATACACTGGCAGAATCACAAACCTCAAGGTCAGAAAAAGAAGCCCGAAAACATGCCACATCCTGCCAAATACCATGACTGGCTTACAGTCATGGACAAACAAAGTTGACCAAAAAAATAAACATTTATGGATGCCTCCCAAAACTATCTGAATCAATAGAAACCCATTCAAGGAGGATCCTGACCCAACCACTGCTAACCCTGTCAAGCTGTTCTCTTTTAAATTACCTTTTAAGGAATCTGTAACCTAAAATATTGGCCAGACCCTTAAAAAAATATGTAAAATCATGAAAAATAGTGCAATTGCTTTCTTTTTTGAAGAGCAGATTGATCCCAAAGTATGGTAGATTTTTATCGAGCTGTTGTCCCACAAAAAAATACCTAAGTTTCACTATCCAAGGCCAATTTCTCAATGGCACCCAAGAAGAAGCAGAAGCGAAACATCACTGGCCTTCGGAATCAGCCCAAGGCAGCTTCCCATGTCGAGGAATCTGTCAATGTCAACATTAGAGCTGCAGAGACATCCCAAAGCAACCCTGCAATGACAGATATTAATGGGCAATCAGATAACAAGGAGCCAGATGAAGGATGGGATGCACATGTCAAACTTGACAGCAACAATCCATGTTGGGAGCTTGACAATGATGAAGAAGACAGTGGGAGTGAAGAGGATGAGGAGGGCAATGTAGAAGGTGAGGTTACTGAAGCTGGCGAAGATAATTGGAGAAATGAGGGGTTGCACGTAGGGCTTATGGTCCTTGCAATTGAGATTGGTGATGATCCACGAGATGAGGATTGGATTCCTAATGAATTGCGAAGGAAATATAAGGCCTGGATGGCCAAAGGTAAGTGTGGTGAGGAATTGCAAAGCAAGAATTAATATTTACTGAGGGTTTTTTAGCCCATCCTCAACTGAAGTTTTATAAAAAAGGTCCAGATGTTGGAAGCAAGGCTGAAAGGACACGGTGGCGGTACAAGAGCTTGCTGAAAGGCCAGCAGGTGCTCAAAAACCTTGGATTTACTCAAGCTGAACCTCATTTGGCATCTTTGAAATCATCTCCAAACTGGACAATAGAGGAGGATTCTGATGAAGAAATGGCAAGTAATTTAAACGAGCCCCATTCTCCAGAATCAATGGATCTGCAAGTCAAACTGGAGGATGACAGCCCATTTATCAGCCGGAGCCCAAGTTGTCTCAGCGTGCCCTTATCAGAGTCTGATGGTGATGTCCAAGTGTAAGAGGAAACCCCAGATCCTCCAACCCTTGAGTTTGACATTGAAATATGGCAAGAATCTTTAACCCCCCTCCACTCTGTTTTGATGGATCCAGATCTCCAAGCATGCACATCTGTGAAGAGTCAGTGACCCCACCACCCCTAGTTTTTGACCATCCTCCACAGAAGAGAAGAGCATCAGAAAATTGGGAGGACAAGGATTCAGAAGAGGAAACAGCCAACACAGGGGGGGATAGTGGAGAGCGTCAACATGTCGAGGAAGAGATGCATGAGGCAGAGAGTACCAAGGCCTGGGAAGAAGAAATCAATGAAACCTTAACACCAAATATGGAAACCCGAGACTGGGCAACTCTGTGAGCTCAAATAAAAGTGGACTTGGAGAAAAAGCATAATTCCCTGCTGTTATCGCAAATAAATCAGTTGATGATCTTAAGGAATTTTGCAAACCTCCACCTGAAGGGTGATGGCCGAATTGCAGTGAGTTTCAAGATTGCACAACAGTGGCATGAAAAGGATGATTCAAATTCACATTTTGCACAATGTATTCGTGCGCTTGCGGGTCATTATCAAATATTTGAGCAGTTACCAAAGGAGTGCCATGGAGGATACAAGAATGCACGCTCCCTTCTAAAGGATGAAATTGTGCGAACGGCGTCATGAACCTGGCTCACAGAACAGTCCATAGGATTGGTAACACCCAATAAATTCATGCACGCATTGAATAAAATTATTCTGCCCTCCTTAGGAATGTCACCCAGCAAACCACTCTGTGAACAGACTGCCTGTCGATGGCTTGTCAAATTGGGATGGACTAGGACAGCTCTTTGAAAGGGTGTTTATATGGATGGTCACGAACACGCAGATGTTGTCGAATATCGCAAGAAGGTTTTTCTACCAAAAATGAAGGAGTTTGAGCATAGGATGGCATGATACGAAGGACCAGACCTCAAGCATGTCGAGCCCAATTTATTGCCAGGAGAAAAAGAATTAATAGCAGAGTTTCAAGATGAAACTTGCTGCCAGGGAAATGAGCATGAAACTTCAGCATGGTATATTACTTGTTGAACTTCCTCCATTACATATTTATGTTTTCAAATCAGGCTACAAGAGGGTCAACAGATTTTACAGAAGAAGGGCTGTGGACATTTAATTCACGTCTCTGATTGGGTTGAAGAGGTAAATGGGCGCTTAGTGGTCAGGAATACCAAAGGCATCTTTATCAAACAGGCCCACATGATTATATATATCCAGGATCAAACAGTGATCCATACTGGGATTGTGAGCAACTCATCGAACAAGTGAAGACCAAAGCCATTCCTATCTTCGAAGAAGTGCATCCTGGCTGCCAGGCCTTGTTCATTTTTGGTCAATCCTCAGCTCACACAGCTTTACCACCTGATTCTCTCAAAGCATTTGAAATGAATAAATCCAATGGTGGTAAACAATGCTGCCAAAAGGATACCATTATCCCAGATAATAATCCTTATCCAGAATTCTGTGGAAAAGCCCAGAAAATGATGACTGAAAGCAGTGCACAGAAAGGCTTGCAACAGACTCTCGAGGAACGAGGCTTCAATGTCTTGGGCATGCATGCAAAATGCTCCCCAGTGTGTCCTTGGGAGAATAATAATTGCTGCATGGCCTGGTTGCTCAGTAAGCAAGATGATTTTTGAATCAGGTTTCTATGCTTGAGACCATCATCAAAGAAGCTGGTCATGAATGCATCTTCCTTCTGAAGTTCCATTGTGAGCTTAATCCAATTGAAATGGTATGTCTTTAATCATACATATATTTCCTTAACCTATTCTCTCTTCAGTATTGGGGATGGGTCAAGTACTATTATCGCCAAGTTCAAAAGAAGACTTTTGAGGATGCAAAGCAAGCAGCATTTGCTGCGCTCGACTTGTGCCCCACCGATGTCATCAGGAAGTTCATCAATCGTTCCTGGCACTTTATGGATGCTTACTGGATTCCGCTGTCCAGCAAAGCCGCTGCATGGGCAGTTTGCAAGCAGAAGGGTCATCGCACAATTTCTCAGAGCGCAATGATGCACTTAGATGCCATTGTCAACCCAACTTAGGTACCTAAAATATCATTGATTTCGGTCAAAAACTTGGCCAATCTAAACAGCTTGTGGGAAAAACTTCGGAGAGGTGTTTTTTAACATATTTCAGCGAGCCAAGCAAGAATCTGAAGTCAGATCCCAAAAAAAATGAATTGTTGCTGAGATAGCAGACTTGTTGACTTTGTTTGTCCATGACTGTACTCCTCTGTGCTGGACGCATATAGTCATCATTGTAAAAATGGTTGGCATTAAGATGGGAGCATCAGATATTGCAAAGGGATTAAGAAAGTGATACCCAGTTACCTTCGAAAAAATCAGTTGTAATACAATCGAGGGATGGATTGACTGCAGCGGTGAAAGACCACACTGGAAGGAGTCCGTTTTGCAGTGAGTACAGAGTGGAGAAGGTCCTGGTCATGATAAAGGTGGTTCTCAAGGGATCTTGGTAGGCTCATTGTCTTTGACAACTGCAAAACACTTAGTGCTTGGAAGTCCAGTCCCAAGACTGAAAAAAGACTGCAACTGGACCAGACCAAGACCACAAAAGACTGGACCAGCAGTCTCAGTCTTTCACTTTTGAGATTCCAAGACCGCAAAAAGACCGGTTATGATGGGCTGGTCTTTTGTAACCCTCTAATTACCCTTCAAAACGCACCTAAGATCATATTTTTAGGATAAAAGCTGACGAAGATATTCTCAAAACTGTAAAATATTTCATGCAAATAGTAGATGTACATGAGTATTTTTGTATATACATCAATTCTCAATGTAATTTGATGTTCTTGCACTTGTTTAAACACTAAGAAGCATGGCAATAAATTTAGCAGCTCACAATTGCAAAATTTATTGCATATGTAGTTGAAAAGCCGGTCTTGAACCAGTTGTAACCAGTTTGGACCAAGACTGGACCAAGACTGAAAAAGACTGCAGTCTTGGTCTTTTCCAGTCCTGGTCCGGTCTTTTGAGGTTTTAGAAAATGTGTGGACTGGTCTTGGTCTCGGTCTTTTTGTTTTGGGCCAAAAGACTGGACTGGACCAGAATTTCAAGCACTAAAAACACTAACAATACTTTAGTCATCATATCCAGAAGTGATTGCAACAATAAAATCATGACTAGAATTCCTATGCAAATGCAGCTCACCGATTAGCCTCCTAACTGCCCATGCAATTATCTTGTCTGTCATTCTACACATGAAGCCCAAGATCTTCGAGACAAAGTTTAAGGATGGTTCAAGGTTTCGCATATCAGATTCCTTCATAAGGAAGTTCCTCTGTTATGTGATGTCCTGGAGTCTTCATGAGGGCACTTGAGCTGCACAGAAATCACTGAAGGACTGGGAAGACCAGTGTGAGCGATCATTCCTTTGAAAGGCCTATGTAATCAAGGAGCACAACATACCAATAGAACTTTATGTCAACTCAGATCAAACACAGGTCATTGATGCACCAGGAAATAGAATGATGTGGTCACTGACAGGAGTGAAACAGGTTGCCATTGTTGGCATTGATGAAAAGCAGGCATTCACCATGATGGTCTCTGTAGCTGCCAATGGGACACTCCTCCCCTTCAAAGCTATCTACATGGGATCCACAAAACAATCTCTCCCCACTCCCAAAGCAACAAACTATGATGATCTTCTTGAAAGCTGGCTTCAAGCTTGAAACATCAGGCACAAAAACCTATTGGTCAAATCAGGAAAAAATGAAAACTTTCATAAACAACATCCTTGCACCTTATTTCAACAAGAAAAAACTTGACCTCAAGCTTCCACCCTCTCAAAAAAGTCTGTGGCAAATTGATGCATGGTCAGTTCACCGCTCCAAAGAATTCTGACACTGCATGCAGAAAAATCACCTGAATATCATTCTTGACTATGTTCCTGGGGGCTGCACCAGTGCACATCAACCCTGTGATGTCAGTATTCAGCACCCACTCAAGTTGTCAATGAGAAAGTCTTACCATGAAGATGTTGTCAACAAGTTCCTATCAGAGTTGAACAAAGGAAACAATTCTCTGTCTCTCAAAGATGCACTTGGAGTGATTCCTGATCGAAGCATTCAGTGGATGTGGAATGCATACAATACTGTCAACAATAAGGAGCTTGTTAAGAAGGTGTGCTTTCAGTTCAATATCACTCACCGGTCACTGATTTTATTTTGATTTGTAGGCATTTGAAGGCTGCATCATGCATCAATGGAATCTTTTGAACACCTGCTTGACAAGCTTTGAGGCATGCAATAAACTGTGAAACATGAGAACAACAGACCCAGAGTTTTGGAATGAACTTACTCAAAACCCCTCCAACACCCAAGATCTCCCTGGACCTGATGAGCAACTAGCTGAAGACATTGAACCTGAAACTGACAAATCTGACACAGCTCTCGAGGATGAAGATGCTGATGATAGTGACACACCCATCAGCACATTGATCAACATGATGATAGCAACAGACATGAACTTACCCATGACACTTGGTACTCAACACAATGGCACCTTAACATCTCTCGCAGATGCTGAGAACCTTGATTTGGCTGCTGAGACAATTGAACCAGCAAGCAAAGGGTCAGGTGAAGGTAGCAGTCATTGTGGAAAGAAGAAGAAGCTCCCTAACCAGCATTATACAGGGTTTTGGAGGCATTACAATGCGGATAATGAGTGGGTGGAGGAATGAAAAGCTGTGAGAGAATCGATGAGATGATCAACAATGCCCAACTTGTGTGTGGATTGTTCCATATTAGGTAACATATCCATTTTTGTTAACGTACGAACTCAGTGTCAGACACGGAAGTGATGACGACTATATTTTATTAGCTACCTGTTAATGTACGAACTAAAATACGGGTAGCGTGAGTCTCAAGTAAGTAAGTAAAAAGTAAAATGGGCTCACCTCAGTGTCAGACATGGAAGTGATGACGACTGAGGTGTGATAAAATAAAGTTCATGTTTATATAGAGAAAATGGGTGGCTTGGAGTAAAGACTGGTAAATAACAGAAGTAAATGTAAAAGGGATAAAAGGGGAAAGAAAAGGTTGAGAATGAGTAAATAAAACGTACGCATAAACAATTGAGGTCACGAGGGGTCTCCTCCAACACTCCCCCAGACGACGAGGGACCTCTAGGAGTCTAACTTGAGTGCTCGGACAAGCTTTTGATGAATGACGCAAGGGAGCGGCTTGGTGAAGATGTCGGCAAGGTTTTCTTCAGATGGGATCTGGATGAGTGAAATCTCCCCTGCAGCTATGCATTCTCTGATGTAGTGGTGGCATATATCAATATGTTTCGCATGTGCATGCCCTTTGGTGTTGAGAGTAAGGGCAATGGAGGCAGCATTGTCACCATGAAGGATAGCTGGAAATTCGAGTTGAAGTCCCACCTCGGACATGAAGGAATACATCCAGAGGGCCTGTTGTGCAGCACGTGTGAGTGCCATATATTCCGCTTCCGTAGTTGAGAGTGCGACTGTAGCCTGAAGCTTTGTGCTCCAGGATACAGGTCCACCAGCCACAGTGAACACATATCCCAAAGTGGATCGTCATGTGTTCAAGTCTCCAGCATAATCAGTGTTGATGTAGCCAATTGGGTCAAGGTTTCCTCCATGGTGGTATGTGATTTTGTAGCTGAGCGTGCCTTTGAGATATGCAAGAAGGTGGAGCATAGCTTTCCAGTGTGCTGGTCCTGGGTTTGCCTGGAAGCGTGCAAGAACACTGAGTGCATAGGCGATGTTGGGGTGAGTGGCAACCTGAGCCCACATGCAGGAGCCGAGGGCTTCACGATAGGGTTTGTCTTTTATATAATGATGATCATCGTCCATTTTGGGAGAGTTGGACTCGCAGAGAATGATACCTGAGGGGAGTGGGGTGGATTTCACATTGCAGTGTAGCATTCCAAACCGTTCTAGAACACGACGAAGGTAAGCTTCCTGGGAGAGAGAAATCACACCCGTTGCATCGTCTTTCTCAACTCAGATCCCCAGAATATATCCCAGATCTCCCACATCCTTGATTTCGAAGCAAGCTTCAATCTCCTCCTTCGCTTTCTCCACCCCCTCCTTCGTTGTAGACGCACCAAAGATGTCATCGGTGTATGTGCTGGTGATGGTGTGTTTGTTTTGGATGAGACAGGAATGAACACATGGATCTGCAAGTGACTTATAATATCCCAACAACTCGTATGCGCCCGACATCTCGCTTTGGAAGTCATATCCTCCCTGCATCATACCATACAAGGTTTTGACGACCCGTAACACCTTGTCTTCCTCCCCCCGGACGGCAAAACCTGGTGGCTGGCACATGTACATTGTGAACTTGTTTGTACTGTAAAGGAAAGCGGCGACGATGTCGACCTGCCAGATGTGCAGATTCAGGGCAGCAGCGAGGGCGGTGACAATTCGGAAAGACTCCAGGTGAACAACAGAGGCATATGTTTGGTCATAATCATGACCTGGGATCTGAGTGTAGCCCTTTGCGACCAAACGGGCCTTGCATCTGATTATATTACCGTTAGCGTCATATTTGTTGGCATACACCCACATGGAGTCAATGACGTGCGCATCAGGGGGTGCATCCACCAATTCAAACACACCCCTTTCCTTCAAAACCTCCCACTCCATCTCCATGGGTGGCCTCCAGAGGTCGGGCCAGGTCATTGCTTCCCAGTAGCTATGAGGGATTTGGGAATCAGGGAGTGTGGTGAGGAGAACAGTTGTATCGAGTGTAGGCACGCCAGTTCCCAAAATGGCAAGGCAAGCAGAGCGTCGAGGAGCAGCTGGTGGCTGGGCAGTAAGTGGTTTGCCTTGTGAGGTAGAAGCGACATTTGGTGTAACAGACGTTGTGGATTCCGGGTGCAGAGGAGGGTCAGTGGTATGTGGGCATGGTGCAAGTGGTTTCGGTGGAATGACAATGCCAGCAGACATGGCGTTAGCATCATGAGATGGTGCAGGAGCCGTTTCGTCGTCGAAGACAGGTGTGGGTGCATCGGAGATAGTGTGATATCCCTTACCTTGTTCAAAAATGACGTCATGAGTTTTGATTGTTGTACCTGAGGCCCGATCCCACAATTTATAGGTCCCTCGCCCAAAATAACCTATCAAGACGTATTTGATCGATCAAGGTGCTAGTTTTGATGCACCTATCTCCTCCAGAATCTTGGCATACGCAGTGCATCCGAAAGGGTGCAAGTGCAACACATCTTGACATTTATTCATCCACTTCTCAGCAGGTATATGTCCAGGGTGATGAGCAGAGGGGATGAGGTTGCCTGTGTAGATGCTGAAAGAGGCGGCATCAGCCCAAAGCAATGGAGATAAGCCAGAGTCTGCAAGAAGACAATGTGTTCTTTCAATGATGGTTCGCATCCCACATTCTGCCACCCCATTTTGGCTGTGTGCATAAGGTGTGCTGAATTCCATGATAATACTGTGCTTCATTGTGTATTCCCTCCACTTGTCGTTGAAGAACTCACTGCCCATGTCAACCCTCAGCCAAATTAATCTTTTTCCAGTCTCTCACTCCAACTAGGGAATGTCACAGGTTTACAAACCCATGCGGGTTGGTGCTACGGGTGACTGCAGGTGCGGGTATGGGATGCGAGTTTGTAACCCTCACTCAACCCGTACCCACGACATGGGTTTGACAGGTATTCCGGCATTTGCCGGTCAGTGTGATCAAGTCACATGGCGACACAATTTGGTGTGGTTTCCTCCCACCACCACCTCCACCCATCTAGCTCCCAACTGCAACCAACCGCCCACACACGCCCCTCCCCTCTGGAGAGGGATGTGGGCTTGCTTGATCTTACTTGATTGGGGGATATGGCAGGAAGAACACAAGGGGGGACCCAAGTGGGAGGCCCAATTGGTGTCTGGTGTGTCACGAGAATGGGCCATGACTCATGGCCCATTCTTGCTCATCCCTCTTTTCTGGACCCCAACTAATGCCCTTTCCACCTCCTTCCACATTGGCTGCATTGACCCGACCATGCACACCTCACTACAAACAAGATAAGAACTGGCCCACCCTGTGCCACGGCGAAGACGATGACCACACGCCACAGCAATCAGGCGAGCACCAGCTGGCTCAACACCACATCTCAGTGCACACACCATTTTGATGGCACGAATGACCACAATGACAAATGACGATGGTAGTCATCTCTCCTGGAGAGGTGACTACCATTCATTCACTCCACCCATCCATCCAACATGCTACGTCCTCCTCTTCGACCCCATGCTAGGTCCGTCCCCGCCCCTTCCTCCATTACCCTTACCCAGTCCTGCTCGCCACTAATGAACGTAACCAAAAGCGATGGGTGGGTCAATGAACAGCTCTTCAATGAACAGTCTCCTTCCCCCTTCAATGAATGGCCTCATTCCGTCAACGGATGGTCTCCTCTCAGCATCCCATGACCTTCCAATCCTCGCAAGTTGCACGGCAGTGTCAATTGACACTTGCACTGCCCTTGCAAGGTTTATTGGTCATTCCTGGGGGCATACCCCTGCGCGGGTTTGGAGAACCCATGGGTTTTCGTAAACCCGCTACCCATACCTGCGAAAACCCGTGCCTGTAGACACGGGTACGGGTTTTGACAGGTATGGGCGCAGGTTACTCTGGAAAACCCCAGGGTAGCCCATGCCATTCCCTAACTCCGACTTGGCATGGTATTCAGCAAAAGCGCTGAGGGTCGTGTCAGTGGATTTTGAAGTAAGGAAATAGCCAACACGGTAAGAGGATCCTCCATCATTAAAGACCATCATGTACTCAGCTCCCCCAACAGAGCGAACACGAGCTGGTCCCCATAAGTCAGTGTAGACTCGCTCCAGCACCTCTGTCTCAGGTTCCACCACTTTGTCATAAGGGCGCGTCGTCTGTTTCCCATATATGCAGTCCTCGCACTTCCCTTCAAGCTCAACACTCCCCATGATGTCAAGCCCATCAACCAAACCCCTTTTGGCAATATCTATGATTGAGCGGATGCCAGCATGCCCAAAACAATGATGCCATACTTCAAGACCAGTAGGTTTGTGGAGAGATCGGGCGGTGAGAGCATGGGTGGTAGTGGTTTGAGGCTCAATACGAAGGTGGTACATTCCATTGCTCCCACTTCCCTTCATTAATGTCCTCTTTTTACCCTCATGAATGTCATAGAATGTTACACCTCCACCACCAAAAAGAGCCCAACAGTTCACTTTGTCAAGTTTGCTTATGGAAATGAGGTTGGCAATGAGGTCAGGTGTGTGGACTGCATGTTTAAACATTATCGTCGTCCTTAGTGTTCTGGATACAATGGTCTTTGTGACTGCTCCATGCCCAACAATACAGAACTGACCCCCTTTATTTGCAGGTTGACCTTTGTCAGGTTGGGATAAAGCATGGTAGGTGGTGAAGTCCAAGCGATTTATGAAGCAGTGTTTATTTGCTGCAGAGTCTGCATATGTTGGTACGTCCCGTTCATCTTTTGTTGTCATAGCTGCTAGTGCATGTGTGATATCCCAGGCTCCTTGCGGGTAGGATGCAAGTACACATTCCTTCGATGCGAGAAGGGCCTCCCCCATTGTATTGAGCTCCAAGATGTCATCACCTTTGACTGAGGAAATGGATGTTTCCTTGGTGAGGAAATAGTCATCACTGCCCAAGTTGGACATGAGGGCAAGAGTTATCTCAGAGGTGGGTGATGCATCGGTGAGAGCTGCTGTCACTGATGAGGCGCTTGTAGTTGGCATCGTGTTCTGGGGTGTAGAGCTGTGCACTCCCCCACAATGTCCGAAACCTGGAGGGAACTGTCCCTCTTTTCCTCCACCATGCCAATAGCAATTTGCGATGGTATGTCCCTGATGCCCACAATTTGTGTTTGCGCACTGTAGCTGGTTACATGAATGCCTTGCATCCGTTCGCAAGGCTGTGATGACATTAGCTGGATTTGTGACGGACTTGGAGTGGTCGATACGGTTCCAGTGGATCATCAAGTGGCTGATGACATCTGCAGATGACTTTGCATCGTACAGTGTCCCGACGACACTATCCCAGGAAGCAGGGAGTGATGATAAGATGATCATGTGGAAATCAATGTCGGTGATCTTTGTGCCAGAATTATTTGCCATTGCCCATTTAGTATGGAGGTTGGAGATGTGAGTTGGGAAATCATTTCCATCAGCAAAGGTGGTGTTGCGAAGATCACGTTGAGCAGTGACAACAGCGAGGTCGGATGACACCTTGTATTGGGAGGTAAGTGAGGTCCATGCTTCTGCAGCAGTACCATCGAGCTTAAGACCAAGCCCGATAGCATTTTTGGTATTGTAGAGGAGTAGTGCATGTGCCCAAGCATCGTGCATGGCCCACTCCATGCCAGATGGGGTAGTGGAGTACCAGGGTGTGGGGTCATCGGGAAGTGGAATGTTTAGCTCCACGGGTGTGTAATGTAAGGTGGTAGAATTTTGGGGGTTAGCTGGGTTTAGTATGGTTCCTTGTAGATAACCTAAGACACCATGGCTGCTAGCCGTGACAATGATGAGAGTCTTGAAGGTAGCAAAATTTGTACCATCAAATTTTTCTAGTTCCGAAAAAATAGGTGGGTTGGCGTTTGACGATGACATTTTTGTGGGAATGTGTATGTGGGGGGAAGTAGGCTTTACGAGTTGCAAGTGAGGTAGTAAAGCGGATAGTGTCTGTAGTTCCTTTTATTAGAGTGCAGTGGGGCCCATAACCTGTTAACGTACGAACTCAGTGTCAGACACGGAAGTGATGATGACTATATTTTATTAGCTACCTGTTAACGTACGAACTAAAATACAGGTAGCGTGAGTCTCAAGTAAGTAAGTAAAAAGTAAAATGGGCTCACCTCAGTGTCAGACACGGAAGTGATGATGACTGAGGTGTGATAAAATAAAGTTCACGTTTATATAGAGAAAATGGGTGGCTTGGAGTAAAGACTGGTAAATAACAGAAGTAAATGTAAAGGGATAAAAGGGGAAAGAAAAGGTTGAGAACGAGTAAATAAAATGTACGTGTAAACAATTGAGGTCACAAGGGGTCTCCTCCAACAAATTTGCAAGCCTGGGCAGGTCTACACTTCAAATTTTCAATTCAAATAGCACTATGCAATAGTTAAATACCAGGAGATTTTTTTAATGATTTTTTTGCGATTTTTAAAGCCTGTTTACGATTTTTTTAATGAGTTCAGCACTTGGCCAAAATGACCATTACCTCTGTTACATTTTGGTGATTTCAGAGGGGCTGTTATGTGTTACTGCTGAATTGACTGAAATGGTACAGTATATACATACATTTGGCTACTGGTGTTTGTAGTTGCTATTACATAATAGCTATGCTCATGTGATAGCAAGTGGCTGTGTAATCTCCCTTTTGAAAGCCTGCTTGTTGCTCCTGCAATACTTCTATTCAAGCATTTGTGACAAGAGTTTGTTCACACTATACATACCACCAGTGCCAGGAAATAATGTTTGCACCCACTGCACCTCACTGCACAGTAACACCACAGTGAGGAAATATGTCTAATGGATTGTGGCCCAGTAGCTTGTATCATATATACTATTATGATCATAACTTTCTTCATATCTCTGTTGACTGTGATATCATGTCATTATCATTTCAGATTTTTGACAAGGGGAGATTTATTTTGATAGTCTACTGTAGGCTTAGATTAGCTTTTGTACCTACCATGGTCTACAGAGGTAATGATAAACCTATGTTGACCTATAAAGACTATGTAAATATAGCCACACTACAGCCCAAGACCATTTTCCTGATGGAAAACTCACTGCAAGTAAGTATGCGAATCACCCTCAATTTCTTGACATCTCAACATTAAAGTGTTCGAGCACCTTCCTAGTTGTGTCATCTGTGTACATATCCATTGACAAGGCTGCCCCGTGTAGTGAGCAGACATTACCTGGACAGTGACAGTGTTGGTTAAAGGTCAGTGAGCCACTAAAAACCCTTAAAAACCTTGAAACATTGGAACTCAGAAACCTATGTACATATCAAGTACATGTCCTTTGTTGGAAACCTGCTGCCCAAATAGCATGAGGTGTACACATTGCACGAGAAACATTGCCCAACATTACCAATTAGAATATCCTGAGAAAGAGCGACACTTTTTCTGTTCAGGAACATTCTGATCATATTTAAAGTTTTTCATATGGGGAAAGGTATGGGATTTTTTAAAATTTGGGCCAAGAACTTTGCTTCACCTTTCCCAAGCTGGTAGGGGGTGAACAAAAGCTAAAATATTAAAAGGATTTTCATGTTTGTGATATTGTAGTAAAAGTTGGACCATTGAGTAAAATTAAGAGGAAAGCCGAAGCAAAGGGACCCTTCGTTTTTAGATGCAATGCAAAATTTAGACACGCTGACAAAAGGGGCGGGAAAGAATGAAATTTCTGAGAAAGGGCTCTTTGTTCGGATGATGCCGCATAAAAGGCAAGGTGTGTAGGATCTGTTCAACTATTCTTTGGATT
>Ga0307507_10005248_pt1 | contig 21544 bp, 20 predicted proteins | sample 7_EM_MG_FD_207223 | JGI IMG/M metagenome (GOLD analysis project Ga0307507, IMG submission 207223) | Populus trichocarpa ectomycorrhiza microbial communities from riparian zone in the Pacific Northwest, United States - 7_EM | ecosystem: Host-associated > Plants > Roots > Unclassified | place... | reverse complement strand
AAAAAAAAAAAAAAAAAAAAAAGTGCGAGCACCGGAACAACCTTCATGAATCAACTTTTAATCATCACTTCCCCGAAACAACCCCTCCCTTACATCAATCCCCCCACCCTTCTCAGGGCCAGGATGCTCTGGTGGTGTGCGTGTGTACCGTAGATGAGGAAATGAACGAACAGACGAATGAAAAAATTAAGACGAACTGCATTCTTTTGTTTTCAGCGAAGACCCTTCAGGGCTGAAGCAGAAGAATGAGAAACATTGTTTTTGTTTTGGGAAAAGAAAAAAAACAAAAACATCTTACTTACCGGTACCGAAGGTGATACCGCGTAACAGGGGTTGGGCACACCAGCACAGCAGGAGAAGAAGAGCTCTAGAAAACCACCAGCTCTACCCTATCATATCGTGTCGTATCATATCTCTTAATACAATCAGCAAAACAACAACATCCATTAGAAATTAAAAAAGTTAAAAAAGTAGCAAAGAAGCTCCTCTACTCATAGAATATAGTTAAGTTGAAACTTTATTGACAATCGCTTCAATCAACCTTGACCACTGATTGTGGAGGAAGAAGCCAATCCCGCACGGGGCGGCGGTCGAGGCCCACAATATGCGCAGAGGAGTGAAAGGGAAAAGAAAAAGAAGAAAATACAAGACATTAAACGAGCGATATATGTGGGTGGTTCGCACATGCCGCGTCCGCCAGAGTATCGTAACCGCCCGCCAGAAGAGGAAAAATCCGCATCTAATGACGTGAAACATAGCGCAGTCTAGCTAGCTATGGTACTCTTACTTGCCATGGCACCGACTGACTGGCTGATTGACCGACTGCACGTAGAATATCGTATGGGAGGAGGGTATTATTATTACCACCCCCTCCCTTCTCTCCTCATTGCAACTTGTCGCTCCGAAAATGGTATTATATTATCATAGAATAAATGAATAAATACGAAGAATTAGAAATAAAGAAAGAAGAGAAACACTGTTTCATGTCGGGGTCAGGCGTGTATTCCTTCACCGAAAAGACGATCGCAAGTTCATTGTATCACCTAGGAAGGAAATCTCGGATATGAGGAGGAGGAGGAAGAGGGGGAAAAGTTCCTCTGTAAGAAAAACTGTCCCAGTGAGTGGACCTGTCGCTGTTCTGAAACCTACTGAAAGAGGGAAATGTCTCTCTCTCTTACCCTCTCTCTCTTTCTTTTTTTTACAGCGTCGGCGGCCAGGTTATGATACTGCTGTTGATGGATGGGCGGATTGATGAGCTGAGCTATGTGGAGGAATTCATGGCTTAGTGGATCCTCCTCCTCCCCTTTTTTTTTCCCTTTGTTTCTCTGTCTCCTCTCGCATTCGTTTCGTTCTAAGCCACACATCTCGTATCGAGAACTTGTTTGGTTGGAATGCATGTTCACGTTTTTATGAAGCCTGGTTTCTCTTGTACTGTATGATAATAATATCATGCCGGTATCACAGCGTGCCATAACTCGTCTTTTTTCCCCTCAGTCTGTCTGTACGCCCGTCCGCTCGGCTGCCAGGAAAATGGGAGATTCGGATCGGCCCGCCATCACCACTAAAAAGGATTCCCTCCGTCTGTCTGCCTGTCTCTATCTGTCCGTTGCCGTCGTCGTCGTCGGCGCAGTGCAGTGGACTGAGCATGTGCACAAGGCCTCTTCGCAATCCGGTGCGGCAGACTATCCAGGTACGATACGCCATTGTGGGAAGAACGATATGATACGCCTTATCGGTAATATAATAAGGGCCCGTCTTGACAATGACAATGTTATCCAACAACTAACTTACAACCATAATACTTGTAACAACAGCAACAACAGCAACAACAACAACAACAGTAGGCAGAATATGTAAAACCGGATCAAGTTTCCTTCTTGATTATGTTACTTACAAGAACCTGAAAAGTAAATAATAATATTATAACAATAATGAAATCAAGTAAAGTGCCGATAGCTTTGAAGGTGACGATGGAGGAATCGTATCGTGTCGTAGCACCTCTTACTGCCGATATTGTTGCTTTTGTTGATTGGGCTCTCTCGCTTGGCGTTGCGAAATTCAGAAGCTGAATTACTTTTCTTCTGCCTCTTCTTCTTCTTCATGCCGGTGTTTCGACGAATGCCCGATTTGCCTGGATCAGTGGTCATAGCGCCCCATTTAAATCACTTGACCTGGGAAAGCTGAGGATAACTAGGGAGCAGTGGGTGGAAGGGGACGGCAAACCCTTGCACGAAGCCAAAAATTCCCCATCCCCTGCCGTGGATTATTACTAAACATCCAATTGGCTACCTAAACAACTGTCAGAAATCTCAGGCCTTGTTTCTGGATCTGAGGGACAAACTACTGCACTGTGCTGGCCAGCCAGACCACCTTATGGTAAGCGAAGTCATTTACCTTCCCACCACCACTGCCGGGCTTGGCAAACAAAACAGAGTGATATATCATGATTGGTGTACGACCCAAGACGATGATGCGTCGATGAGTTCACGACAAGCTTGACGAGGAAGATCTGGGCTCGACCTGCGGTTGGGCAATTCGCTAGAAGTTGCCTTCAAACTTACAGCCCAACATGTACGATGACTTAGCTAATATACGGAAAATGACTAGTCTGTCTGTGAGTGCTCAGCCGACTCTCTTTTTTTTTTTCTTCTCCTGCTGCTGCTGCCGTTCCCCGAACCAAAGGCTGGAGGTCAAAGAGCTAAAAGGTGCATGCAGATCCACCACCAGCCCAGAATTTAAGGCCTAGGCCAGTCCCGCTCCCGCGATCATGTATCACAAGATCGAAAAGGTCCGAGTTTAGTAGTCCGATCAATCAATTGCTGACCCCGGCCATCTACCCATGAGCCTGCCCCGAGAAGGAAGCGAAGCAGAGAGAGAGAGGGATGGACAAAGAGAGAAGGGCCTTGGAGGTCGTGCAATTCGTAAGTACTGATAACGCAACTGGTAATTTTGGTGAATCCATTACTAGGATTCAGTGGAAGGATCACGGATTGCTTAGGTGGGGGCTTATATTACTTTTCCATTTTTTTCTCCTTCCCGTAGACGAAGGCAATCGCGGGAAACGGAGGGTTTGAAGATGGTTCTGTTGAGAGCTCCGGACTTGGATGCCGTCCGGTGGGGCGTACCGTACGTGCATATCATACATCCAGTACACATCCATAGGGCACCCTCCATGGAGATCCTTCGAGATAACACCCCTTACTTCTCGTCCAATCGTTCTATGCGCATTCATTAGAGATATGTACTTTTACTGTACACGACCCTCAGAGTGAGGGAATTTCTCCTTCTCAATTCCACACCCTTCTGAATGTCTAAGGCTGTTATCTTCCGGCTATGGTAAGGTGGTAGGGTGTGCTCGAGGGATGACGTTCATATTAGGGAAAAAGAAAACAAGAAAAAGGGTCTAACTAGCTTGTTAGGAATCCCTTACATGCTATATCTCCCATCTAGGCCCTGAGTGAGGGAACCTGCGATGATGGTGAGGGCAAAAGGTAGAGTTTCCCTCCCCTTCCACCCCCACCCCAAGCCCTGCTTTTTTGGGCGGGCGGCCGTGTTGGAATTGTTTACTGTACTAACAGGATTGGGGAAATGCTGGAAAGAGTTCAACTCTCGGGGGAAAGTTGAACGTAAATTATCATGTGCTCTTATTGTGTCCAGGAATTGAAGAAAAGGCTGGGGGCCCAGGCGGGTCCGCTACCGCCGTGCCGTTCTGCAGGCCGGAAGGAGGGGTTGAGAGATTTACTTGGTGGATGGATGGGTGAATAGGACTATCGGTAGGGCCTAGCTCATAAAGCTGCTGGGTGGTATCTAAGCGGGTGAAAGCAGTTGTCCTAATTTTCATTTTTCCTAAAAACTCATGGGCCGGACAGCTGATATTGTTTTAGTAGGTTAGACTACCGACGACATGTAAAACCAAGCACAACGAGACACCTAGCCGATGAACAGGGTGCACCGTATGATACAAAGTCTACTAGTACCGGTATTCAAGACAAGCGATAAAATAGACTTGCTAAATCCGGGGACTCAAGCGATTCTGGACGAAGATCTGACATTGCAGCTGCCAGATCTGGTTGTTGGGGGCCGTTTCGGGTTCTGGCGAGTAACGGTATGAACTAACGTCGGTGGCTTTCCATCAAACTCGGTAGAGAGGGCGGAAGTGAAAGACCACAAAGCGGCCAAAACCCAAGGCTTCCTTTTTCCATCATTACTAGGCACTTTCTTCTCCTCTCTTCCTTGTGGATTGTGTTTTTGTTTTGCCTTTTTTGTTTTTTTCCTCCATTGTGACTTGTGGTTTGTGAGTTATCCTGAGGATATCACAGATTCAATTGGGCATGTGTTATCGTACTATCGTGGTATGACTGATAGTGCTCGAGCGCGGGATCACCTCGCTTTCACGGGCCTCGCAAACCCTGAGCTTTAGGCTAGCCGCTTCCCTCTCATTTATAGCTATCGTCATAGCCGTTGTCACATCATCATAGCGGTGCCCCACTTGGCTTAGGTATGGAGAAGTCCTCAGCCTGCCAGTGATTTGCTTGAATCAAGTGTTAAACCTATGCCATGTTGCTGATTTCTTTCTAGGAATTGGCAAGTTCCTAGCGACTCTAAGAGTGGGTCCCTCAAGGTGCTCGCGCTGAAAAGACGTCAACCCAACAAACATCCAACCACAACTGACCATATTCGCCCTCCACAAGAGGAAGGGACAACCGGCTCTTTTAGAGAACGTAGAGGAACAAGGATATAACCGGTAGTGCGAACTGAGACATGTTCAGGACCCGGTAGGAAAAAGCAACAGTCCAACCCGAGAACCAGACAAACGGCGCCTTAGAGCGATCCACACACCACCGTTGGAATTTCTGATGTTTCCAACATCCACCCATCCCCCTGGACATCGAAAATCTGCGCCCGGAACCCTTGGCGGGGACCGTTGTCACTTATTTTTATTTATTTATTCCTCAGCCAACGGACGAACCCGTGTGTAAGTCCGAGACCTCCGGCCAACCCTTTCCAAACCAGCTTGCGCAGCGCTTACAGCTTCCGTCAACAGATGAAGGCTAATATACCTAGTCGAGCACCTGCTTGTATCCGCTTCATCCATCGCCCTTCAGGTGTAACGGAGGGTTAATATCACCAAAGGCACATGACAACAGTTCCTACAATTCCGACGGGGTTACACTGTTGGCAATAGTACCGTAGTACCTCAAGTGACTTTTCTTTTTGCCTCTCTTGAGATTAAGGATCGTTTTAGCATGGGGAACGGGCGAGGGCCCCCACCAGGCCGTTGGATGTGGGAGGTTTGATCAGTGAGGCTTGCGCTTCTAGTCGCGAAGGGTATTCGTCATTTTTCTCTCTAGCCACACAAGGCTGTGTGTGGACCTGGCCTCGTGGCAGGAGTATTTCACAGATTATCACTCGTGCCCTGATGTTTCGATGTGTACACGGTGATAAGCAGTTCACTGGGCAGTAGCCCTTCGTTCGTTTAGAGCATCATTCTCCGGGATATTGGCATGAGTAGGTTTCTATCCGTGTAGAATGATGGTCACGCGGGGCATATGATGGTTTCTGATGAAAGGACGTAGGTGGAGGGAGTGGGGTACTCTAACGCAAGTGATTGAGTGCCTTGGGAGGAGGTACTATGGATTTTCGATCACGAATCCGGACGATCCTTTAGCATTAGGCTAGAAAGTCTAAATTATTCGCACCGGGGGACCTCAACGAGTAACTGCAGCACCGCGGGCCTCTATATGTTTTGGGCATATCGGCTCGCCGGATCTTCGATTTGTGCTGCCGGTACTAGCTATACGCTGGAGCAATTACCACTGAACTCAAAAGACTCGGGAACCCGCAGCTTGCGGTAGATGCGCAAACATGGGCCACTGCGCTGACCAGATTGGTATATATCTTATCAGCCTGCTATAGGTTTATTATGTCTACTGATAAGAAGTTGTAGCACTGGTATCACTGTGGCTCGGAGATTTTAAGTTTACCGTTTTCTATCATCAGATTCTGTAGTTTATCTATTCTCCCCCACCACAATAAACCTTATCATAACTTCCGCTGCTGAGTCATTAGACTATGCATCTTACAGGTGGTATCATAAGATATCTAGGGGCAACAAAGACAAAAATTTAATTTAATTTCTTGCAGGAGATTAGGGGTTCACACCTCTTTTACTATTGGCCTACGGTAGGACCCTGAGTCGTATGAGTGATAGCATTCTGGGTGCGAAGCCCGGTAACCCGGGTGAAAAAGAAGAGGAGTCTCATAGAAACTTTTCGGGGATGCTTGCCACCATTTCTAAAAATTCGTGGAGGTGTAACACTGCAGACCCTGAGATACAAGAATTCGGCACTCTAGTCGAGAAATTGACAGGATCCCTTTTTTTATTTTTTTCCTCCTTATCTTTTCTTCTGCGAAGTCATATTTGCTCCGCTAGTATGGACGTAAAAGATGATGCAAGTAATTAGTTTTTATCAGAACTCATTATTCACAATTTTTCCTTAAAGATTGCCAAGACCACCCCTCATTGGTGCTGACTTGCCAGAGCTCGGTTGTGTAAATAGGGCAACAACCAGAAGGCAAGGACGAAAGCTCTCCACCGAATTAACAACACCACTTGTCTCCGTCCTGTAGAAGAAATTAATAATAAAATGATAGCGGGGTGTTTTAATTGAATCTGAATTCATCCGAGTTCGTGAGATTTTTTCTTTTCCTTTTCACTTTGAGTCCTTTTCCACCTTTTGCCCTTTTCACTTGGGGTTTTGGCACGGAGGGCTCCAGCAAAAGCTGACCGGCAGTAGCAGCAGCAATCACGGGGTATCAATATCATACCGGTCGGTACTCGTTGCTACGCAGCGGAATTGCCCACCGGGTTTCGTGCTTTAGTGTATCCTCGTTGCTTTATCGTGGGGTTCCCGTCTGTCACCGTTTCTCGTCATTATCGAGAAACCTCCCGTAGGCTTGTCCGCTTCGTTTCTGCCCCCCCCCCAACAGTTTCTTTTCATACACCCCCGCGTGTCTCAGGACCACAGCATCATTCGTCCATCTCACGGAAAAATAGATAAGCACACAACTATTACCATGAATACTCTACGGTAATTGTTCACCCCCCCAAATCTTTATTCTCCGCTTCACTTTGTACCCTCTTCCTTCCCATTCAAAGATACGCTTCTCTCTTAACCCACTCAAACCCCTCGTATTCTTCCATTGCTTCCCGGAATCAGCCACATATCCTTTTCTTCCTCGATACATCACTTTGTAGCCTTCTTGCTACTGCATTGCCACTTCGAGCTTCTCCTTCGTCCTTATCATGGCACGCGCTGTGGTGGATTGGTATGATTTCCGTGCTGATTACGACTGTAGCACCGATGATGTCCCTCGTCTTCGTCGGAGATCCAATGTCAACATTGATGCGATCCATGACTTTCCTGTCGATAGTGAAATGGCCCCGGCTCAGTTGTATTCCACAGAGTCTGGTAGGCTGTTCCATTCGGGAAAGATCGCAATCGTAACTGTTGGGTTACCGGCTAGAGGCAAAACGTACGTTTCTTTTTGAAAAATAAATGAGTCTGTTTATGCGGCTCCTGTGCTTGCCCTGCTGCCTTGACAAACAAACCTTCGGGGAAACTGATTCTGGTGGTCGGGGATATTTAGGCACGTTTCTGTGGCTCTCTCTAGGTATCTGCGCTGGTAAGTCCGATAATTCTCTCTTGGGCTGCTCCTGACCTGCGCTTCTGGCTGCTTGATATATGCGCTGTGCTTAAATGGTCCGCATATAGGTTGGGAGTGAAAACCCGTGCTTTCCATCTGGGCGACTATCGGCGTGCGCATATGGGCCCAGGGAATGATGTCCCACATGACTACTTCTTCGTTAATGGTGAGGCTCCCCTTATTCTGCAGGATCCCCGATTCTCAATTCGTTGTCCCCTCGCCAAGGCTGGCCGGACTCCAACTTGGGCGATATCGGGTGTCGTCATTTTTTTTCTCGTACTAATCTCGTACATGGCACCTCTACTCTGTATTCCCTTGCCCTCGTTTATCAACTGCCAAGGCCCGGAATAAATTAACAAGGCACTGTACTAACTATTGCGAGTCTATAGCATCTCCGTCTTCTGTGAAGTTGCGACAAACTATCCTCCAGAAATGTAGATTCGACTTATACCATTTCCTAGATCATGAAATGGGCCAGGTGGCCATTTATGATGCAGTCAACCCTACGGCTGAAGGCCGTAAACAGCTTTCAAAGGAGTTTTTGAAGCATGAGATTCAGGTACATGGCTCGCGTTCTACCTGGCCCATTGTGGCAGTTTGTTGAGATCCCCGGTGCTTGCAGACTATATTCATCGAATCCTATGTGGACGATCCAAAGATTATTGAGCAGAACGTTAGGAGTGTCAAGATTTCTTCGCCTGATGTGAGCTATCAGTTGGTATATATGACGGGGGGCTTGCTGTTGATAAATGAAAATTAGTACCAAGGGTGGAACCCGAACGATGCGGTCCAGGATTATATCCGCCGGATGGGGGCTAAAATCCCCCACTTCGAGACTATGGATGAGCACGAACTTAATTACATAAAGGTGGGCACTCCCTGGTTTGATATAGCCTATAGACGATTAACAGCGAGTGATATTAGATGATTAATGCTGGTGAACGTATTATTGTCAACAACTGTCGCTTCGGGTATCTACCTAACCGTATCGTATTTTATTTGATGAATCTTCATATCAAATCTCGCCGGACTTACTTTGCTCGCTCCGGTGTTTCCACTGGGGAGGACTCCTATAAGGCTGACGGTTTACTTTGTGACGAAGGGGAGAGCTACTCTCAGCGTTTGTGTAATGCCCTTCTGGAGCATCGCAAGAAGGAGAAAGAAGAGTTTGTTAGGCAGGGCGGAAACGATGAGGAATTGAAGCCTTTGACTGTGTGGACTAGCACTAGACGTAGGACAGTCCAGACCGCCGCTCACCTCCAAGAGAAGGGCTTCAAGGTTAAGCAGAGGCCCCAAATGAGTCAACTGAACCCTGGGAATTCCAATATGACCGAGGAAGAGATTAAGGCGCATTACCCAGCTGACTGGGATAAGCATCAACTTGACCCTTATCATCATAGGTTCCCGAGAGGCGAGGTATGTGGGGAGATGCTACCACTTGGGTGCACTGGCTAATTGAAGTCATAGAGCTACCATGACCTTGCCGTTAGAATGGAACCTATCATTCTCGAACTCGAGAGGGAGAAGAACGACCTCTTGATCATTGCTCACGAGAGTGTCTTGAGAGTCTTGTACGGGTATCTGATGGCCTGTTCGACCTCTGATATTCCTAGTTTGAAGTTTCCTAGGAACGAAATTGTTGAAGTGAGTTCTTATGCTACTTGCTCTCATGGATCAAAACTGACTCCTCAAGATTCTCCCCGAGAGTTACAACAACAGGGCGAAAAGGGTCCCTATTCCTCACACCGGTACCAATGGCGCCTACGTCCCTTAAACCAGCTCTATCGCAATGGGTTTTATTCTCTTTCTTTTTCCGCTTTCGTCTGGGGGTTACCTTTCTTTATTTTTTCTGTACTAGTATTACAAGCTATGAAACCCCTGTGGTCCGAACGCGGGGAGGTTTAAATGGATTTCTACGGTAAATTGGTGGAAGGGGGGGGGTCTTGCGTTGAGCTGTTCCGATAAGTGTTGCTCTTGGAATGGTGTTGGGGCTCCTTTCTTTCTTATCTCCTGTTGGTTTGTTTGTGTGTCTGTTTGATCAATAGGAGCTTGGCCGTTGGGTTGCTGTAATTGGGCAGGTACCATTAGTGTTAACAAATGGGGTGTGTGATTACAGGAATGGGAGTGTTGTTGCGGGGGGTGGGCGTTGGCGTGCGTATTGGGATGGGATGAGTTAGCCTTGGAAGGATAGGTATGGCATTATACCATAGACCGAGGAATGCTATTGTTCTTTGAAATGGTATTTGGCTGTTGTGTATAAATGGTTTTATTATACTGGTAGAATTATATGTTGCTTTCACTAGTAAAATGTATCTTGAAGTCGTCACCAAGCTCGAGCCAACTTAAAATCAAGCCCTCAGGGGAGCAGGAGCGGGATACGTGGCAGATTCGACGAATCTTTAAGATATCTCCGTGTGGGAGCTGCTCAGAGCGACTTGCCGGATACTCATTTCGCAAAAGTGTATTAGCGATAACAGAGAGCTGTTTACATAATATTATTATAAGTGGTGTGTGTGTGTATTCATTACCCATCACTCGATCTCTCACGCCCTTATCCTGTAGTAATATAAGATAGCTCGTAGCGAAAGTAATGGTAGTGACTTGGGTAGGCGGATGCGTTGCTCGGTCAGGGGTTCATTCGGTGGGATGGTAGTGAGCGAGCGATAAGAAGCAAAAATGGTCTGGAGATATGTGGACATGATATAGTCGGGGGACTGGTAGCCTAAGTTTACTATCTATTCTGAAGTGCCCGAGCATCCTCATTAAGGAAACCTTAGACGACTGAGAAAACAGTGATATGAATAGGAAGAAGGAGAAGGAGGGGGGGGAGAAGAACAAGAGGAATCACCAACCCCAACCAGCACAAGCCTAGAAAGGGGTAAAGTCCCGCCCGACAGTGAAGGAAGCATTTAGGGCAACATTACCCCCCTTTTGGTTGCTGGCTCACGTGGGAACTCACGATGCTGAAATCGAAGGTCTGATGATTATAACGCCTTGTGTTGGATTGTATATCATAGATCGAGAATAAGTATTGCGTCGTAGTGATTTCTGGTATTCACTTATTAATGATGTATGTACAGTACTTGTAGATGACACGCTTAGCCGTACGTCTATAGCATCCAGGATCTCCGATTGTTTGTTTCTTCTAAACCAAAAGAGACAAAAGTTTTTTTTTATTTTTTCTTTTCTTTTCCGCTACCCCGCCGATCGCGAACCCCACCCTAAGGTGAGGTCCAGAGTCGGATTCTCCCGCCTCGTAGCAGTTACTGATGTGCCCTAAGGTCTTCAGCCTCCCAGTTCCCATAGGTGAGGTATCCTTCGTTCTCCTACCCTACGTGATGGATTTGTTCAATAATAACCCATGATAATGAGGGGAATTGAACTCCTGGACTCCCGCTAATTGCACAGGAGGTTAATTAGTTCATGCATATTAACCACTGCGCCAGCTGGGTATTTCACATAAGGTTACCAAAGGAACTAATACTTATCCTGCTGGCGTGTAGATTTGGCTTTTCACCCACGATTAAATGTTATACTATTATTATTATAATATTATTATAATATTATGAGGTATTACTTATCTGGTGGGGTAAGACTATTTCGCCAACTTTTGCTCCTTCTGTGAGAGTAATGTACGGAATACCCTCAGCTTAGTATCATACGTTTGGGACATATGGACTGTCCTAGTTGTTGATAACGGTGAGAACGTGTCTAGGGCACTAAGTATCATACGAGGCGTATATCAATTAAGGGGAGGAGGTCTTTTCTTTCTGTATGATAACTAGAAGTAATGTATATGACCACCCTACAATATAGTACCTTGACGTACTTATAATGCAATGTGATCCACCATCAAGCATTCTCAAGTTTAGCTTCGCAAGCTACAGTACCAAGATACAGCTCAGTAAAAGGATAATTCACATAACGACATACTGGAAACTCAGACCCCAAAGAATTGCCCTGCGTGTTATACTGAGAACTTAGGGATCAAAATTAATCAAGTTCTGTCCTCCTCCTCCTCCTCCTCCTCCTCCCCCTAGCGATAGTAATCATAATAGTGAGTTTAGTCTCTGGAGCTGTGAATAGGATTTGTGTGGTTTCTATTCCTTAGGGTGGTTGGTTTCTAGGTCTCGGCGTGCTGGGGGGAAGCACTCTTGATAAACAGATACCGTGACCGAAATATCAAATAATATATTATAGAGTTGGAGTGTAATTACTCCTATAAACCAGCAAGATGTTATTTTCTTTCTTCCTCGCTGTCATCCTGGGCGCTTTATGCGGTACATTGGCACCTTCCCCCACTCACGTTCCCCAGCAGGACCTAGCCTTCAAGCACAGTAAGCATCCACCGAAGGCGAAAGGATAAGAGCTACGCTAACTGGAAGTAATTACTTCACACAAGTTTCCCTAGCTCAAGCAAACTCTCAAGGCCTAGAGTAGTTCGTATCAGCCTAGGGAGTAGCGTGAGGAGCGGTCATTAGATGTGGTCGGGGTTTAGTATACCGGTGGCGGGGCTCGGAGGTTGTGGGAGATTGGTCACTTGGGGATTGCATCGTCAGTAGTTGGAAGGGATGGGGGATGCGGGGTATGTGGTATATCTGCTCGTGTGTTTGGATTGTTTTAGGGTCCTCTATTTTAGTGTTAAACGTATTCGGGGTCCTGTGGCTCTTTCAGCTACTTTTTTTCGATGAGTGGCCCTCTTTTGCTGGGAGCTGCGCAGTTTGGCTTAGGGGTTTTTCGTTGTTTGATTTTGTGTGCAGTACTTGTGGTTGATACATTGGGCTTTCTTCTAGATATTCACTACCAGGGTATCCTACATTTCTCCCTGTATACACTCATGGTACGATGCCTCTTTGCTTCTCACCGGAGAAGCAGAAAACCGTGCAGAAAACCATAACCCAGTAAATACCGCTGTATGCATGCACCCTGGGTCGCCGTAATACCGGTAGGGGACTTGTCACTCGTCGACACAGTTGGTCGAGTGGTGAGTAGCGACACCACTTGTTAGATATCATGGGTCGTTCGCCGAAACTTAGTCACAAGGTTGTCTTGGCTGTCATTGGTTGCGGGGCTCGCTTGTCTTCTTTGCTCTCTCTCTTCTTTTTCTTTTCTTTTCTCTTCTCTCTCGATAAATTCTTTTTCTTCACAGTGAACAAAACCAATGAAACTGGTCTTAACACGACTCTTATTTGACCTTTAATTTCTCTCTTGTTCTCACCTTCTGTAAAGCTCTTCCCGCGCTTTCTGTACCCAACAAACGGCTGTGCAAACGCTTCATTCCGCCCACTGCTTATCGGGTTCGGCTCACCACGGATCATTTCCAACACCACTAAGCTGGCCCTTGTTGCGGCCTTGCACCCGTTGCAACCCGGCCCAGGTTAAGGCCTTCCCGTACCTCCCCCACCAACACCACAAATATTTCACATCTTCGTTCTAGTATCCAACATCAACCACCAACCATCAGCACCACCACCTCCAAAAATTTCCCTCTCTCACTGCTGCGGCCGACCACCACTAATGGCCCCTAAACCCCCCCACCCCCGCAAACCCGCCCCCAACAAATCCACCACTACCACTACCCCATCATCAAAATCCACTCCCGCAAAACAGCCCAAAAAGAAATTCGTCCCCAAAACGCACACAACCGCCGGTGTCGCCATCAGCAAGAAGAACAACAATAAAAGGCCCAAGGACCCCAAAAAGCAGCGCGAAGCGCTTCTCGCTAAGCTGGAGAAGGAATTGCCGAAGCTGAATATGATCACCCCGGCTGGCGTGGTCAAACCAAAGGGGAGGAAGAAGGGGAAGGTCTTCGTCGAAGATCGGGAGAAGATGATGGGGATTTTGAATAGGGTTAGTGATGGGGTTGAGGGACGGGAGAGATCAAAGTTGGAGAGGGCGGTGAGTTACTCCCTTTCCGGTGCGTTGGTGGAAAGGATGCTGATTCAGCGGGGGGATTCATAGAGGCAGTTGGAGGCTATCCGCGAGGAGAAAAGGAAGGAGGAGGAGAAGCGGGAGGCGGAGAGGAGCAGTCGGATGGTAAGTTTTCTTTTGCTCTCGGTCAGATGGGGGAATTGGGCTGATGGGATCATAGGAGGGTGCGAAGGATGCTGTGAGGAAGAAGCGCAAGCGCAAGTCTGTAGGGGCTGCTCCAAGGGCACTGAAAAGTCCATCGGAGAAGATGCCTGGAGGGAAGAAGATGGTCACTTTCGCTTGATTCCTGCCCTGCCTCTTAATATATGCTACAGGCAAGGCATCTACAGGATGCCCCTGTAATATATCATTGCACGACTGGGGTTTTTGTTTTCAAAAGTGGGAAATTAAAAAGGCGTTGGGTATCTTTGGCCTATTCACATGCCACTTATTCTATATATATAGGTGCGCCGAACGAACGAGTGCTGGTCTACCGTTTTAGTGTTTCGTGTACGGGGTTAACTTCTACCACCTCTGTTGCGAATGCTGTGAAGAAATCTACGATCTGGAATGATGTCAATATTGTACTCAGAGGTGATAGGCGTGATCGAACGCACAGTTCTAGCAAACCATCTACCACCTCCATATTCAAACCATGACAAGTGACCCCCAGTAGGAGTGGTGGCCATGAAACAGTACGGATTGGCCTTAACCTCATCATATGGGACTGCTTCATCCACCGCAACCTGGTAAAGTTAGCTACTATCTGCTAGTAGTGTATGGAATAAGACATACAGGATCATCCTTAGCATGTAATATAAACGTCGGCACGCGAGCTTTCAAAAGGTTATCCACCGAAGACGCATCTCTGTAATATGCCCCAACAGTAGCGTATCCGAATATTGGCGCAGTGAAGTCACTGCAATTGCGATATTAGTCCTAGTATACATCAATGAGTGATAGGGAAGAGGTGAGTATACCGGTCAAACTCGTAAAGGTATTTCCCGCGACGGACAAGATCAACGTCTATCCGGGGGTCTCCAGAAAAGTTATCAATGTGGGTTTCAAAGAGGTTTCGCATGTTTCTAGAGAATTATGAACGATTTAGGTTTATATGGGAAGGGGGGGGGTTGGGAAATACTGACCCTCCCATAACTTTAGAGTAGACCTCGGATCCCAAGTAAGTCCTATGCAGAGCCTTACTCGCGACTTCTAAATTCCAAGGGCTAGAGCATAACGCTACAGCTTTGAAAACACACTTGTCACCTTCTTCGCCGATATACTGCTCAAATTCCGATCATTAGTCAATCCTCTTCCCCCATCCCTAGAGAATCACGAACTCACATTAGTCAAAATATTAGCCCCAAATGAAAACCCTAGGGCATACAACGGCCGTCTCGGGTACACCTCCTGTAAATACTTCACCGTCTGCCTAAGGTCCGCAGTAAATCTGGCATTGAACAACTGCCCCGTGGTGACCGTCGAAAGCGCACATCCCCTGGCATTAACCACACAGGCAGCAAACCCACTCCCGCCCTCTTCAACTTTCCTCGTCAACGGCGCTAGCACAGAGCGAAGGTACAACTCATAGCTTCCACCGGATAGCCCGTGCAGTGCTATGACCATCGGTGTGTCGTCGTCAGAGCCTAACTTTGCTACTTCTTCTTCCATCATATCCCTCGTTCGCGGTGGTAGCTTTCCTCCCATCGCCGCCTCCGTCGAGGCAGGAGCGGAGGGGAATGGCTCGAGCACGGCAAAGTCCACAGCGAAGTGCCCGCCGTCAGCCGGGCTTCGTAAGCGCTGCCGGGCATAGTAGATTGTGTGCGGGTCATTCCATTTCACAGCCGTCCAACAGGTTTGTAAGTGCCCATTGAAGAGGAGGGGGTTTGCTCGAAAGGGGGTTAGGAGGGAGGTTGCGAAGTCGGGGAAAGGGAGGGGTTTGGCCTTGGTTTCCAAGATTATGGGGGTGTTAGAGTGGTGGGGAGTTGGGTAGGCAGGCCAGAAGGGCATTATTATTGGAGGGGGAGGTATCGAGAGATGGTAGTGGTTAGGTGGTGAGTGGTATTGTCTACCGTATTCACCACACGCACATACCAAGAACACGAAAATACCCAATCCATGATTCCTTCCCTCTATTTTCCTCTCCATTGAAAATTTCGCCTTTTTCGACACCTTACTTTTGAACCTTTAGTCCAAACTCACCCAAAACCAATTGCAGTAGAACATTGTGTTCTCTAAAGAAGTCGTGGATATTTAGAGTCCAGGTTCCGGTTCTCTCACTAATACTAAGATCTCTGGAGACCCAAGCAGAAAGGAATTTTGGTACTGTGTTCAAATAAATAAATACCATGCTGCTGGGCAATCCTTCATTTTTAGGACAATAAAAAACCATTCCCCTGTTACAAAGACACATTCAGACATTTATTCATACTCTTTTGTAGCATCATAGTTGATTTGCCTTCTATAATCAGAAGAATTGGATACAAGTGGAGCGCCAGCCTACGCTACGGCTGGTCTCACATGGGAAGTTGTCAAGGTCGTACTCAAACTGTTGGTTAAGGAGTGAAGAGAGCAGTCGCTCCTCCACCTACAACCCCTTCACAAAGTTAGTTAACTTGTGCCTTTTTTCTTACTCCTAAATTTGCATAGATTTGAAAGGTTAATGATAAACAGAAAAGGCCATAAATTTCAACTCTTCTTCATCTCAGCTATCCTGTTACCCTTACAGGTGAGCCAAATAGGTACTAGAGAGTATAACAGATAGAAGAAAAGATCAATTAATTATACAATAATAATATTATTATCATGAATTTCATCAGCCAAGTCGCTCCTGAGTAACCAGGGCTATCATACAATACCGGGTAAAATTGATTACCCAACCGGGGGTTAATTTAAGCTCTTACCATCCGCAACCCTAACCCTACTGCGGCGCCTTCTTATGGCCTGTAAGTTGAACCCTCTGCAGCTCCTTCACCACCTCAACCGCAATATTTTACCCCCTTACTATGACAACTCCCAACGGCGGCCGATGGTACAATAGCGGCCCTGGGCCATCCTACAACGGCAGCAATAATAGCAACGGCTATGGCTCAAACCCTTACCCCCCACCCACCCCGATCGCGCCCGGTCGTCCTCAGCAATCCGCCTCAACCCCAACACGACCGCAGCTGCCACCGCCGTCGATAAACCGCTATAGTAACTTTGAAATCAATATCCCGGTCAATCGGTGGCCTGCTAGCCACTCAAATAGCAATACTCCCAACACTCCAAGCACACCGTCTAATTCGATGGATCCGCATTTGACCTTGATTTCTATGGCCGAGGGGTACTTTGAGGCAGCGCATGCGAGTGGATACAAAGCAGCTTTGGCAAAGGGGGGTGGGGATGCGAAGGCTTATTATAAATTGATTGCTACGGGGTTGAGGGCCTTGGAGGCGGCTCTGCAGGTAGGAGTTTGTGGCGAGAGAAGCGGAGTAGAAGGGCCATTTAGCTGACTGGGTAGTGCCGACTTCAACCAAGATTAGAAGCTATGGTCAGGTTACGATACGCTGGGATATTACACGAGGAGACGGAGAATGGGGATGAAGCTGAAGACGCTTTAAACAAAGGAGTATGCTAGTTTTATGTGAATCGTACCGTGGAGTTCACCGGCTAATCTTTTTCTTCACTTTCTTCCTCACAGATTATGCTAGCACAGAGGGTAGTCATTCTCCGAACCAACCTGAACGGGAAATTAATGTGCTCGTAGGGGAATTTTACCGACATCAAATATACTATGCAACATCTTCTTGCGCGCATCATGCTACGAACCACTCCTAAAGCTTCTCTAAAAATGCTCAATTCCTGTATTGCTGACTCGGAAACGTATGTGGATACCCTAGTATCTTTGCCGACATCCAACTGACGTTACGCCTACCACAGCCTCGATATGGTCCACTGGACCTATTCGTTCCGGTTCCTACGCTGCAATATCCTAATGGAGGATTCCCCACTCCACGATGAGCAGGGCGCAATAACCACTCTCCAAAAGATATCAAGCACTGCAGCCACACGCCATGACCACGGGATCTATCTACTCGCAAGCTTAATGGAGACGATGATTTCGGTTTCTTCCGGAGCCGATGGAATTGAAGCGGCCAATCGCGCCTTGGCAAGAGCGAATTCTTTACAGCTGGAAAGCATTCAAGGGATGGAGAAACTGGGTATCTTGCGGCAAATGTTGGACATCATGTGCTCACTCATGGCCGGGCGCTATAGCGAAAGCGAGGTGAAGGTCAAGGTACTGCATGGAATGCTCGACCAAAGTTCAAAGGCCCAGATTTGGACGCCCAGCGGAGAATTTGAAATATTGATTAATCCCGTACGACTTGGGAGGCCCGAGGAAAAACTAAAGTTCAAATGGTTGACCAAAGAGGATGTTTTCGTGTTGGGATACTTCATTAGTGGTCTCTGCAAGTTCCAGAAGAATGTCGAGGAAGTGGGGCGTGGAGAGAAATATCTGCAGGAAGGCCTCCGGTCGATAGAACGTGAGCCAAGACATCACTATTTGCTTTTTTTTCCACCACAGTTCTTAGGTTCTAACGGTTTCACAGGTCTATTGAAGGAAGACCACGCTGGCACCACCTCGCTTGTGGGAGCTATGAACAAGTCTACATGGAGGCAAACGCTGAAGTGTCATGTTATGCTCTACCACACTTTCCTCCTCTGCGTAAGAACAGATTGGGACGGTGCTATTAAGGTGACTACTCCTTTTGATCCAAGCTTTATCCCAGTAATACTGATCGCAACCCCCTCCCCCCTTGCTAGGGATTCAATAACCTCCGACAAGCCTTCTCGGTGCTACCACCCCAAAGATCCCTCCTACCAACACTCATCACCTACCTACAAGCTGTAATATCCCAGGGGACAAACCAATTGGATCAGGCCCTTGACCTTTACAAACGAGTCTACACGACTGTCCAATCTCCAGATTCAGAGCTATCAATAATTTCTAAGCTAAACTCCATTATAATTCTCCGGCCGCGCGACTCCCGCGCAGCAGAGCATCTTATGACTACAGTAGAAAAGCCCTGTATGTCGACGAAGAACTACCTCATGAAGGCAGCATACATGGCTGTCAAAGCCACGGAACGAGGCGAGCTTGTCAAGACAAAAAACTACCTGAGCCTAGCCCTCCAGCTCGCTACGCAAACGACGAATCAACAGTTAACATTCATCTTGCTAAGCTTCATGTGTCACAGGTTCTTTTCAGGTGTGGTCAGCGAGCAGGCCGAGAAAAGTGCCAGGGCAGCACTGCAGAACGCTACGCGCGGGAGGGATAGCTTGTGGAGCCTTATGGGGGGTGAGATGTTTGCGGGTAAGTTCCAATCAATGTATCCATTTCTTTTTGTCCGTTTATCTCACGAATAGACAAATGGACACCGGGGCTTTTTCCATTTTCCATTTTTCAGCCCGGCTTATCAATGGATTTGATGCATTGACTGACGGACGGATTCCGAACGCGTGCTATAGACTGTCTCGCGAGAAAGGGTAATGAGTACGAGGCTATGAGACAAAGAGACCTCAACGAGGAACCCAGAAACGCAGTTGTTGCGAACTTAACCCGACATACGCCCCCGGATCAGCATGCCAGTGGAGGAGTAGGGTTTCACGAAGTTGCCTAATAAGCACTTAAAATGATAGGGTCAGGGTCGGCCGGAGGTGTTTGCATTAAACTCTTGCCATAACCTTCATATGTTCATTTACAACTTTATTTCTCTCCTTAGGAAGGTATGGTAGTGTATGTTCACTCACGGTAGGCGACACCTTCTACCCGTCGCCGTCTTGGGTATTTGTACTGTATGATAGAGGGTTTTCTTGATTTTTCTATTCTTCTGCTTCTTCTACTCCGGGTTTGGGAATATGGCGTTCTCTTCTTTTATCTTTCTTACCTCTGCCGCACTAATGTAGACCTCCCGTGCGAATCATTTACGTACCCACCCCCTCATCAACCAGAATTCATCCCATCGATCCAGCCTTCCCCCTACCCCCTCCATCCACCCAAACTAGACATTCTTTCCCCCTCGCCCCCGAACTACTTCTTCCTTTGTTGTCTATACCGATACCACTCGAGTATGTCTCCCGTGCTCTCCACCCACCCTGCACCCTCGTACCCTAACAACCCCATCACCACCGGAACCCCAAACTCCGCCAACTAGCCGGCAAGAGGGGGGCTAAGTCCGCCATCAACTTTTCAGCCAGCCACCGCTACCTTGAGGGCACATGTAGTACTTGTACATTTGTGTAAGTTGAGAAGGCACAAGCTTGGCAACAAAAGAAACGTGCCCTAGGCTTTCAATACAAAATCACCAATTTTCAATACGCATCCATCTAACAAAGAATGAGAAATAACTCAGTAATTCTTCCTTGACAGAGAGCCTGGCCCAAAAACTCATATTTCCAAATGCAAGGCCACAAGAATTGTTCTACAAAATCTGAAATCCTGAGCCCCCAAGGGGGAAGGTTGAAAGCAACACCAAGACAACCAACTCGCACTAGTATAGGAACCAAGTGGGTTAGCTTCATTCATATGTCTCTAGATCAGTATTTATGACTATTAATAAAAAATCGAAAATTTTGTAATCCTAAACTCCCTATGGACGCCCCTCATGTCACTAGAGTTTGGAGGACGGGAGTTGTCGTTGTGGCTGTTCCCAGCAGCCAATTGAAAATCGCAACTTTTTATGGAAAACCTGGGGGAGGGGAACATTTCTTTTGCTGCCAAGATCGTAAGTTACTCGCCTAACTTACTTGCCTCCTCGAGTACGGTACATGATGCGATGAGATGGTGGAGGTGGGGTAGCGGTGTGGCGTGATCTCGGAAGATTGACACCATCTCACGCAGGGGCGGCGGTGGGGCGTGCCGTCATTCGGGCCCGGCCCGGACAAGGTAGGTTACGCTTGTGATACCGCACGAGTATTTTGGGAGGCTTGAACTGGGCAGCGGGTGGCAGTTGGTTGCAGTGCTAGTGGGTTGTTTTGTTTTGTTCCTTTTTGCTTTGTGTTGTTGGATGGATGGAGGAGGAGGGAGGGAGGGCTTTGCTTAACGTTCTTTAATATCATACCTCTACCGTATAGGCACTATACTTGCCTATTCCAATAGTCCCGATGCCTTTGGAATGGGAGTACGAGTACTCGAGTGCTATTCGCCCCCCTCCTTCTTCGCTTCCACTGCCCCCTCAAGTCACAACGTGAACCCACCACCAATCCATTACCGGCACCCGAGAACTCAATCCAACCTACCGGTACTTCAACCCCAACATATTGACCGAGAAGTAAGCAAGGCATGACAACTTAGGCGGGGTCGCGAATCACCTAAATGGTGGCACCAAAAAACAAATCTCAAAGCAAGGAATCTGAACTAGAATTACGGTATAGGTACCGTTGCAGATCCCACAAAGTGTCCGGAAAATTTGGCGTTTCCTTGGCCTAAACTACTTTTGGAGCCGGCACCGGTACCTCGCTCGCCAATACTGGCACTCAGCTGCTTTACCTCCCACCTACTGATATCTACCTCGTACAAAGCGCACAAGGACGATCGTGATTGTGGCTTCCGCTTCCACACATACCGGAGCTAAAAAACTGAAAAGAAAAAACAAAGACCCGAACCACCCTAACCCGAACCCAGATTTTGCTGTGCTCGCTATTTGCTTACAAAAGGCTAGACTGTCATATAGCCCCTCCATCCCGGGGGGGTGTCTCACAGGAGCACCCGCTGGCACTGTACTAGTACCCATGAGCGAGTGGGTGTCTGGGTCGGAACCCCAGTAAGCTGCAGTACTCGCGGTAGGGGTAAAGTATTGGAACAAACTGGGGTCAAGATGGCCAATGCAAGACTTCCTTCATTCAGATCCCAAGATACCTAAGAAGGAAAATAACCGCTCTTTGT
>Ga0307507_10005247_pt1 | contig 21550 bp, 26 predicted proteins | sample 7_EM_MG_FD_207223 | JGI IMG/M metagenome (GOLD analysis project Ga0307507, IMG submission 207223) | Populus trichocarpa ectomycorrhiza microbial communities from riparian zone in the Pacific Northwest, United States - 7_EM | ecosystem: Host-associated > Plants > Roots > Unclassified | place... | reverse complement strand
TTCTGCACCATGAAGCATATTTTTTCTCTTGTGCGATGTTGTGGTTGCAGTGTTCCGGGGCTCCTTTCAAAAACCAACTTCAACTACCCCGGCCCTGTACCATGACTAAATGCCTGACCCTTGTACGATACTCGTATAGTGTTTGCGTACTCTACTCGTAGACGCGCCTCTCTACTCGTACTCGTCCTAGGAAAGAAGTATCCGGAAACCGGGATTCGCAAAATATGGCAAAAAATTCATGCGTATCACAAGCTCACCATTTGTATTTCTGGATACTTCTTGTCTGGGGTGGGTACCTCCTCTCTCTGCCTGTTCGTTAAAAAAGTACACTGCTGGCATACTGCAATGTGTAGAACTTGTAAAGTTTCGATGACCCACCATAGCCGCCAAGAAAGCGGCTCCCTCTGATAGCTATTTTTCTTCTTGCCTGATTTGTGAACCACTCGCTAGATAGTAACAAGTTCCCACTCCGGGGTCTGGCAGCCGGCAGGGGACGACGCCTGCGATGCGCCCTGTGGGCAGGTAGGCAAGTAATAGGGGGGGGGAGCGTATAATTACGTACGGAGGTGAAGAGACGAGACGAGACAAGATAAAGGTGAGGGTTTGTTCACCGTTGGTATGATATCGGAGGGATGGATTACGTAGCGAGGAAACTATTACCTATGAACGGCCCGTTCGCGTACCGTCGGTGATCCTTTTGAAACGGATGCGCGATCTGGACCGGGATTTTCATATTTATTTATTGCTGTATATTTATTTTTTTCCTATTCCACCGTACGGTAGGGTGGGCAAGGAGGGGCATTTAGTTCGTTCTCTTCTATGTTAGATGAAATGGAAGAACGTCTTGTCTTACTTTCAGAGTACGATAACTTGGGCGTCTACGAGTACGAGTGACGAACCGAGCTACTGTAGAAGTGTGCCGATATCCGTGGTTCCCGCTACGATTGGATTAACTTTATCATCCGTCTGAATTTATAGCGGGCTTGAAACAATAACGAGAGGGGGAAAGTTTAATGTGACTAGGGTACAGTACACTTTAGAGCTTGAATCGAGCGAGTGGGAGGAAAGTGCAGCACCATTGTACCGTGCAATTGCTTATACTGAGCTAATGGCATTAGAAGTCTATCTAGCTAGCGAGATTACTCTGCCTCCTCTCTTCAACTTTCGAACCCCTGCTGTAGCTATTGTGTACCAGTAGTTGTAAAAAGGATGAGCTTAATCTTTACGATCATGCGAACCGAAACCGTGCATTTGGTTCAATGGGATGAACATTTCACTTTTCGCAGAATACCGCTGCCGCTGCTGTGCAAGTACGGTAATCCTACCGCTGGTAGATCAGGGGCAGCAGAGCAGAGAATCTCTCTAGTCCCGCAAGGGGGCATGAGGGCAGAGCTAAAATATTCCCTCAGGCGAATCATAAAGGAGTACTAGAAGGTAAGTATTTTCAGCAGTAACAACGACTCCTCTCCTTACTGGTATGATACATTGATACCCCACATGCCGGCAGGAAAAGCGGTAGCGACAGTCAGGTACTAGTACAGGACACTTCAGATGCTTGTCCATTCAGCGCCTCTCGCCTAATGAGTTGTTATCGCTAATGGGCTATGAAAGCCGTTTTTGTCATAGCCATTTTTTTCTTTCTTTGTTATCCTTTTCTACCGCTCATTCAGGGGCATAATAAGTTTTCTAGCTTCGTTCCGCTTTCTACGAGTCGTGTGCTAGCTGTATCTTGAGTGGTGGGTGGTTGCTGCTTTCCCTTGGTTTAGGTTGGTCGGGTTGGTCCCTTGCAGGTCGATCATAAGGAGATGGCTATGATAGGGTTGCGGAACGGGTTAACTACTCGTAAATCGCATGGGGGGCAATAGCCGACCTTTTTTTCCCTCTTCATTTATCCTTTTTGGTATGATGGCTGACTATTACTGGCTTTTTCGTGTCACAGCGCAGTTGCGTATGTTGCCCTGTTAAGCAGGCGGCTGTTCAAACAGGACTGATCCTTGGCTTCGGGTCCTCGAGTGGTCGTAGTTTCCTCATGGGCTCGGGGGACGAAACGAAGGTGTTTCACCAAATCTGATTGCTCAATGGGTATGCAGCCTATCGTTGTAGAGTAGTGGTCAGTGGCGGCCTTGTCCTAACCACAGACACCAACAACGCCCTTACTGGCTTGTCTTTCATGATATTTCAAGTAAGGATGATTGGCTGGGTCTGTCTCTCTCTACATTAGTGAAATCCCAAAGGGAGTAGGTAAGTAGAGACCAAAAAAAAAGAATGAGCACCAGGGGGGGTACTTTCGAAGCGGTCACTCACGATATATAAGGTATTCTGTTCACCCACCGGAGAGTCCTCTTTTTCTCACCATCCCTCCTTCTCCATAGAAAAGCATTAGCACCGGTACCGGTTACCATCATTCTTTTATTTTCTTTCTCCCCACTTCCTTTCTCTCCATTTTCGCACATTCCTTCCACAGGTCCGCGACCTCTTTTTTTTCTATTCACGAGAGAGAGAGCCCTTCAAACGATCGTTCATACATTCGTTATCTTTTGTTTTTTTTCAGTGAAAAAAAAAAAAAAGTTCCCCCCAAACAATCAACCCCCTCTCTAACAGACTATCTTTCAAACCTTATTATTCAATATGAAGACTTCATTCTCTGCCTTGGCCTTGGTTGCCGCTTTCCTGCTGAGTTCGGCAAATGCCCACGTCAAACTCAAGTCGCCAGTGCCGTACAGAGCTTCGACGCAAGCACCACAGAACGCAGTATCGCAGGACTTCGACATGACGTCTCCTCTCGACCCAACTGGCAACAACTTTCCTTGCAAGGGGTATCACAAAGATAAACAGGGAACCCAATCGCTCGTCGACTGGGCAGCTGGAAGCACCCAGACCATGACGTTTGACGGATCAGCGACTCATGGTGGTGGATCTTGCCAAGCTTCGTTGTCTGAGGATGGAGGAGCTACCTGGAAGGTCATGAAATCCTTCGTTGGAGGATGCCCGCTCAAGGCCGCTAGCTTCACTGTTCCCAATGAGGCCAAAGCCGGTCCCGCTATCTTTGCCTGGTAAGCTATCTAATCCCTTATATCTCCCGCAAAGGGTTAGAATTAACAGTGAAATTAGGACATGGTTCAACCAGCAGGGCAATAGAGAAATGTACATGAACTGCGCGGCCGTCACAATCACTGGCGGCGGATCTGGATTGTCCGCATTCCCAGACATGTTCACCGCAAACATTGGAAAGGGCTGCACAACTGCGGAGGGCGACCTTGCATTCCCCAACCCGGGAAAGAACGTTGAGGGCTCAGGAGGTCTCCCACCAGTTGGAGCGAGCTGCGGCGCAACCGGCTCGCAGCCACCAGCCGGTGGCTCACCGTCCTCCGCTCCAGCCGGCGGCTCACCCACGACATCCGTTCCTTCTGGCAGCAGCGTCCCCGGTGGGCCAGGCGGTAACAAGCCCAACCCGAGCCCCACCTCCAGCAGTGTGCCAACTCCCTCATCCCCAGCTGCCACTAGCTCCCCCGCACCCTCAGGGACAACCAAGACACCGGCTCAACCCCCTTCTCCAACCACCAGCTCCCCGGCAGCAACTGGAACTGGAACTGGAACTGGCGCTCCCGCTCCTTCTTATCCCGCCCCGTCCACCGCTCCCTCCCCATCCACCGTTCCCTCCCCATCCACCGCTCCCTCCCCATCCACCGCTCCCTCCCCGCCCTCGCAACCCTCCACTGGCGGAGCCTGCGTTGAGGGCGCCATCACGTGCAACCCCGATGGGACATGGAGCCAGTGTGGAAGCGGAGTCAACCAGAACATGGGAAAGACCGCCCCCGGGACCGCCTGCACGAACGGCAGAATGCAGGCTATCAAAACCAAGCGCTCCATTCGCTTCTCGAGCGAGCATATGGCTCGTAACGCTTAAGCTTTTTCCTTTTCTACCACTAGCATACACGATATCACAAATTCCTCTCTAGGATTGTGTTTGAAAATTAGAAAACGGCATGGTTTGCATTGTTTATTGTATCTTTATCATTATGTATTCTTTTTTTTGTAGTTTGGGATGCATGGGCCCGGTGCTTTGCCTTGTGCTTTTTTGTGGAAACATTTCTCTTTTTCTTTCGGGTGGGGCTGTTTTGTGAATAATTGACGTTATCATTACTTTCTCTCCCAACTGTTCGTTCGTGCGTTCGGACCACCGCCCTTTCCCGTACCGTGTTCCTAGGTGAGCAAGTCTGTAAATTCGAATATCCGTAGATGCGTACCAGACAAAATAAACTTCCCCCCTTATCACCGCGTACGTCCTTATCACACTATGCTGCCCTTTATACGAGATTCCGAACAATTATTAATTTGTCCCGCCCATCCGCCCAGCTAAAGATCGGGCCCGATACAGCACCATACGGTCAACTGCCGTGCCTGGACGATTGGATAAGACAGAAACTCCCTCCCCTCATCATACAAAACCGCACAATATCCCTCCATGATATCCTAAATCTACACTTTGTACTGGCTACGTCATATGCTGATAACCTGTCCCTCTACGACCCGGCTCGGCGCGAGCGGCGGATGCTCTATTCTAGTGCCTGTGCAAGTGCGACTTGTTCGGTGAGGCGGCATTAGGTGGATGGGGTGGGCACACATAATATTATATACCGGTACGGGTTTGCCGGGGAGGAAGGAGGACATGATTTAGTTGAATCGGTGGACGTCTAATACCGTATGCGTTTTTTGGTCTGTTCCGGTGGGGAGGGATATGGAGGTGGTAAGAAAGGCCCTTTGTGAACTAGAATGGGATATGCGGCAGCCCATTATGCTTAAGTGACAAAATTTAGAGAAGACAAGAGGGGATATGTTAGCTACTTCGTATTATCGTGGCCTCCGAGAGTGGGCTTTTTTTTTCTCTTTTTTCTTATATGGATTCCTAATTTGGGTTTGGTGGAATGGGGAGGGGTAGGATATGAGGTTTACCGAGTGATTCAGGATGACGATCTTGGTGTCGGGTGGCTTGATGTACTCGAGTACCGTACAGTATGTGCCGAGGTGGCGCTGCTTACTCGCTATTTTGAGGCGCTTTGTTTCAGATTGTGGCAGATCAACAGACAGGGAAAGGGATTTGCGGTTTTCGCTGAAAGCACGCCTAGATGCCCGTATCTTACCCCTGCATAAACTGTTCCCCCTTGCCCACTTCCCATTCCACTCTCTCCCTCCCTTACTCTCTCTTTCCTCCTATCCCATCCTTACATACGGCGAACTATTATGCGCTCACTGGGAACCCTTATAGGAATTAGGCAGATCACGATCTTCTTCCCCCTCCCGGAACGTCAACTACCCTTACCGACCTCCTCCCCTCCCCCCCTCTTTATCCTCGCTTTTGCTTTTACCCACTTCCTTTCTTCCTTTTTTCATGGGGTCTGTGTTCTTTCCAGGGTCTACCGGTGCCAGAGAAACACCGGCCTAGCCAGCCACAAAAGCGTACGGTAGCACCTCCCTCACCGCATGGTCAACAGCCAAACACTTCCGGCAGCGAAGATTTCTTGCTCAGATAGATTAAGTTCCTCGTGACGGCTACGGGATTTTACCTTACCCTACCTTACTCCACAATGCTTGAGCAGAATCTCTCTCCTTTCACTTCCCCTTGCCTCATGAAGCAGGCTAAAGCGAACAAACAAACAAACAAACGATCGGACTAAGCACTTCTTGAGTAAGCAATGCCAGGAACAGCTAAAAAAGAAGGGGTCGTGAAATTCACCATCCAACAATACCAAAACCTAACCGCCACGGAGGAAGGGTTTCACGAGTACTAGAGCGAGAAGCACGCCCAAGTGACACCCCCCTCGCCTCCTGCTCCCAACTAGCTAACGATTAATAGTACCACACAACAGCCCAAACCTGCGCCCTCATAACCCCCATGGCCGCACCCCGCGGCTGAAAAGTCGCCGACTTTGACGGGCAGGTAGAAACCCTCTGCCGCTGCTTCGAAGGTATTCTGGTTGCCTGTGCAAACCCGGAGTTCTAGGAAAAATCGGCTAGGACGGGAAGAAGTTTACTGATCATTCGCGGAGTGTGACAAGTGTGGGGTGAGAGGGGGTGTACGTTGGGGATGGGAGGGCTATTGATTCGCAATAGGAGAAGGAGGAGGGGGTAGTGAAGGGGGTGGCTGGGAGTGGGGAAGGGTATGGGAAGGGAAGTAGTCATGGTGGTGAAGGAAGCGGGACTTTCGGTTGAAGAGTTAGTTTACAGGGTGGCTTATGGGCTATATTATTCTTTTGTACTGGCGGTTTTTGGCTGGCAGGGTTTGGATAGGGCGGAGCGGTATGGTGGTAAAGTTAGTGTCAGGAAGTGGGGGGGGGGCTCTCCTGAAGCGGGCATACAGGCGGTACGCCGACAGGAAAAATGGGCATGACAAAGGCGTTTTTTCTCACTTTTTTTTCAATTGATAAGAATACCTATTCCCTTTCTTTTTCCTTCTTCCCTGTATATAAATTGCGTTTTTCACTTGTTTCCACCGTGCTATGCTCAGGAAGTACAGCATACCGGAGCCCGGAGCGGAACTGAGAGCGTACGTATGTATATATACATGTTGCCCTCATTCGACCTCGGGGAGGCTGCCAGAGCGTATCTAAATACACATCGTACGAAGGATCCCGAAAGTGAAGAAGAATAGATCATCACTTCACGCAGCTCATTAAACTGAAAAGGAAATCCAAAGCCTACCATAATGACTTTTTCTACACCCGGGTAAACCCCCAAGCATCCCCAAATAACCCCTGGAAAGGAGCAAGAAATGTAGGACACCAATAACCACCGCACCCACTATTGAACAACGGGGAGGCTTTCTCAAATAGTGCACACCAATCCCCATACCCGCAACGCATCGATTCGAATGATTGACTTGATGACATTGACGCATATGGAGGGCAATCTCCCTCTTTTCCAGGAACCCTAGAGTTGTGAAGCAACAATAGGGGCAGATTTTAGAGGTTTGTCATCAGGGCGAATTCGTACAGGAAAGCAATACCGATGCAGTCTGGACTTCGTCAGGGACCAAGACCCGGAGCATCGGTGAAGCTTTGTAGCCGCCAACCGATAGGAGAATCGATACCGTAGGAGAGCGGGAAGCCTATTTGCGGATAACTGCAGTATTAGCAAAAGCAAACCCAACCACTAAACTCGATAAACAGTAAGGACAAACAAGTCAGATATCGAAAGTATGATTTAAGTCTTCATTGTGTTCAGACAATGTAGATAAGTGTTAAGAAGGTCATCATTCGGGCAGGTAGAAGGGAACAAATGCTCAAATAACTTACTTTGTAGGATTATCACCCTACGCCAGTAGAGGTTGGACCGGCCGAACTCAATTAACCCCTATGCAAAAAAAACTCCACACTTTCCAACAAGTCAGCATTTTGCCGCTCAGTAAAAACCAGTCTCCAAGCCAACAGTAAAGTAACAAAATGTCAGGAACCATAACGCATTAAATCGTCACTTCATTGATTAACTCAGAAGTTATCGTTTATATTGTTTTGGGCAATCATCATCTAAAAGAAAAACGAAACAGGAGGTGAAGGAAAGAGCAATTAGCAAACCCACAGATTGTTAGTGCCATACTGCACCAATTGATGTTGTGCCAATAGAAATACTGGTCTAGGACACTGCGGTCAGTTTGTTGCTGATGATGGTGGTGGGGGGAACTGAGCGATACGAGAATTGCGAATTTTTTTTAAAAGGCCCAGTGGATGACAACCCCAAGCCCTATCTTGGCATCTGGGGCGCCCACAATTCTCTTGGCGTCTTATATTAAAGCCACTCCGAGTGAGATGATATGATTGATTGGGCCAGCTATCCTCCCAGGAAAAAATACACAGGAGGATACTCGCGCTCTAATCAATCTACGGCGTTATAGATTAGAAAGGCAAATTCCCTCAGTGCTGCCTCAGTAGTATTAAATACTTCGCATACCTCCCAATGGTTTCAATACAAGTAAACACCGCTGCTCGAGTACATTTCCTTTTGATTACTCTTTCCTCCAAAAACCCCAAGCCCAACCATACGAGATAATCTCCGAACGGGCTAGGACATCTTTCAAAATATAAACGGAGAACCCTTAGAAAAGGCCACCACTGTATCTATAAGGGGTTTGGGGGGTTAGGGAAACCAAAGGCTCAGAAAAGAGAGAGCTAAAATTCCATTGGCCAAAGAGCACAAAGTGGAAAGAAGAAAAAATTAAAAAAAGCGGTATCCACACAGCAGCTATAATACCTTGTCGACAATTGTGATGGAAACAGGAACCCAGGGCCTGAAAATTGGGCTTAACCAAAAAAATGGGTGTTAAAATATTTCGTTTGGTGACAAGGACTCCACAAGTGTTGGAAAAATTCCATTTTTGTGGCATGCCAAACAAGGCCTAAACAAACAAACAAACAAATAAGCAAACAGAGCGCAGCTTGCCTCTTCCTCACCCTCAAGTATATCATGCCCTTATATAGCTGGGGCCAGCGGTAAATTAAATTAAAAGAGACCCCGTAAAAAAGAAATATATTTGTCAATCGCACATACAAAGAGGGAGATAAGGATTTTTTTTGAACCCCCCCCAACGACCTTAACTACTACTCTTGATGTATAGAATATGTCTTTTTTCTCATCTGTGATGCCGGTATCTTGTTCTGGAACAAACACCTGCCTTCCTGGCTAACGCGATCCAGGCTTTCTAAATCAGGAATAACGTCTTCCTGAGAAGAGAATATGACATTATCTGGTGGAATCATTTAAATAATAAACGAGAACTAATCTGTGGCTTTGGCCCTCACCTAAAGTCAAAGAGGAAGTCATTGTCATGATCGGAGTTGGGATCAAAGGTATCACATATCTTGATCAAATAACGCATTCAAGATGATCCCAACCATTGATGCCAAACTCATTAGTAGAAAAAAGCAGGATAAAGTCATTAGGGCTTCACAAATGAATCCCTCTATTATTTTTAAAGACTCTTCTTGGACGTTGATAATTCAATATGCCTAGATTACCCAAGGGCTTTGGAACTGGATGATTACGTTCGCGGGCAAGCCCTGGCACCAGGGATGGTCTTGGCGTCAATCCTGCATCCCACAATGACCCCTCATTTGGTTTCCTTCCTTCCTACTCCTCCCACCCCACCACATCCGAAAAGCAGCGTACCTGACTTGGTCATAACGTTGATTTGCTTCCCTCTTCAAAATCTGCCTTCAGCTCAAGGATACGAGTTAACAAAACTTTCGCATTATGGGTAGGTTCCTTCCCGTGGGTTTGAAGTGGGGGGATTCAAGCTAATGGCGGAGTCATAGCCAATTTCGTTAACGTTGCGAGTATGAGCCTCCGAATCCTAATTCGATGAACGCCTTTAAGACACTTCGCTGACAACGTCTATTTACAGCCGAGTTTGCTACTTGGTACTATAAAACTCTTGACGGGGAGGATAGATCTGGGCTTGGTGTTGTCTATGTTAGTTTTTTCCCACTGTCCATTTTGTTTACCTTGCGAAAACTAACATAGACCAGAGAGCTCACTCTATGATGACTTTTGAGACCAATCAAGTCCAAGGACTAGAAGCTATTAAGGAGAAGATTACAGTAGGGCTAATATTGCTTCCCGAATGAGTTATGGATGCCTGACATAATGGAACAGACTCTACCTTTTCAGAAATTGCAGCACCGTATCGCTACTCTTGATGCTCATCCCAGTGGAGAATCTGGCAGCATAATTGTTCTTATCACCGGGCAGTTGTGGGTTAGTTGCCATATAATTTCTTTAGCTGACACTCTGAACGCTCATGAACAATGGTGGACTCTTAGATCGATGGCGGCGAGCATCCTCAAAAGTATTCTCAGTGTTTCCATCTCATACCCGAGGGCGGCACCTACTACGTTCTCAACGATATATTCAGACTTATTTATGATGCTTGAGCTCAGAGCAACGCTTTTTCCTTCAAAATCATAAACGTCTCATCCTGTTCCCTTCGCTTCGTTCCGCTTCGTTTGGCTTTTTCTTTCTTCACTTTTGCCGTTTAAAGTCCGCTTCTCCTCTGATACTTCTCCTACTCCCCAATTTCCCGGGAAACAGGCGTCGTGAGAGAATGCCAGAAACAAAATTTCCTTGGTATTTTCCTAGGTCTTCCCCACCTAGCCTATTACGACCTCACTATTCTTTGGCGTTGTATCATACCAGTGGGAACCCAGCTTGATAGAACCTTTGATTTCCTACTTTTCTTCTTTCCTCTTTTTCCTACCTTCTTTTTTTTTCTTCTTCTCCCCCAAGAGAGAGTCCTTCTGGGACCTAAGGCAGAGAATAGGCAAGGGTTCGAGTCGGGAGGAAAATAGGAGAGAGAAAGGTAATTCTAGGTTGCGGGAATAAATGTTTGTCCGTTTTAAGAACTGTATACCGTACTCTAGCGCATTGTGCTCGTGCCATAGTAAGGGTAGCCTGTTGGGGAAGAGATATTTGATGTAGGGTACGGTACGCACTACCGCAACCTACGGAGGTATGCGCTACTTTTAAACCAAAGCGCCGCATACCGTGTCTAGATGGAGTAGGGACAATTTGAGGCGGAATCCTGAAGCGCAGTACCGTACTCCGACTGCAGAGTGCCCGTGGAGAGAAATGGAACAAGCCGAGAGCAACAGCAGTGCCGCCTGAGAATGAGATGAGAGAAATCCCAGCTGTGAGGTAGAGGCCACGCGGCGTCAAGCCCGTGCCCATACTATTGTACGAGCACTTGTAGTTTGATGTTCTTTGCCTCCGTTCACCTGGCTAAAATGCATAGAATGAAATGATAGACTTACTTGGCTATGATATGTAACTTATAGCCCACATCCAGAACTCGTCCATATTCCGGAGGAACAGCTTCCGGTCAAGGAAAGGTTCAGAAAAGGTCAAGTCCCGGGCTTAAAATTCATTGCCGTACTCTTGCTTTGTTCGCGGCGTACAAGGAGGTATCATACTTGACAGTGCCTGCAGCAGTCCCAGCAGCGAGAACCGCCAAGGCCCTTTAGCCACAGTCTTACCGTTTGTAGACCACCAGAAAAGAGAGGCTTACGCGAGCGCCCAGCCCAACTTTCGAAGGAACACGAGGCACAATCATCATCGCCGACCCGACTAACTTTAAGCTCAAACCCACAAACATACGTCCTCCACCATCCGTCACCCCACCACCCACCACCGCTCCTTCTCCTCCTTCGTTCTCTCTCTCTCCCTCAACCACTCCCATTACGAACGACTTTACGATAACGAACACGACGAGCTAAACTTATAGACTTTCCCACCAGGAGCGAGATAGAAACAAATCCGCAACAATGGGGATCATGGAGAGTATCGGCTCGGAGTTTAAGACCAGGAACTTCAGTGAGTTACCGTGCCCCTCACGATTTCAGATGGGCTGGTTTGGATACGATGGGATGGGATGAGATGGGGTTAGGTGGGAAGATTGATGAAGCTGACTGGAAATGTGTGTGATGTGCAGGTATATACGGTCAATGGTTAGAGCCTTCTCATGGGCAGGGCGTGCAGGCAGGGGATAATTCATTGATCAAGTGAAATAGGACGGGCATTATAGCGATTCTACTTTGTATCGCTGTCGGCATCGCAAACGTTTTCCATGCCTCTCTACTCATCATCTTCTCAGTCATTTGCTTGTTTGATACCCCAGTGCTACTTACCCCCTTTCACCATTCCGGTTTGCTAACAAATTCCTGTCATTTGCAGAGTTTCCGGCCTTCTACTTATCTTCATCGAAATCCCACTTCTTCTGCGTATTTGCCCAACTTCAAAGAAATTCGACGACTTTGTGCGTAAATTCCATTCAAACTATGGACGTGCTGGTATCTACTTGACTATGGCTACTGTCCAGTGGATCAGCATCGTTGTCGATGCGTCCAGTTTGATTGCTGCAGCGGTGGTCTTGACTTTTGCTGGTTGCTTCTATGGTTTGGCTGGTCTTAAGGGACAAGAGTTTATGGGAAGCAAGACATTGGGTGGAGCTGGCGTCGCACAGATGATCGTCTAAAAAAGAGGAACAGAAAGTGCTCTGTGTAGAGGGGGCACGCTAGGCAGGCGACAAGGCACCAGAAGGGTGCCGTATAAAATGTCAGGGGATGACCAGATATTCTTTTCACGAGGGTGGATGGAATTCGTTTTCTATTTCCTTTTTTCTTTCCTTTTTTTTTTCTGGCGATGGGATATGGATTTTCTTTTCTCCATTTTCTCTCATTTCTCTTACCCGCTCTTCGAATCACTCGATGGTGCGTTTTAATGAATCAGTGGGAGGGTATTTCTCGATTTCCTCCTGCACCTGTTGTTATGCCTCATCAGCAAGTAGAAAGCATTAATGCCGATCCGGCGTTCTCGCTATCTTTGCAATGAAGAAAGGAGGGGGGTTCCTTTTTTAAGGCGAGGAGGGTCTCGAAGAAAAAAGAGAGGTTAGGATAACCTCTAACCACAGGAACTTCCTACATTGTATATTTATGAACCATCTTGATGAGTTTTTCAACATTTCCTTTTCTTTGTTCCATCCAGCCGAGCAGGCCTTTTTCCTCAATGTAAGTTATGTTATTGTGCTTTTTTCTCTCCAGTTCTGTTAGGAATGCCATTATGTATTACGGTTCCAGCTATAGAATTCTTTGGCAGAAAGCTCTTCATCCGGGTGCGGTAGGCTATCATATGTCTCGGTATTTCTCTCATCGCGAAGGTGCAAGTACCTTCTCATGTCATAGGTGGGCGACCTCATCTCGTTGGCTACAAGCAATTCACTGGTGCCCCGCAAGTCAGCAAGGAGTACGGGCATCACGCAAGCTTCCAAGGTTCCTTCCAGAAGTAAAACAATAGCCTTGTTCGCAGTAATGATTTGCCGCTTGCAGCCGATGGAGAGATGCCTTCACAACACTCGGGCCCAGAAGCCTTCTTTCAGTCGTACGCTTGCTGTTGGTCAAGTGTGAGATCCCTGCTGGGGGTGACTGGGCTAGTGACCCGACTGTGTTCAAGACCTATTTGGTTGGGTGAGGGAATATTCTCATGAGCGTGTCCCTATTCGTAGGTAAAGAGGACCATATGATGTCGTGCTGTACTCTACCGTTATTGCCTTATGCTATGTCGGTAGGCTAGTGACGGAGGTATTATGATAGCTGTTTTGTTTTTGTTTTTTTTTCCTCTTCCTTTCTTATTCTCTGGGCACGGGGAAGATGGATAGGATGCACTGCCGGTATGTGGAGCGGGGATGATGATGATGATGTGGAAGAGGGGTAGATATTGAATCTTTTTATTGAATCTTTTGTTTTTATCCGCTGGGTGCGAGTAGTGGAAGTTCAACTCTAATTCATGCATGAGCTCTCTCTTCGACTCCTTGGCGGGGGGGTTAATTGGTCTGTCCTACAGTACCATTTATCTTAGCTTTTGGTCTCTTTTGTCCTCTTCCTTTCGCTTCTCCACTGTACTCGAGTATAGTACAAGTATCAATCTTAGCCTTTGACAACAGCTAGCTACCTACAGTACCGGTATCATACCCATACTGGTGGGGACGCTAGCTATCAACCCCTTTTTTATCCTTCTTTTTTCCACACCCTCCATCAGTTTCTTTCGTCCCTGGCAATCACTGAGATACCGGTAGATTCGATGAAAGGCAGTTGAGCGCAGGTATCGGTATTAGGTCAGAATAGAGACAGTCTATCCCCCTCTCACAGATTTGCCTCGCTTCCTTCCCTCTTGTCAGCTCAGCACTCGAGTTACGATAGGTGACAGTAGACAACGTCATGCCTTGCACAGCACATGCACTTTTTTTTAGTGGCAGCCGCCCAAGGCTCCAGTGAAGAAAAAGGAAAAAAGCACTCGTAAGTGACAGGCCATGCATCAGTATCGTGCTGTACTAGTACTGTACCACTCAGGCCTTTCCTATCCTTTTCTGCAAAATGCTTCATCTCCTCTTTTGGATTCCCTTGTACCGTGTGAGCAAGGGATTGACCATCAACTTGTGCCCATCAAAGTACAAAAATGGTAAAATAGAATAGAAAAAATGGGGCTGTCCTCATGACTTTTGTGATCCTTCCTTCCGGGGATGGCATACCCTTGGTCTGGGCTTTTATTTTTCCTACTGCTCTTGGGTTTCTCTTACATACCTGCTCTTACTTAAGGGGCCAGTTCCTGTTCTCTTTTTTTTTTTATTTTTACCCCGCAAAAATTGCTGTTCGTCTCTTTCCCTCTCCAGATTTCGTGCTCTTTTCCTTCCTCCCTCCTTTCCTTGTTGTGAAAGGGGAAGCAAAGGACCAAGTTTCAAAGCTTAGCTTCCCTTGAAGAGGTACGGCCTTGTCAGCCCAGGCAAACCATCGAGAGGTTAAGCTTCCCTTCTCCCTATAGCCGCCCTTTCTTTCATTCCTCAATTCCGTCTCTTTCTTGTCCTCTCCAAAAAAAAAAAAAAAAAGAAAACTACTCTGGAAAAAACTCCCTCCTGTCATACGTATTTTATACGCAAAACACTCCCGTCATCATGCGTTCTCCGCCTTCAGTTCCTCCTAGGCCTTCGAGGTCAGCAGTCCCCGATATTCCGCCTCGCCCGAGTTCAAAGTCACGCTCAAAATCACCTTTTGAGCAAGAGGGGCCCGCGCTGACTACGATTCTACCCACTACCGAGCTTCATGCCCCTGTCGCAAGGCCGCCAGCACCGAAGCCAACGGAGTCAGGCTCAAGCATAACTACGAGTACCACTTTGAAGAACGATTCGGGAATCCCGCAGATTGGAAGGAGAGTACCAATGTATCCCAATGCAGGGGATGTACAGGCTCCCAGCCCAGCTGCAACTCCAGGCGCGGGGAAGAAAAGTCATGTTTATAGAGAGGAGTGGGAGATGGATGAGGGAGCTTATGGGAATGGAACACCGAAGGGGATTAATCCGTATAGTAAGTTATTTCTACTCTTCCCCCTCCATTGCACTTTTTTCCGTATTGTTATCACTGTCTCCACCAAGTGAGGGTGGGGTCTTTTTTTTTAAAAAAAAAAAAAAAAAAAAAAATCAAAAAGTTGTTGCATTGATTTTTTTTCCACTTGTGTTCCTGAGAAAAAGGAAATAAAGTGGATCGGGGGAGGGAAGAAGAAAAAAACCTATCGTAAAATCTCTGCATTTCATTGCCTGAATTTAATGCTGGCTATTCTCGAATTGCTTTTCCTCCCCCCCTTGTACTCGAGCATGGTGGACGCATCGCAGTCTAGTCATGTTTTTATCCGGTGATCGCAATGTTTTTGCTTGTGTTTTATGTTTTAGCCCATTGTCCAATGAGAACGTTGCTGATTATGCTTTTTGTGCATGTGCAGCCAGGAGCTCCACCGATCTCAACCAGTCGGTTGCGCAGAGCCCTGACTTAGGTGCTGCCCACGATGCATCTACCCCAGTTCCCGACGAAGAAATTGGTTACCTGGCCAGCGAGCAGTATGCTCGCGTTATCTCGCCGCAGCCGACAGGTACCTCTACCGCTGGGGATTCGGAAGATGCCCCCGTATCGTTGTACGGCATTGTCGCAAACTCTTCCACCAGCATTGATGAGAAGGACAAGGAAATAAGCATTCATTTAGATGCACTCCCACACCATGGTGGTGTGTATCATCACCACTACCACCACGATTCGAGGGCTGGGACTAGACCCGGGACTAGACCTGGTTCTGCTTTGGGCATGATGGGTGAGGATGAAGAGGGGGAAGAGCGTGAGCATCCTATCTTGGCCTCCGATGAGGTTCAGAAGCGTGGTGGGGAGTTCATGCTGCCGGCTATTTCCCCTCCCCTCCCGCCTAGGAGGCCCGGTTCCATGCCCAATACTCGGCCTCATAGTGTGGCCCCTACTGGACCGTGTTCGGATGCTGACGACGACGAGGACGGCGATATTGAGCCAGCCGATTTGTCGAGCAATACTGGGTTCGAATTGCGAGAATCATTGATTGCATTGCAGCCCGGAGAGGAGACCGAACCGTTGTTTCCCGATGATGAAGACGAGGATGCGGGAGGATGTGCTATAGGAGCTGTTGATAAAGTCCAAGAGAAGCCGAAACGTCCGGATATGCCGCCTTCTATGAGTTCTAGTCATCGATTTCCCAGTAAAGATATCTGGGAGGAGGCTCCGGACTACGCACAACTCCAGGCTATCGTCTCATCTCCGCCTACTGTAGATGTTGAGACCCAGGACGATTCTAGAGAGGAGGAGAAGCCTGCTGAGCGAACTAGCAGCACCCCAGAATATGTTCAGGGCCAACCTCACGATCATTACGAACCTGGTGATGAGAAAGAGTTCGAGCAACGACATAAAGATGCAAAGAAGAAAGCAGGAGATTATAGGCATGAGGTACAATCAGAAGGCCCTGATGAGCACCTAGACAGACTTTTGAAGAGGGGCAAAAAGGGTGAAGAGTCGGTCGGCTCTGGAGATAGAAATGGGGTCAAGCGATTCCCGAGTAATGATATCTGGGAGGACGTCCCGCCGAGTTTACAACTCAGCACTACAGTTACTCCATCCAATGATCCCCAGGAAGGGAACACAAATGAGCATGAGAGTAGAACTACAACTACAGGGGCCACTCGACTAGATGACAAGATCACTTCTATTCCCGAGGAGGAGGACGATACAGGGGCCACTCGACTAGATGACAAGATCACTTCTATTCCCGAGGAGGAGGACGATACAAGGCCCACAGCTGGAGCGCCCATTGAAATGTCAAGTACAACGGAACCGGGTTTTCCAGCCAGGCCTCAGGTCCCTTCCACCCGTCCTACAAAAAAAGCACCTCCACAAACTGGCGATTCAACTTTTGCATCGAATACCGGCTCAGAAAGCGCCCTAATTAGTCCCGATAAGAAAGCACCACCAGGCCTCCCCGACCGTCCTAAACCTAAGGTTCCCACACGGCCTAACAGACCTGCAACTAGCATGGCTCGATCTACATCGACTGAGTCCCCCCCCGTAGCACCAAGCGGGTCAAGCGGCGGTGTAGCGCCCGGTAATACACCACTAGTTAGCTCGAAGCCGAAGCCCGCCATTCCTCCTAGAACAGGAGGGATTGGCGGGAAAATTGCTGCTCTGAAAGCTGGCTTCATGAACGACCTTGATCAACGCCTGAAGCTAGGTCCTCAGGCTCCGAAGCAAGAGGAGAAGCCTACAGGGGGGGAGGAAGATAAGCCAGCGGAGGTACTGGGCGATGTGCGAAAGAGCAGGGCTAAAGGGCCAAGAGGAAGGAAATTGCCAACCGCCAAGGAGACCCAAACCAAGACTGAGACCAAGGCTGACCCCGCAACTTTCAAGATGGAGATTGTTGGCGTTTGGACTGTGTGGAGTATGGATGACAAAGGGGTCACCGTGGGTGAAGAGTCGGCCATTAGCTCCACCGGCGGGTCGGAAACAGGAACCAAATCCGAACCTAAGGCCGGAGGCAAGGAAGGTGCAGCCCCAACCCCTTCGGCAACAACTCTTCCTGGGGTCACCGGCACTGGCCAACAAGCGACCCCTGCGATAGATAGGGACATTGAGACCTCTGTTACTTCACCTGCCTTAAGGACGGAAGAACAGAAAAGAGGGAACGAGATCCCGACAGTTATCCCCGGTGGCCAACACCCTGAGGATGCTGTCGAGACTAGCGAGGTCGGAGATGAGGGAGTTGGTGAAGCGAAACAAGAGGATGTCGGAAACATAGTGGGTGATCAGAAAGTTGGGGTTTAGCGCTGCATGAGTCTTTTTTTGTTGCAGATTCTTTATTGCTTTCTTGGTTTTATTCTGCCAAAATTCCCTACTCTACCCTACTCTACTCTGCTCTATTCCACTCTATTCCACTCTACCTACTCCACTCTACACTACACTACGGTAGAGAAGCAAGCTGCAGCTGATCATTGCCCATCATATCATTGCTGTTCTTTTCTATTCCCTTATTCTCTCTTTCCTTTTGCACGGGATATCTGCGGGGGTAGAAAAAACGGGGTTGTATACGGAATTATACGCTCGTTTTCTGGGGGGTAGGTGGCAATTAGCCTTTCGGCCATAGTAGCTTGTAGCAACGCTCCAGTAGTCCCTCATCCTCTCGAAGTGATGTATGACGTGACACTAGGACGGGCCCGATTTTCTCGGCATCACCTATTGTCATTCGCAGGAGAGTTGGACCCGGACAGTGGTAAGTGTTGGTTGATTCGTCGGTGGATCATCTGAGCCATCGTACAGTACACCCAGACCGGTAGGAGTTGTAAATTTGGTAGTCGGGATGAGTCAGTTTCCCTTGTTGTTGATGAAGTGAGACGGATGTTACTGCTCCCTGCTACCGGCGGCATTGGTGCTATGTCCTTACCGAAACTACGCCGTAACATTACCAGTATCATACTTTTACATTGGGCCAATTCAATCCACTTCATCAGTTCTAGAGTAGCTGCGTAGTACAATAAATTTAAAAATTACAGCGACATCCTCAGTTCCTGGTCGTGATGAAGGGCAGCTCACTTGTACTACTATCCGTTGGTTAAGCTAGCTATCTCTGTGATTTAGGATTGTTCTTATAAAATTTAATGTGCTTTGCTTTCCTTACTTGTGTTCCTCTTGCTGTCCCTAAGATGAAATGCATTCCCTGCATCCATCGCCCCCGATTGACCGCACCCATCGCTCCCCACATTACTCGGCGCGGTATGAATACCGGTAACACAATACAAAGCAACCTACAGCTAATGGGTGGAATATCTTGGCACTCCCCCGATTTTGCACCGCTTGATGAACTCAATCACATGTTTTATGGAGTAAAGAATGGGGGTAACTCTTGCTAATAGCAGGAACTTCCATGACATCTGATTGTGTAGCCCTCTTGTGCCCTTGAGTTGAATTAGCCAAAAGTTATTGTATGATACTCGTAGATATACCACGGCTGACATCCAAACGTGCCTTTTGCATGGAGCTCTCATACAAAATCTGGGGCACCACTCATCCAACCACTAAGCATCCTTCGACCATTCTTGACAAGATTTTTTAATAGAAAGGGATTGCCAGAAGATAAATTCTTATGGATGTGCTACTCTGATTAATCACCAACATATTTTTTATTTGTGTTGAGGGGGTTGATAAACACCCATCAAGCTCCGTAAGATATTAATACTTTCGGTCGAAAATGGGGTGGGTGCCAAGATCTTCCACCCCCTACTGTACCTGCAACAGAGCCTCAAAACCCAAACCCAACTTTCTCAACACCCCATCCTTCAGATTTCCATATTTCCATATTCCTATATTGTCAGAGAATCAGGAGAGATTCCATACCGTACTGTTATCCATTACACCCAACAATGTTATCTCGCAGATTGATTTCTTCACATCATCCGCGCCCGCAGATGTTGCAGCTCGCGCAATTAATTTGTACGCGTCCTCTTGTGAGATGGAAATACGGAGAGAAGGGAGGGGGAGCTAATGATGATGGTGAGGATTAAGCGAATGCGTGTTCAAGTGGTAGACCTAGTGTTCGTGCGAGGGCGAAAGTACTCGAATATGTTCGAGAGAAGGGGGGAAACACGTTTGTCTATCCCTGAGCTTCGCTTGAGCTTTCTGTGGAATACTAATGACAGTGGGAGCAATTAGGGCATACGAAGCCGCGATGGCACTGATCGGGTTTATCGCTTCGGGCGATGATGTCGCCGTTCAAGCTGTCGAGGTAAGTCCCCTCTGATTCCCCTCCTTCCTTCCCTTCTACAACACTTACGATACGAAAAACATTAGCTCCTGCGCTACTGCTCCCACTCCGACGTTCTATTCTTAACAATCCTCTCACAGCCTCCCCTTCTCCAACCACTCTTGATCCTCCTTAAAGAGCGAACCCTACACGCGTGTCTAGTCGAGCTCTTGACGACTCTTGAGGCCGCTGGTATAGGACTTCCATACGTTTCTACGGTTAGGAAGGTATGCGATAACCTCCGTGCAAAGGGATACGAGCTTTCGGGTGTTCTTTACATGGTTTGTTCCCCGCCACCTTCACCCGTAGCGTGACTAAGAGTGCTAATAAGTAAATAGAAAATGTACTCAAAATCCGAGCTCCGCCACCGCCAGGAACTGGCTTACTCTGCACGATTACAAGCATGCTTACGCCGTGGTTCGAAAGAAGACCTCAGAGAAGCGAACGAGTTGATTAAGGTCCTTGCAGGAGATCCTGAAGCTGGGGGATTGCAGGCGGGAGAGGAAGAGGTGCTCGTGTCGGAGATGATTGCTGGTGTCCGGGAGCAGATTTCCGCGCTGGAGGGGGCGCTGGAAGGGAAGAATAAGAGAGAGGTCAAGTACGACGGGTTTGTGAATGTTTGTATCCCCCTTCCTGCTTCATCCCCTTGCTTACGTGGGCTAATTGGCGAGTAGAAACTCGCGCATTTGTTACAGGCCGAGAAGAGGAAGATTGATGAAATTGAGGCGGACGGGGATTTGACTGCGGGCCTGCAGGAGGTTAGGGAGGAAATTGAGGAGGTGTTGCAAAAGCATAAGGATCTTGTAGTTGGCGAGGAGAGACAGATCATAGAGGGGGTCTTGGTCGTGGTTTAGGCTCTCGCACCTGCTTCTTTTCTTCCCTTCCATTTTCTTTTCCTTATCGTTAGCATACCACGATTGGCTGGTGGGGTTCTCTTTCTTTGCGGGTGTTAGTATCTTATGGCGTTGAGGTATTTGTTTTTGAAGCTGCGATGGGTGTTTTGGGACCCTATCATGTATCATACATGCTCTCTGTTATATTTTTTCTCCTTCCAGATGAGGCTTTGGAGCTTGAGCGTGGTGATATCTGCTCGCGATGCGGTGGCGTGTCTGTTTGATGGTTGGTATCTCCCTCCATACTTGCCCTTTATTTGCCGTCTTCACTTCGTAATCCTCCCTGACCCGCTTACCGAACCCTGGAGCTGGGCGCTTCCGCGTGATAATTGGTGACCCTCGTACTTTTCACAACCCACTCAAGTTCCAAAAGTGAAGTGCAGCATGAACTAAGCTACTCCCCGGCAAGTACTTTGCACTAGGCTGGGCTGGGCGTGCTCTGTTATGGTACTAAAGTTGTATAATAAGTTGGTTTGTAAAGGCGTGCGGGGGTATTTTGACGAGAGGGTAGGGGGTGTCGCATTATATCATGCTCCGTCTTGAGTATGGTACGGTTTCTTGTTTCTGAATAGGGTTTAGATGAGAGGATTGGGTTTGGAGTGGGATTCTAGGAACGGTGTATGAGCGGTAGACGCGCTGAGCTGCATCACCAAACAAATCCCATTCTCCTTCACCAGCGAAACTGTACCGAATGATATCTCATGAACCTCAGCATTGAAGGTATCCCCTCAAGCCGCTGCGCTCAGGGGCGAGGAGACGAGGGTTTCGTTTCCAAACTTATTAGTGGGGCTTCTAGTCAACCTATTGGCCTCTGCGGGTTTGCGAGCCCGAAAAGCTTTGGGGTTATAGACAGAAACATCCACAAATTCCTTCTGTTAATCCATCAGTCCGCCTACTTACCACCGCCGCACCGCACCTTTCTCTCTCTCTCTTCCATCTACCTATCTACTAAAGCAACACAACACTTCTATATGAAGTGAGCACCCTCC
>Ga0307507_10005246_pt1 | contig 21551 bp, 25 predicted proteins | sample 7_EM_MG_FD_207223 | JGI IMG/M metagenome (GOLD analysis project Ga0307507, IMG submission 207223) | Populus trichocarpa ectomycorrhiza microbial communities from riparian zone in the Pacific Northwest, United States - 7_EM | ecosystem: Host-associated > Plants > Roots > Unclassified | place... | reverse complement strand
AAATTCCCCCCCCCCCCCCCCGCCCGCCCTCTTTCCTTTCTTTTTCACACTTTTTTTCCGCTGGATCTCACATTTCCGTTTCTTTTTTTTCTTTTCTTCTTTCTTTTCTCTTCAGGTTTTTTTTCTTCCTTTTTTCGTGATCATCAGAGGGAGGTTTATTTTTGTTTTTTTTTGTTTCGTTCTGCCCTACTTTTTTTTTTTGCAAAATCTAAGAAGAGGTATTAGAAAGAGAGGAAGGGCGTGACACAGTGCAGGAGTACAAAATATGAAAGAAGAGAAAGAGAGAAGAGGGAGGGAGGGAGGAATAATCTACGGCACACGGTACTGTAACTCCGAGATACGCACAAACGTACTGTGCCCGTACCCCATCCGTCCATCCATTTCATCCATTCCATCCATCCATCCATTCATTCATTCATTCATTCATTCATCCATCCATCATCCATAACCTTACTCGAACGTCCACCTATTTTTTTTTTTATTTTTTATTTTTTATTTTTTATTTTTTAAATTTCCCTCTCTGCCCCACCAATAAACAAAAGTCGAATCCAAAAAAATCCCAAAATTTTTATAATCCTTTTTTGCTGCCCACACACACGCATCCCCACTCCCACTCGTCATCCCTCAACCCCCGCCCCCGGTGCCGCCCCATTTTTTTTCTTGTGTTTTCCCCTACGGTATTTCCACAACCCCAATACCCCCACCCTACCTTACCCACGCCTTTTTTTTCCCCGATTTACGATACTTCTTAAAGAAGCAAACGTCGAAGGAACTGCAGAGGGTGAGAGAGGAGAGAAAGAGAAAGTGAAGAGGGAAAGAAAAGAGGTAGAAGAAAAAAGAAAAGAAAAGAGGAGAAAAAAAAGAAGTGGTTGCCGTTGCCGTCGTCGCCCTTCACTCTGGGGTGTGTACGTTTTTCTCTGCCTTATACTGAGAGTACCCGGGTGCAAAGGAGAATAGTTCGATGATGGCAAAACGGCCCATCAAACCGGCCGTTGAACAACCCAACCCTTCAGCCACAACGACGGGCATCTCGACATCGGAAGACCAGCAGCAGCAGGCCCAGCAGCAGCAGCGAGGAGGAGCGGGAGGAGGAGCTGGAGGTGGTAGTGGTGGGGCAGGGGCAGGAGGAGCTGGAGCCGGAGGTCAAGATGCAGCTTCGGCAGACATGGATACACTCAGTCCTACTACTCCTGTACCGAATAAGAAGAGGAGGGCTCAGAAGCAGCCCGCTGCAGCATCCGGCGCCTCGTCGTCAGCGGGGCCATCGACGGGGGCGAAACGAACGAGGACAAACACTCCTTGGACCGCAGCTGAGGAGCAACGGCTCAAGAGCATGCGAGATGCTGGAAACTCGTGGAGCGAGATCGCAAAGACCTTTCCGACTAGGACTGAAGGTAGCGTGAAGAAGCACTGGTACAAGGCAAGTTTAGAGTTTAGAACTCACTCACCATCTCCCCCGTCTTGCTCTTTCTAACCCCCCCTCCACCTTTGTCACTTTCCTTCCTTTATAGATATGCATATATATACTCATACGTATATATATAATGCCCTATATTCTAGCTTTTTATGCAACAAGGAGGGGCATCCGCTAACAGAAGTAGGATATGCATTATGCAGAGTTTGGCGAAGATGAGGTGAGTGAGGCGCCAACGCCCATTTCTCTAGAAGAAATAAATGTCTTTTTCTCAAGCCTTTCGTCCCCTTCATCTTGCTGACTTATTTTTCTGGCTCACAAAAACAAAGAGCGCTGCCTTGCTTGCTGCCATCAAAGAATATGAAGCAAACAAGTGGAAGGTCATTGGAACTAAGGTTGGGAAACCGGCAAAGGTATGTTGTCTTTTTCTAGTTAATATATGAGATGGAGAGAGGGGGAAGCGTGGGGGAGAGGTAAAACCTACATTTTTGATACTTGTTCTGGCTAACAAGCGGATTTTATATGTAGGCCTGCGAGCAGTACGCAAAAGAACATTTTGCTGGGAAGTAAAGGGTTTAGCATCGGGGTTGAGATCGGTTGGGAACATGGTGTCGGCGCATATTGAAGGGCTTTCTTTGTTTCTTTTGCTTATCCTTCACTTTTTTTTTTCCTTCGATTGTTTTCCTCTGCTTGTCCGGTCAGATTGTTGGTAAACGAGTGTCGCTTGTCTTTTTGTTTTCCTTCCGTCTCTTCCAAAAATCATTTTGATGCAGTCTTCCGTGGATGTGGAGAAAAGCGAGTCTTGACTATTCCCCCCCCCTCTTTTCTCTTCTCCTACAATACCTACCATATTTTCTGACATTTCGTCGTCATCATTATCATCATCATTATCATCATTATCATCATCATACCTCTTTCTTTTTGTTTTCACCTTTTCTTTTTTCAACATTACGGGGTTCTTTTTTTAATCGATGGGATTCGACGGCGTCTGCGTGGTTTAGGCGAATTCTATTGGTGAGTTCTTCTGAACGAGCCATCGGGGATTATTTGGCTTTCGAGGTTAACTGCTGTAATCATCTCTTTTCTTAATTCTGATAAAGTTCCGTCCATTCGTCCAACTGCCACGGGTTCCCCCCCCGCTTGACGTCACGCCGATAGCTGTCAAAAAAAAAAAAGGGGGGGAAGACGGTATCAATATGGGGCACCGGTACGGGGTTTGATGGTGGTGGTGTAGGCGGGATGTGCTGGTAGATCTCCCATGCTATGACGAGGAGGCCATAGTCTCGGTTCCGGCTGATCAGCCGCTAAATAAGAATACCGGTAAAGAAGCTTTAATGAGACGTCTCGGTAAAGCCTAGGTTGGGGTTGTTGGATTTGTTTTTTTTCTGAGCTCGGAAATCCTTGTCTCAGCACGAGCCGATCCCGAACTTTGGTGAGTTCCTGATACCATGAGGGTAAGAGGGAAGAAAAGAAAAAAAAGAAAAAAAGACAAAAACAATAAGCTTAAGAAACAGTACCTGGAGGTACCCAAAGCTACTCCGAGCTGCTGATTGGGGTCTCGTGAGGTTCGACCAACATCATGATCTGCCGTCCCGCGTGAGTTCCTGCAGCGAGGAGAAAAAACTGAATGTAACAGAACAATCTTTCGAACTCCCGGTAAATTGTGGCTGAGCTGCACCGTATCTGTGCGAGCACTGTACGCGTAAATGCACCGTCACGTTGTCTTTTTCGGTCTGAAGAGAGAAAAAAAGATATTGCTTGGTGTTTTTTTTTTCTTTTTCTTTTTTCCTCCCTTGAACGAACCACTAAATAGTGCCGAAGAAAAGAAAAACAAAATGAGGAATAAAAAAATGATATTAGCAAAAGTCCAACAAGCTCGTAGCCCCAATAAATCACCAATTTTCGTCCTCCGATACTTGTTATATTAGGACGGTTAAACGCAGCACCAATCCTGTCGGCACATTTTTATAAGAGAAGAGAGAAAGCCATGCCCGGCCAAAAAAAAAAAAAAGAAAGAGAAAAAGCAATACTTCACGCCAACTCTCCAAGCCTGGTAAGAGCTCCGAAGTGCTTCCTTTTTCTTTTGAAATGACGTTCATAAGGAGGTAAAGAAAGTAATCTCCTTCGTTGGGAAGGAAGCAATGGGCAGAGTTTCTCTCCAATGTCCATTTTCAGCCATTCGTTCGGGAAATGCTTGAGATTATCACTTGACAGTCAGCCCTAAAAATAAAACATCAAGATCCGAGGAATTGTTTGTCATACCTACAATTTCCGATCAATTGGGCCACTAGAACCTTCTGGTCGAATTTGTTATCAAAGAATCGGAAATAAATCATTGACACCTCTTAATTGTGAAGAGGGGAATACTCCTTTTTTTTTTGCTTTGCTCACAGAAAAAATAAATAAGAGATTGCACTCTTATCTCCTCGTTCCCGCCAAAAATCTTTATAGCCATCTCTTTTCCTAGCCCTAAGTTCCTTTTTCTCGCTTTCTTACTGTGTTCTAGGTATGTCTCGTGAGTTCGGGAGGAATTTTCCGATTGCTCTAACCCCGGATTCAATATGACGTGGCATGGCAACGAATCGGGGCTTCATTTACCAGGTTGGATCTTTCAACGAGACCCGACCCACGATCCTTGATCGATAGGCCAAGTTAGGAGACACATGCAATAGAACGGATAGGGGTGGGGGTGAAGGGGTGGTTTGTTATGAAGAAAAAGGAAGAAGGTTCGGTTGCCCCTATTACTTACCGCCATAACCCATAACTCGTATGTGGTAATGATGCAAAATCAAAATTGGGTGGTGGACAAGCCCTGTAAAGAGTCATAAAATATCTCGCGATGTATAGTAGACAACCGCAGATGGCATGGTACGAGAGAAGCCTGCAAAAAGACCCGATGCCCTTCATCGCCAAAGGGGATCCCGGCGCCGAGATGCAACGTTGCACCTATTGGGATTCGACGAAGTATATGCATAGATATATATCTTAATATGCGGACCAGCGGAGTGCTCCCTAAGACCCCATAGTATACCCTGAACCTCGGTAGCGGGCTGGAAGGAAAGTGGCAATTGTGCTTTTTTTTTTTTTTTTTTTTGTACTTGATTCCAGTATTCGCAGACGGGATTTGCGGTGAGATTTAATAAATACAAGTATCCGGCATGAAGTACCAGGGCATTTGGTCCGAATTTAGTATGGCGCTCAGATGTGGATAGGCAATTTGCCATACGAACTTTTGATCCCTGCGTTCGGGTACTTCATACCGGACATTTATGCCTTCGGGACGTTCCCGGCTCACGCCTCTTCGGGGGTCGTTAGGCATCTCCGATACCGTATTCACTGGAATGATAATAAAAGGGTAGATGAGGTTGTTATGCAACATCTCGAAGAGGAAAACACTCTCGGTAAAACCTTCTTCCCTACTACAACGGTTGGTTAGTTATTTCACCATCCACTGGGAGCTTATAAAACTTGCATATGATTCGTCTAGCCCCGATATCTCACAATTTAGGCCCCGCGAAAGCCGTTTGGATCCGAAATTGACCTCCAACAATCATAGATCCGAGGGGAGAAAACCCTCAGGTTCGTGTCGAGCATTCCAAGAGGAATAGAGTGGCACCCATGTGTCACTTGAAAAAAAACCTTCTCACCCTTTGATGCCCTTTCTTCGCTTTTCTTTTTTCCCCTTCCTTTCCTTAATCACCCCCAATCAAGGGGCAAAACCATGCAGAAACTCCACCGGAGAGATTAGCGGGCTCTAGCCGAAGGGGATAGATTGATAGATTTCAATTTGTGAGAAAAAACCCCGAAGTGAAGAGTTTAGCCATTCTTCCTTCCTTCTAGATGAATTATCATCATACCGATCTGAAGAAGGGGGTGGTAGTTAGGGGGGAGGGTTGGGTTCAGCAGTGTCGTGGGTTGTGAAACCAAGACTCAACCACAGGGGGAGCGATGATGGCGGACGACAGATGCACCTTCGCATCCCTTTGCACCTCCCTATCGACTCCCTCTCCGCGTCCTTGGCTATGATGGGGTCCGAGGTTTTGGAGGGAAAAAAAAGAAATTCTAGAATTTATTGTGCATCCTGCTCACTATTTTCTATTTTCTCCCATTTCATATTTAACACATTGAGCGGCCTTGTTGTGCACGGCCGTTGAACATGGATGTAGATCTTGACTATTTGTGACAGACAGAGGAAACAGATGTTGAAACGCGAGCCGAGAATCTGCCTCAAGAATTCGAGAGGTTGAAAAGGATGTGGCACTGTATGCAGCTGTCGAAAATGCGCACAATCTTTCGGCTCTCACCACTCAAGTAAACCAGACTGCATGCACGATCCACGTTAGAGGGAGGGGAAAAAAGTAAATTTCTGACAACGTGATCGCGCGACGTTTAGGCATGAGATGCGTATCGGCACAGTATCAGTAAGGAGGGGAGAAGGGGTTGGAGTGGTGATAGTGGTGAGATACAAATGTTCCTAGCATGATATCGCTGCACCGTGCTGAGGGGGTGGAAGAGGGGTTTAGGGACGGTAGTTATTAGTGCTGGAACAACGGTTTGTGATGATGCCCGTTACTCTGTACTCCATTCGGGGGATGGGGAAAGGGAAAAAAACCCCACTTTGAGCCCTGGGGAAGATCAGATGAACCATTGCGCTGAAGTAGGGTAAGAACTTGTCACAGCTGGGGATCAGCAACATGCCACCGCCTCATGAAGGCTCACTCATTGATCGCCGTGATGTTATGGAAGCGTACGCCTTGCATGGAGCATCGGTATACGACGCGGTTCAGTTTCATGTATACGATAGCATTTGAGTGCATTCGGTTGGGAAGCATGATGAGAGATACTTGTACGGAGGCCGACAACGACCGGCCCCAGAAGAAAAAAGGGTTTCTCCGGCTGTTGGCAGGTGCCCCTAGACGAATTCGCGCTAAATAAGCGAATCGTGTCGCGGAAACGGACTCGAGACGGCTTCTCAGACATGGTTCGAGCAGCAACGAACGAAAGGCATCACCAACGAACGAAAGGCATCACTAGCACTCATCTCTTCAGTCGTGATTCCGATTGACCGATTGGTTCGCCGACCGATTCGTCAGGCGATTGGGCGAGTTGGAGCGCTGATAGTTGGGGGGCGATGCAATGGGCATTGGAGGGGCGATACGATGCACTGTATCGATGACCAGACATGACTTGTCCCAGGCCAGAAGTACCCGAAAGCAGGGGTTATACTTTGCACTGTGTTGGCGCTCAGATACGCATAGATTTTTTACCATATCATACTGTATTTCTTCAATCCCTGTTCTCGGGTGCTTCTGGTCTGGGACAAATGGCTGTTGGCGAATTGGGAACGTCGGGGAAACAAGGGCAGGAAAGAAGAGAGGCACGAAGTCATTGTGTCGCCGCCAGTAAATCCGAAAAGAACTTCAAAATAAAAAACCTCAAAAACAGAAGAGAAGCAGGAATAGATCAGATGCGAAATCTCTTGTGGACAGATCTCTGGACGATCCTCTCAGAGGAGGAAGGAAAAATAAAAATACAACCCACAAAAGGAAAATCAAGAAACATGCCGAAAGAGTAACAGATTCAGATGTCGAGAGGGGGCGTTCATCCAAAGAAACGCCCTGCCGGGGATTTTTTATTGATTCGGTTTTAGTGCTGGAGATACTAACAATTGACAGGGCTTGGAAAAGTAGCGCACGAAAAGTAGCCGGTGACAGACTTTCGGGGACAAGTCCATATGAACATCACACACACACACATCGAATGCTTACCTTACTTCGCCTTCCGTGTGCCTTACACACACCTCACAGGTACCGCACGATTCATTAGACTGACAAAGAGATGAACACAGATGCCCCACTTGGCCTGACTGGATACACAAAGAGTATCTAAAAACGATGGAGGGGACGGGAGAAGGAAGAGAGGAAATAAAACAAACAAACAAACGAATAGGATGGTGAAAATATGCACCAGCATTTAACTAACTAACATGAGACTAGCGTGCACACACGTACAATACGAACTCTGCACAGCTTCGACTCGTAAAAGCCCCAACCGCGCTGCGAGACCGGAGATGAATCTACTGTCAGGGCGATAAACCAATTCAATTGAAGCCAATTGCCCCGCGCACGCACACATACGCAGAAAGTGAAGTCGAAACTTGCTAGTTTCCTTAAGCCCCGCTGTCCGCCACCAACGGCTGTCTAAATTGCGTTCGACCGCTCCAGAGCGCACTATACGGCGCTCTGCCCAGCAAGCAAGCCTCTATCGACATGGATAGGGTTGCCGGGTCGGGGGTGGAAGGGTTTAGCGGACGTCGCAGAAGGGTCGCGGGTGCAAGGCACGGTTCATGCATTCTTGGAGAGCTGCGCTTCTCCCCTCGAATGGTCTTTACCCTCCTCGTCCCTGTCCTCTCTCTCCCTCTCTCTCTCGATTCTCCTGTCCTTTCCCTTGCCTCTCACTCACATACCCCCCTCCCCGCGCTCGGTTTCGCCCGCACACTGTACCGAGTTACCCCCCCTCCCGCACTGAGCAGCAAGTAGCCAACCAGCATGGCATGGATTGAGAGGGAGGCGAAGGGGTTACCGGTAATAGTGATGAAATAAGGGAAAGGGGAAAGAGGTGAAAAGGGAAACTGGTGGAGTGTGGAAAGGAACATATGGTACTAGTACTGGCAAAGCGCAGAGGGCTGAGATACGGAGAGGCAAGAAGCAGAAACGGAGGCAGCTGGCAGGAGAACCTTCATCCGTATAGATCAGTTTCCACACATTCTACTCATTATCCACGAGTGCATTTTCTTCTCTTTTCCTTTTTGCTTTTTTGTTGCTTTTTTGTCATTATTATCATCATGACCATTACAATCTTCCCCTTTTGGTTAAATGGGGGGGAATTATATCCAAGCACCCCTTCCCGCTATTTTTCGTGGGGTTGCCTCTGCCAGGGCTTATCCTCTCCTGCTCTCTATTCCATTCTCTTTTCTATCCAAATTTCTCCAGTTCTCTGATCATCCGCAACCTCATTTCAGGCTGGCAGGTTGGTTGGTTGGCCCAGACAGCAGGTTGGACCGGGCCCAGGGGGGGTTTAGTGTAGGCTGTGGGTTGCGCAACGTGAGCTGTCAAGTGTCAGGCGCCTTCCGTCTCAAGCCTCTCCCTTTTTTTTTTCCTCTTGAATCGAGATTTCAGATCCTTGAGAGCCATCCCAGGTACACTTTGAGATAGAGGTTGTGGTCTGAAAGTCTAAATGATGGCGCTGACACTTCACGAAAACCCCGGCGAGCATGTCAAGACAAAAAAAACCAAACAATGACGGGGGTGGTTGTAGTGGGCAAATTAATTATTTTGGTGGGTGTGCTTGGCTGGCTTATCCTGTCTTGTGGGGAACAACGTTCTTTTTAGTTGCTTTTTTCTTTTCTTTTTCTTTTCTTTCTTCTTTTTTATTTTTACTTATTTCTTTTTTTTGGGTGAAGATTTGAGCTGTCTGTGATGTGACCCTGCGGTAGCCTTTATTTGCACAAGGGTCAGGCATAAAGAGTGCTACGCTGTGACCAGCTGGCCGGGAGACAGATACCTTCCGTTTCTCCCCAAGAGCTTGGGGGATTGTTTTTTTGATAGAGGTATTGAATTGGAGGCCAGGTACCTCATCTATCAATTATATCTATGGAAAGTTGACTGGGGCAAGAAGGAACAGAGATCCTTTCAGGGCCATGTTTCTCAGGCGCGCAAGTGCTACTGCTACTGAAATTTTGGTCGTTCACCGTACCACTATCTTATCCCTGACCCTTGTGTGTGAGTTCAGGACTATGCTTGTCTTTCTGGTGCTTACCTGTACTTGGATTCGTGGAAAAGGAGTCGGGAAATGCTGGTTTGGGATGGATTGCTACACAGAATTCCAATGTTCCCATCCCTGCTCGTTGCCTTTTGGCGGGACATTTGCTTGTAACCGAATCTGCGAAGATTTCTCGAGCGCTCGTACAAGCCTTCTTGCTTACCGTGCCCTAACACGCCTGCCAACCTGACGTTACCTTCCTTTTTCGCCCTTTCCTTTACTTCGTACTGTTTGCCCTTCATCCACTTCGAGAATAACATCATCACCATCACTATCATTAAATCTGTCAGTCCGTTGCTAGATCACTCCCTACCCTCCTTCGCTAAGCCACCCAGTGAGCTAACTGCAATTGCTGACAAGCCGCACCGGCAGGATCGACCGGTTTTTGATTCTCGGAGGGGGGGGGGCCGGGGGGTTACGAAGAGGGGGGAGGGATGGCGGAGGGGTATATATAAATCTTGATATTATAACCTTTCAATCGAGTCTCTGGGCTTGCAAGACGAGGAGCGTGTGAGAAGCGGATTGCGTACATAGAGTACTTTTTTGGCCTCTGCTCTTGGTCTTCATGTATAATTCATCGTTGCTATATGGTAGGATTGCATGCCATCGCACTAGTTCTTATGGCCGATACTGTATGATACGTTTAAACCGCTATAGCATGCCCCTTCTAAAGTTGTAATTTTTTGCGAACCAAAATTGAAAAGGGCGTTCCTATTGAGTATATCTCCGGGGACGATAGTTTTCCCATTTCCTCTTGGGCATGATCTATTCTGTTTTTGTTTGTTTTTTTGTTTTTTCGTTTTTAATCTTGACGTTTATATTGCTGTTTTACTTGGATTATTCCTTTCGTTCCGTGCACCGCTTCCATGCTCCTTCTCTCTCTCTCCTGCTACCGGTACTCCTGTTCTCCGTTTCCCGTCTTTCATGCCTAGGGCTCCCCGGTTTCGGTTCTAAGCTTGCTGTTTCCGCCTGTGTTGTTTGTGCTTGTGCTTGGTACTGGTGTTGCTAGTTGCCAGCTGCGGTACTGGCGGAACTGCTGTTACCGGTACTGCCTCTGCTCCTGCCACTGCTACGAACCACAAACCACGACCACCGCCCCTGCTACCCTTGCACCCCCAGATGCATCTACCCATTCGATTAACCTCATCCTCCTCGGCATCATCACCCTGAACCCCCCCCCCCTCTTTTCTCCCCATCCCCTCCTCCTGTCCCCTCTTCTCTTGGTCACACTCCAGCCAACCCCCTCCTCCGGCGGTCTGGTGGTGCCTGGGCTTGACCCACGTCTCAACCCCCTCCTTCCTCACTGCTCCAACTCACCCCAGTCTATTATTATTCCTTGTCCCCCTTTTTTCTGATGTTCTTGGTGTTGCCGTCGCTGCGCAAATACCATCCTATCGCTGCCGTTTTTCTCTTCCTCAGCTCCGACGGCCTGGACACTGTTCCCCACCCCACTACTAGCCGTTCTGGATACCTATACCTCTGCTTCCGCTCCATCAAAGGTTTCTTCGTCAGCCTCCGTTTAACTCTGAGTACCCAGCAGGGACTCCTTCTTGTTCATGGCATAGACGTTGTTGAATCATGCACCCAAGTCTCTTGCACTCGCCGTTCCCACAAAGCAGCTTCCCCACACGAAGTACGAGTTTCGGTTCCAGGTCGACTGATCAATTACTATATCTCAAACTTAGCGAGCACAAGAACGCCGGAGTAAACGATTGAAGTTCTTTGACACGGGGGTACCAGAGAAGATCACGGGCCGGTCGACGGTACTTTGAAAGGATATATACTTATATATCGTACCACACCCCCGCGCATCCCAGCAGCTATTTCCTATTTCCCTGGGCTATAGTTCCTTCCACCCTGCAAACGTTATTTCCGATCCAGCTCTGTCGTCAGTGGTTCCTGTGCCTTGCTGCTTCCTGCTGCTCCCTGACTATACATCTGACCGGAGCACGTCCGCCGCCGAACAAACACAACGTCCATCCTTTGTACACACCAGTACCCAAAGGAAGAAAGAAAAAGAATATCAATAGAAGTCGTGTTAGAGGCTCCTATAATCTTTTATTTTTCAACACAGGTAAGGTTACTGGGGACATCGTCTCCGGTGCACTGGATTTACGTTCTTCGCAGTGGCTGCCCCATATCAGCTTGACGAGTATTCGCACTATACCCATCGTCACTACCACTACCACAATCACCATTCTCAATCGCCTTATATCCAACAGGAACACGAGCCTCGGGGCCTCAATTCTCTTGAAGATCTGAACGAGCCGCTGCTTCTAGTACAGCAGATGGCTCATCAAAGGCCCCCGCCACACATGGGCGGGGCAGGAGGTAGTGGACATCTTTACGGTCCGGGGCTATCTTCGTCCAGCAAGCCAAGGGCAAGAACTCATGATGAAATAGAAATCGATCTTAGTGGCATGCGAGGAGATGAAGATGACCAAGATGTGGATTCTCACTACCAGCATCACCTCCCTCCCCCATCACATCACCATCAGCACCCACAGCACACTCATCATCATCATATGCCAGATCAACCGCCACCTGCAAAGATGGCACGAACAAGTTCCGTGATGGGCGTGGGAGGGGGTTCCCAGATGGGAGGTTCGTCAATGGCGATGCCGGGGCCATCATCACTCGCTGGACCATCGAGCTCGCAGCAGATGCCAGCGCCGGCACCAAGACCACGGGGCCCGAAACTCAAGTTTACACCTGAGGATGACCAGCTGCTTGTTGACTTGAAGGAGAACAAGGCGCTGACTTGGAAGCAAATTGCCGAATTCTTCCCTGGTCGCTCATCAGGCACTCTGCAAGTCCGCTACTGCACGAAACTGAAAGCCAAGACCACGCAATGGACAGACGAGACTGTAAGAAAACCTTCCCCCGTTCTTTCCCTAAACTTGGGAGGGTTACATACCCCCAGTTTTCTCCCATTATAGGGCTGTTTCGTACTCCTTTTCGGCTCTGAAGATGCTTTAGTTTTCTAACATCAAGGCCGTGCTGTTGCCAATAAATAAAGGTGCTACGACTCCGTAATGCTATCCAGGAATACGATCAAGATCGTTGGCGTCTTATCGCTGCCAAAGTGGGAAATGGCTTTTCCCCAGCCGCTTGCAGAGAAAAAGCAAAGGAGCTGCAGGAGCCGTAGGCTCCGAAACAATCACTCGCGGCAACAAGGTCTTGCACTGGCAGATCATTCTCGTTTTTTTGCGGCCGCCGATGACTTTTGACGTTGTCTGGAGTTGAAATATTCGGGATTCACTTCTGCCTCATTATTTCGAGGTTCATTCTATTCTTGGTTTGGGTTGAGTTTTTAGTTATTTCTTTAATAATAATTTTTCGTTACGGAGCGAAAGAGGTGGCGGGAAGAAAGCCTTGAGCGTGGGTTGGCCGGGCAACAGGCGCAACATATACTTTGATTCGGATTCGGGAGGGGATAGTGGGTTGGTTTTTTTTTTCGAACTCGTGCGGGCAGTATCGGCGTTCTTTTTTTTCCTTCCCTCATCCATTCAGTCGGGTTAATTTTTCCATGTTACCCTCACTACCTCTCATCCATCTTTCGTTTTGCTGTTCTCCCTGTTTGCCTTCTATTCCTCCCTTCACTCTATCCTTGTTTCTTTTGTCTTCGGTTTTTTTTGTAGCAGCCCTTTGCGACTTACCACCAACATGGGATGCAATTGGCCTCTTATATCCATCAGCATTGAGTATGGCAGTTGCCGGATTTGCTTTTTTTGCGGAGGAAGCCGCTTGGTGGGACGAGTGCTAGTTTGTGGATCAGATGTGGCGGTGGTAGCGGCGGCGGTTGCCCAGCCGAGTTTTCTCTTTTTCCTTTTTTCTTTTAATTTTCGGGATTCATGGTTACTGGTATGATGTTATGATATACCCTTACCTTTCGTGAGCGTCAGGTCCATTTGTATATTGGTGGTAATTCCTGTCTTCTCTTTAATTTCTATCTCTTATTTTTTGATATTTTTCAAGAGATATCACCCCCTCCCATTTTCTCGCTATTATTTCTTCATCCCTCTTCTTCGATTCATTAGCATACTCTTTTTGACGTTTTACCACCCCCGTTTTCATTATTTTCTCCATCCTTTTCTTTCTTATTTGCAAAAGAACACCTGATCATTCATTCTAGCTTGCGATTTTTATATAATACCTCTGCGTTTTCTTATCATTCTTGTTTCTTTTTTCCTGGGAGAGGGGCAATATATGTACTTCTACTCGCCTTCTAGTGTCTTGATTATTTTTCTCCTTTCATTATTTTTCCTTCCTTCTTTCGCTTTTTTTGCCATGCATTTATATTCTTTAATCATGATCATTTTTTTTCCGCCTGCATACCCTACCATGTCCTCTTTAGTTGGGGTTTCAAAGAGTGCGTAAACGATTGTGAATTGTTTGAAGGAAGGAAGGGAGGAAGGAAATTCCCTTCTTGATTCGGGTTGGCGGAGGAGCGAGCAAGAAGCTGTATTAATATCATACGGTACCTTTTGTTTTTCTTTTTCATTTTTTTATCGAACCTTTTTCGTTCTGTTTTTTCTCATCTGGTCGACAAAGGAGAATGGGAGGACAAGCAGCAAGCCAATCAATCAATCGCTCGGCACAACCGACCGTTTTGAGAAAGAGCACCCATTTACCTACCTGCTCTGGAAGGAGAGACGGAATGTGGTTGAAAATGTTCATACACTTGATAAACACAACCTCCCCTTCTAATTCATCTTGCCCATTGGTGAAAGGGAAAGGGGGGAGAGAGAAGAAAGCATGGAAATCCGATCCGAAATCTGCCTGCAGATAATACGGTACTCCTGCAGTGGGGCGGTAGGGGAAAAAAAAAGTAAAAGAAAAGCATGGTGGAAATTCCCGTTTTCGAGATAAAGTTTGTTGTGTGTATGTCAAAATGTGGTTGTGAGTTGGGGTTGTATGTGGCGGCTGTGGATATGCATACGGTGCAATGCATGCATTGCATCTAAGTATGTACTCTATGTGTCTGGTGTGCGTAGTGCGTTAGGATGGGGTTTTTTTCTTCTTCTTCCCCCCTACTATGTACCTGAGCTCCTCGGCTGCTGCTGATCTCCTATTAATGTTTTTGATTTTCCCTTTTCGAGGAGGAATAGGGCATTTCGAGCAGGCGGGAAGGTAGGTAGGGTTGTCCGCCGCCTTGCAAGTGATATGATTGCGTAGTGGTTGGTTGGCTGTGTTGGTTGGTGTACGGTGTTATGTCCGGAGCGGTGGGATACGGTAGCTTTGAAGGGGGGAACGATGGGAAGAGGTATAATACGTACGTATGCATGTGCTCTTAGCTTGCGCAATGTTTGTAAGGGAAAAAAAAATGAGCTCTCGAAACTTGCAAGTATCATATTATTGTTGCTGTATCGGGGGCTTGTAATTGATCCTTTCGATTGATTGATTGGTTGGTTTGTAATGGCATTGTATAGTACTAGGAGTAGTAACTTGAAGGGGGGATGGGAAGGAAGGAAAGGTATTGTAGGTACTCGCAGAGGACGCAAGTCTTCCTCTCTTTCTCCCTTTTCCTTCCCTCCTTTCCCTCTCTCCACTCGATGAACTCCTGGGCGATTGAAAAAGTTGGGAGGTGGCGTTATTGCTGGTGTTAGTTTTTTTGCTCTCCTAGCTTCCTTCCTTCCTTCCTTCCTACCTCCCTGCCACTAAAGGAAGGGAGCAAGGAGAGGGGGGGTTGTTGGTGTTGAATGCGGTGGAATGGATCACTGAGGGCTATATACGGTCCATTTATACCCCTGTGGCGTCGTGCTTGCCTTCCTGTCGGTTGGGTGTGCGGTCAGCAGTTCTTAGTAAGCCTTGAATAAGCAATGCGTTTGTGCCATTGACTTGTGGTGCGCAATCGGTTGCAACTCAAGAAGTTTGCCCTTTTTTCTCATTGGATGGTTGCTCAGCGTGGGTCGATTACCGAATGATGTTTCTCCCCGATTAGCGGCGGGGAAACCTATTTTTTCCATCCCGACTTTCCTCTTCTAACCACAACCCATCCATCCATCCGTCCCTCGTACGGTTCACATCCTCTCCACTCAGCTGCGCTCAACATCGGAAAGTCATGTTTACAGGACCGGCGATCAACACGCTTCGCAAGGCCATTGTGCCCGCCCTTGGAGCCAGGGTCGTCCCCACCGCCGCCACCACAACCCGCACTTTTGCAACGGCGGGGATCCTCCGCTCCGACAAGAAGGCCGTGGATAGGTGGCCCATCCCCGCCGGTGTTAAAACATTCAATGGCAAGTCTCACTTCTACCCCCCCCCTGCTCCGCATCCATTGGGTTAAATTACATCTACTAACGCCGGAATGACCCTTCTTTCATTGGTATTATGTATAGAGATTAAAACAGAAGAAGATCTCCTCCCCCCCGGCGCCGCCCCGGGAGAGGTCGCGACGGATTACAACCAAGCCACGGGTCTCGAGCGTCTCGAGATCCTTGGTAAAATCGAGGGTATCGACATCTTTGACATGAAGCCACTGGACGCCTCCCGCCGCGGCACCCTCGACAACCCGATCGTTTTGCAGAGCTTTGGGAAGGAGAGGTATTTGGGCTGCACTGGATGCCCCGCTGACAGCCACACCACTATCTGGTTGACCATTAGCAAGGATAGGCCGATTGAGAGGTGCCCCGAGTGTGGGAGTGTGTATAAAATGGAATATGTTGGGGCTGAGGAGGAGCATCATGGGCACGACGATCGTGGGTTTTATCTTTTCCTCCCTATCCCCCTTTTTCGATTTAACTGCGGGATGAAGGGGAACTGGATAGGCTGATGCGTTACATAGACCACGGCTATGTTGAACCGAAAACTATGGCCGACTTTGTCAAGCCTGAGTATAGATAGATAGACAGACAGATAGCTGGATGGGCGAGACTTGTGGAGAGCCCCGGTTTCCTTCCTTTCCTTCCTTCCTCTGTTTTTCTCTTTTTGCTTTGCCGTCACTCTCCCTCCGTCCTCGGGCCGGTCACTGGGTGCATTATCTGGACTTGTGGGCTATACCCTGTGCATGGGATGGGGGGTGGGTGTGCAGGATGCGTCGTTGTGAATAGTCATTGAAGGTTTTTTTTTTGTGGATTCTTTTATTTGAAAAAGCAGAAAAACAGAATAACTATATATATCCCTTTTCTTCTCACCATGTACCGAGCGGTACATATCTATACGGTGCACGCAATATCATGTCCCTTTGGTGAAACAAGTCTTGGCAGCAGAAAGACACTCTCGTTGGTTCGGCAGTCAGACATATGACAGACCATATCAGCCCGGTCATCCCAGACGGGATGTCGCCTCTTCCTGTTGGAAAAGTTACCGTATAAGTTATCCATCCTTTCAGCTGAGGTCTTGACCATCAACCAACCTATTCAACCCATTCAACCAATTCCCGGCGTCGGAGTCTATATCTACCAGTATGCGTCCCGCGGGTTTTAAGTTACAGCGCTCAATCACTCACTCACTTAAATCCCCTATCCTATCTTATTCTATTCCACCCCATCCGTTATGCAAGATGGACTGAGTGAAGGTCAGTCAATCAATCAATCAATCCCTTACAAGCACGTCTGATATCATACTGGATCCCAACCAGCCTATTACAGTATATTCGATCGATCAGTGCAGTATGATACCATCGAGGCTAGAGGTGCAGTTGGTGTGGTTTTACTTGTGCAGTATGCTGTGGCATGTAGTATGAGTGATGGGTAATCCCTACAGTATGAGTAGGGGGATAAATCTACTACGATAACGGGAGTTGTTGAAAAAATAAATAAATTGGGGGGGTTGGTAATGGGAGTGAATAAGAAAGTAAGTAAGCGCGAATATTATGTTATGTGGAAGTTAAGTTATGGGCTAACTTTGTTGCCGTGGTGCGGTACCGTAGAAACTTGAATGATTGAACCGTGTGCCCTGTCGTTGGACTTTCCTCTCTCAGTAAGGTCAAGATATTTTTTATATTTTTTTTCTGTCTCGGAAGAGGGAAATGGAGCTGTGTTTTTGCTGTATTTTTTTGCCCCCCCCCCCCTTTCTAGAGAAGGGAATTCTGGACTTCATAGCTCACGGTTTGATTATTCAAGTTTCTATGGTATGATGGCTACTTTTGTAGGGGCGGGGTGTGGGGGTTTCTTAGACATTTATTAAATTATTATGATTGTTATAATTATAAGCTAGCGCCATCCCGCCATAATACCAAACGGGACGAAGTGGAACAAAAGTTAATGAAAATCCGATGGCTTTAGTTACTATATTGCACTTGCAGTGTACCATATAACAGGCAGGTAGGAAAGGGGAAGAAAAACCCTTTTGATTCCAGGATTTATCATGTTCCTCCTGCGCACAGTTATGCATTTATATAAGTTATAGTATAGTACTCTAAGCTAGTTTTTTTCGTTTCGTTTCTTGTGGGGGTGGGGGGGGGTTGGGTAATCGCCATCTTAGTTTGGTATTATATCATATAGTAATATTATGATATTGGTATTGTATTGTGGGTAAAAGAGGTGGCGGGGAATGGGTCTTTGGATACTTACGGTATCATAGGGGGTACCGTATGATATGAACGCTAGGAGAAAATTTTTATTTTTTTGTTTTATTATTTTTTTTACGCCATCATTCGAATACCCCTCTCCTCCTAAGAATTTTTTTTTTTTAAAAAAAATCCCTCACTATTTTCATTTTCCTGCGCAGGAGTTATGCAAATTTACGTACGGCACGGTAAATTGATTGATTGATTGATTGATTGATTTGACAGGTGCAGTAAAATACATGCGGGAGAATAATGATAATACAGTAAGCATATATGATGATCCATGTCTTACAATTGGCGCATCTGTGATACCTATCCTATCCTATCCTATCCTATCGATGATATGATGACATTGGTAGTATCGTAGTAGGTTAGTAGGTAATAGTAGTACAAATACGGTACGGCGTAAGCCGTGATAACAATGATAGCATAACTTAACTTAAAAAGAAGAGGGGAAGGGAGCGTAACTATTGTATATCAACCTCTTTTACCGCCACTCCTCCCCTTGTCGATTGAGGAGGGAAGGGAAAAAAGAAAGAAAAAAACAAGAAAAAGAAAAAGAAAAAGAAAAAACAAAACAAAATAAAACAAGGACACATGATCACTTCCCGGCACCTCTACCATCTCTCAAAGACTTTCCTACCCCTCTTCCTGCCTGCTTGCACCTCCTTATAAACTTGCAAAAACCTCTTCCTGGAGACTTCATGCTCGACTAAGGGTGCGACGTACCCTAGCTGCTTAACCCCCTCTTCACCGAGTACTTGGAAAGGGGCGTGTACAGCTCTTGGTTTCTTCTGCCCCACTCCCCTCAGCTCCTCCACCCAAGTGCGGATGTACTCGCCGCTGGGATCAAGTTGCAAGCTTTGCTTCGTTGGGTTGAATACCAGGGAGCACCGCTGCGGGCCAACGCCCGCCCCGGCACACCATCCCCAGCCGGCGTTATTGCTGGCAAAGTCACCATCGATGAGGTGTTCCATGAAGAAGCGCTCGCCGCGCCGCCAGTCGACTAGCAAGTCCTTGGTCAGGAAGGAGGCCACGATTATGCGTGCAATGTCGGACATGTATTTGGTTCTTAATAGTTGGCGGATGGCGGCATCGACTATTGGGAAACCGGTGTGGCCGGTGCAGAAGGCGCGGAAGTGGAATTCTGTGAGCGGGGTCGTGGACCAGGGGATGGTTGGGTAGTGGAGTTTGCCGGGTTTGTTCATGCTGTGGGGGTTAGCTTACGGTAGGTTGAGAGTGGAGGGGAGCATACCAGATGAATGGCCAGTTCACTAGAACGTGCTTGTGAAAGTCTCTCCGGGAAATCTCTGATATCCAACTATTGGTAAGTTTAAGAAAGGGGTGGGGGCTGTCAGCCAACAGGCAAAGGTAGGATATGTATAAAGGGAGGGAGGGGGGAAGAGGCCACAACGTACGTCTGAATTCCCTTACTCTCCCGATCCAAGGCCTTGATAGAGTATGCGTCCGACGCAGCTCTCACTGCTTGCCTAGCAGATAGCGTGCCGGAGGCAAAATGCACGCTCAGCATGCTCGTCCCGCCGGCAAGGCTATTCCTCTGGTAAGCGTCCACCTGGTCCTTCAGAAACTTTTTAAGCCTCGCCTGTGCGGCGTGTTCACCAGCAGGGTACAGGCTGGCAAGGTATTCTGCCTGCTCCCTTCCTTCAAGGGCCTTTCCCGGGGGCGCGGATGGAATAGGTGAGTCGAAGAGGGAAGCGTGAGCCTCTCGGAACGAATCTAGGTTCCGCTCCGGTGGTGGGTAGAGCTCCAACCTAGATGAACGAGAGTGGATGTTCTCGACCCAGGCTTCGAACCAAGGAGTATAGGCTGCAAAGGGTCTTTTGCTCTTCTTTGTCATATCATATCAGTTGGCGTCATTGGCACTCAACCAACCAACGAGAGCAGGGAAGGAGGGGATAGTAAGGGGGGAGGAAAATACCTTCGTCACTACATCTCCCGGCGGAACCACACAGAGGTCATGCACAACCTCCACCGAAACCCCATATCCCACCCCATCCTTAACAATCTTCGCATCTCGCCTAAGCTCATCAACCTCATACTCCATATTAGCAAACAACCTCCTAGCCCCCCACCGCCTACACAACTCTAGCACCCTCCCCGTAACATTCTTCCTCCTTTCCACAACCTCAATCCATAACGGCACTCCAAACGCTCTCTCCAAATCTCCCTTTAGAACTCTTAAGCTCCGCAACGCAAAATCCAACTTTGCCGGCGACACGACATGCGCCTCTAAATCTTGCGGCGAGAGCACATACAACCCCACCAGCCCAACTCCTTCTCCTGCTGCCCGTGCAGCACGGGATGCGAGTGAGAGAGCGGTATTGTCCGTTAGACGCAGGTCACCGCGGAACCAGTGCACCACGCAGTCCCCGATGGGAAGGCGCTCACGTGCGGGGCGAGTAACTGAGAGGGCAGAAAGAAGCGTTTCAATAGGCTTTTGCCGGACACCGGTCATGTATTCTTCGGCGTGGGCGTTGGAGATCTCGTGTGGGTAGTAGGCATTTACCAGTGGAGAATCCGGAGATGGCGAAGGGAGAGAGGGTCGAGGCTTGAAATTCTCTTTATTCGTGTTGCTGCTGCTGGTGGCGTCGTTACCACCTCCTGGAGGCCTCTCCTCAGGGCTCTTGCCGGAGACTCGTCCCTGTGCCATACCCTTAGTATATGCAATCAATACTCGCACAATCACCTTCGGAAGTTCAGGGGTGCAGCCGTAGCATTTGCACCTATAACAGCTGTTCGAGCTCCTCTTCAAGAAGCCATGCTTGCCATTCCGTCGAATGAGCAGAAGACGGAAAACAGCAGAATCGATGCGTGGTAGATACGACGCCTTAACTTGACCCGCTGCCCACAGTACGCGCATGCTCTCCCTTCCTTTGACCTCCCCGTTGAATCCTAACGTTCGTGGATCGTGTTTGGATCGGGATGTCGGATTCGATTGGAGTTAGATTAGCGAAGAGACAACCAAGGGTTAGGGTTGGGCCTCTTTTTTTTAAAGAGCTGGGATTTAGAGAATTTGCGCATGGTGACCTAGGTGGTAGGAAAACAGGTTATTTTCGGTTTAACCTAAAAAGTCTTGGACACCTAGGTGGGCGGAGAGACCTGGAAGAGGTGTAAAATTGGGGCTTTTCAGACCTGAAGAAATTCGGTCACTGCAGAACAATAAATCAGCAACCATACCATATGCTCTGACCATTTGGATGTTTCCCAATACTGCGATAGGCCCAAGGGAGATATTTCCATTGCCAGTGGATAGTACTATTGCTTTACCCTCAAATTTGTTGCCTTCTACTTAACTGGTGTAGCCCAAAATCTGAATTTGAGCAGAGACAAATTTGAGGGTGATGCGATATAAGTTCACTCATTCCACTTGCCACTCAGCCGCCAAGCTACTTACACCTGTTGCGCAAACTTATTCTTGCTCCTAGGTCCTCAGGCGCAAACTCTCTATTCATGGATGAGCACTCGGTGGGATATCCGGTGCCGCAATGAGCACTAGTGGCCAGCAACCGACTCTGGGGCTAAATCGCTTACGTTCCTACTGGTGCTTCTCGGCCAAGATTTGCCTTCCCTATTTGTCATAGTGAGTTTGGACTAATAGTTCTTTTTCACCAAAGAAGGATAGTGTAGCGGTAGCGTAAAACTAACGTACAGTACAAGTACTTCCAATTTCATCGCGTATTCGGAATCAGGTATTATTAAAGATTTACCTCTTAGTACTATAACCAAACATGGCTAGCTGTAGTTACTATTACTAGCATCGTTAATTCTCGTATTAGGTCAAGC
>Ga0307507_10005245_pt1 | contig 21555 bp, 7 predicted proteins | sample 7_EM_MG_FD_207223 | JGI IMG/M metagenome (GOLD analysis project Ga0307507, IMG submission 207223) | Populus trichocarpa ectomycorrhiza microbial communities from riparian zone in the Pacific Northwest, United States - 7_EM | ecosystem: Host-associated > Plants > Roots > Unclassified | place... | reverse complement strand
TGACGGGGGAAGAAAACTACCCGCCCCGCCCCGGGACCCGTGCGGGGCCCCATAGAGGACGGAGCGGGGAGAAGAGGCAAAATTTTAACCCCTAGCCCGAGTGAGGGCGGGGCCATTCTGAGAAAACCCGCCCCGCCCCGCCCCGTAATGAAGACTAATTAGACGAAGATTTGCTTTTACCACCTGTAGCGCTTATGGCCCAGGGATGGCCCAAACACAGTACTACATTGATGATCTGGGGTTTGGGGGAGGGTTGGCCCAGTGGCCAATACTGTGTAGATGAAGGTGAAGTTTTTTTGAGATCTTGATAGGAACCCTATTATGATTGGCATATCTAATAGGGGTCCCCTGATAGGGAGAGGGCTGTTTTGTTAATTCAGTACCATATGGCTGCCGAGCGTATGGCACAGCCTCCTTGTGGCATTGAAATGCAGGGCTGGTACACTCATTACAAGTGTACCAACCCTGGGAGTTTATCCTGGTAGAATGAGCAAGGTGTTAGGGGAGTTGAAGAATGGCGGTACTAGGAGAAATGGTTAAAAGATAGACTCCAGGGAAAGAAGGATAAGTGGTGGAAGACAAAGTAGATTAAGGGTCAACAAACTAAATGCTCTAAAAAACCCTATAGTGTTTTGTTATTTAACTAAGTAGTAGTAGTTAGAAAATACAACCAAAAAGTGATACAAAAGAAAGAAGAGAAAGAAATTGATGGTACCGAGCAGGGCTGGTCATTCCTCCATTGTGACAGCACTTTGGAACACTAAAACAGTATGAGTCCCGAGCTGATGTGGCGGTGGCGATAAGGAATCCTGTTACTAAACATCTTAAACACGGGCTGTTGCACAAACCCACCATCTACCACCAGGCTGTGAAGTACTTGTAAGTTTACCTGTAATGTAACCCAGACTGCACGGCATAGTGGAGCACTGGTACTCTCCTCCTCCAACCATCATCTCACCTTCTAATATTTACTAAGCCTCATTTCGGCCCCCAAAGTGCTTTGATTTGGATAAAATTGTGGTACCCACTTGCAAGCACTGTATCACTGCTCTCTAACCACTGATTCCTGCTCCGTACTATCAATTCATGGTAGACCGTACTACTGTTCTTAGTAATGTCTCAGCAGTGGTGGTACACTTTTGAGAGAAACATTTAGGAAATCTTTGCTTCCTCCCTTCCTATGTAATGAATAAAAGAAAATCTCTGTGAGTAATACATGGGACAGGCATAAAAATGTGGTACGCTGCATCTAATGTCTCACTCGCAGTGCATCAGCAAAATGTAAAAACCAGTCCTGGTCCACCAAGGGGGGTGTTGGTCCCCCTGGTCCTCCTGGTCCACCCTGATCCACCCTGGTCCACATTTTCGGTAAAATTTCAAAAAGTCTGGATCAGAATGGATCGGAGTGGACCAGGTGGACCATGGGGACCACCACCCCCCTTGGTGGACCAGGAGCGTTCAGGACCACCGTGGACCACGCTCCGACATTTTCCTGATGGCCCCCCCCTGGTACACCTAAGAGGAAAACTATTTTCACAAAATACATGTTTCCTCCCATGCTATGCAACTGATAAGGGAAATTTCTAGTGAGTATTGTAGATGACCTTTCTTCCAGCCCATTTACTATCAAATCAAACACCAGGAGGTGCTGGCTAAGGATGGTGCCCAAACCTTCAAACTGATATTCTGTTTCATGCTGTCCTCATCTCACTAGAAATGAGTGCCTCATGGCTTATTCTCAAAATCACTATTCTCTTGTATCTACATGTTAAGATAATGCATATCTCTTATACTATTATGTATTATTATTTTTCTTGACTATTGGGGATGGCCAAAAAAAATTAGCATTAGAATTTGAGGACCACACAGCAAAGGGTTGTGATTTAAGAGGTACAGTACTTCACTATTGCAACATCTCGCCATATTCTGTCAGAGGGGGGTTCGGTTGCTGCGTACCACAATTTTGTCCGAAACCTACCCAGCCCCCCCCTGCCCCGTACCACGTTTTTATGCCTGTCCCTTGTATCGATGACCTCTGCTCCAGCATATTTGCCACCAAATAAAACACTAAGAGGTGCTTGCTGCAGATTGTGCCCAACCTTTTAAACTGTGAATCTAATTAGTGCTGTCATTCTCATGGTTTGGCTGCAAAACCTAATGACTCATTCACAGGCTCAATGTTCTGTAGTATCTACGCATGGAGGCTACTCCTCTCTATCATACTGTAGTGTATATTTTCTTGTTTCTTGAAGTGTTGGCCAAAGAGACCAACTTTGGAAGTTAGTGACTTTATTGTAAAGCATGTTACATAGAGTGTGGTTTAAGAGTTACTTCACCATTGCAACATATTTTCTGCAAGAGGGGAGCTCGGTTGGAGCGTTCCAGATTTTGTGCCCAAAATCAACCCAACCCCCCTGCACCGTTCCACTTTTTAATGCCTGACCCTTGTATGGCAAGAGAGTCGCTACGGTAACAAAAGTGGAATAGTGCCCTAGTACGCTTGAGGTGGATTTAGCAACCAAGGCTTGCGTCATTTGGGGGAGCTGATAATTTTCATGAGCAGCAACACTTCGGAATCACCCTAATCTCATCTTTTCTATTTCCCTTCTAACTTTATCGAAACTGCATGTCTTTTGCCAAACTTGCTTCGGTAAGCGACCTAGATTATTCGCTTTGTATTCCACTAGAGATATCATACCTATCAAAGGACTATTTGTCGTATTTTGAGAAGTAGTTGAAGGCAACGGGTCGCTAGGCCGAGAAACACTCGGCAAAGAGTAGTGAGGATACCCGAAGCCTTTTCGTCCGCCTAGACGACACCTGCGCCGATACAGCTAAATCCCCTACAAGTAAATGGCAAAAGGCGTCAACCCTTCCATTTCAAAATAGCCCTAACATAATGGCTGCCATGTAGAAACATCACATGCAAATATTTATAATATTATCAATGTAATAATTATTGTCTTGTAGAATAACTCCTTTATATTATAATATTATCAACAAGCGGTCTTCAATTCTAATACCTATTTCCAATGCGGCGTTTTGAAAGTTCGAATTTGAGAAAGATTAGAAGCAATAGTACCATCTCTTCAAGAAGCTCTAAGGTGAAAACTTTTTCATATGTGTTTCCCGGTAGCGAACGGCGCCAAATTGGCAACAATTTCTACAGGTCGTTCTATTTCACAATGGAACGGTCCTGAATGGGACTAGGGCAACTAAGCAGGGCCTTAAGCTTGGGACTTGGAGTAATTCACTGGTATTCTACAGCCTTGGAGGTCCCCCGCGACACCTAGCCACCTAGGACTACTACCTTGGATTTCCCCTCCCTTCTTTCCCACTCTCCACTCTTCAGAATTCCAGAATTCGATCCCTACTAGAATCCCCGTCCTTGGACAGCTGCCTCGGCCCACGCCGAAGCCTTATACCGGGCTTAGTCGGTTGCATACTTGGCCCCTATCTATTCCCAGTTTTATTCACAGCTAAAGAGGGGCGAATAGTTGGACATTCGTTGTCATTTGGGAGCATGTCTTGGATTGCGTAACATTCATTTGTGTTCTCCCATTGTTAGTCTTCTTTTCCTCTCTTAATCCGTGTGCAGATTTCGCAGCTTTTTAGCGCGGTTAATGGCATAGGTTAGCCTCATATCTTTGTTAAAGGTAGTATGGTCGGGAAGCTCTTGCTGTCACCTGACCAGCAGAAAACATCCCTGCGGTAGACACTTCGGCAATTCATAATCTCAGAACATTTTAGAGAACTCAGAGGCGACAAATACAGACGAAGGGATATTTCATTTCTACTCGAATTCCTGACCTGCTCCTACACCTACCACTCGCCAGCCTCTCCTACAAGGAAGGCCTTTTCGTTGACTAACATCTAGCAACCTTCAATCCCCTACAGAGGTACTGTACAGCTCCTAAGCTTTGTATGTTCCACAAGGAGTGTGGGCAACAAACCTCGCTTGTGGAACATAGAGTACAAAACTTAGACGCTGTACCTAGGTAGTAAGAATTTAGATTGGTTTTCTTCTTTGGGGGACCAGATTCTATAGCAACTTTCGCAACCCTTGCCGGGGGCAAAAAGTTTTATGCAGGATGCTGGGTCGTTACCCTCGGATGCAACATCCCCATGTACAGCGCGGGGGAGGCCAACACCGTTCTCGGTGGTCTGGTTGCCACCAAGGGTATGGTAAATGCCAATTTTGATTCTATGGTGGAGATCACCTTTATATTCGATAAGGACTACACACTGTGTTATGAAAGTAGTACAACTGTTCAGAGGGATAACAATCTTCTCCAAGCAGGCAGATACTTTATCAATACTGCCGGTTCCCGCCCTGGTCAGCAATGAGCCCTAGCTGGTCCGTACGAGCTCCGTAGCCGCCCAGACTACCACCAAAAGATTTCCTGATGTAGTACGTGTATGCGATTACCGGTATGTTATAACGGGAGAGTCTGCAATTAATCCAGTGTATGGGGACTGGGACAATCTTAATACTACTCATATTTTTCGGCTTACCTACGAACAGCACTGGAATGCGCTCCGCGATGATAGCAGGGTTACTATCCCGGGTTCAGGAAGATCTATCAACAAAGTTTAAAACGGAATATTGCTAAGAGCCGATATAGGCAACCTTTTTTGAGGGCTACACTGTGCCCATCAATCCTAATGTAAGTACGACCAGTATTTTCCTTGGAGTTCCAACCACTTACAATCCTCTTAGGACGGTTACAAGATCACCTCCTTCGCGCGCAATGGTAAGCGCGTTACTGGCACTTATCTCGAAAAGGCTTTCCATGAGGATCCCGAACAACCTGGTGATCAACTCCTGCGGTGGCACTTCAGACATGCTGTGCTTGCGCATGTGAGGGGCAAGGAGAGCCAAATTTTGATTCTGATTTCGCTCCTAGTCCGAGTATGATTGGAGGAGTTACGCGTGGTCCGAAGGCTAGTAGAGAGGTGGGATTTGGGCTCTATAGTCGGATAGCATGGCTAGCCAAATCCAGCGGTGCAGAACAAAGCTATTGTAATTAATGTTTTTAGAATACAGTAGTATCTATGATACCATAATATTATCGGGCCACTAGATGGCGAGTGGGGGCTGCTCAGTAAATTCCAAGAAAATCTTTAAGTTGTTTCTAGTGTTCACAGCTTTCTCAGCCGTTCGTTTTTGGGGTAGGATTAGATAGCCTGCAGCTCATAGTCCGGCTTTTTGTGAGGGTTAAGATAGACTATAGAGGACTATAGTACTAGCACTTAGACCCCCGTACTAACCCAAGCTGAAATCCTATAACTCCGAAGCAATGATTATGGCGTCATGAAATATCACTCGTGTCGTCACTGGCCATCCCTGTTGAAAATAATTGATCCGGAGATAATGATTGACTGCGAGGGTTTTACGCAGGGGGGTAGAATAGCTTAAGTGGAGACACAAAATCGGCATTAAGCAAAGAAGATCACGATTGATTGTGATAAGTGGATAGAAAGGAAAGACTTGAGGATAGTTGTGTCCAGGGAGAAGGTGTCAAGAGGTACAAGATAGGAAGGTAGAAAGACAGGAACGTGAAAACTTTCCATAGCTCGCTTGTCACTCTGCCGCTACATACATCTACCACGGCATCCTTAGAGTGCGGGCATCTTCTAAGGCCGCTATTGAACTGCTATTCTAACAGCTCTCCATCCCCCGATGTCCTCCACCGCTCCCTGACGCTTCTTACATTCCCCTGCCGTCCCCTGCCGTCCCCCATCATCCACTATTGTCTTCTACTGCTCCCTGGCGGCTCGCCCCTTTACCCAGAAACACTCATGCTTTGCCCTGTTGGGCCTGCTGATCAGCCCAAAGACTGCCGTCCGTCCAGGGCTCTTGGGAGTCCCCTCCTCACTAGCCCCCGCCGGGTCCAAGGTCTGTTGGGAACGCTGAAGGAAGGAGCAATTGGATCCTTGGGAACACTGGAATTTAGGGGCAGTGATGCTGTAATCTCACTGTGCTATGTGTACTCCGATCGTTTCCACAGCTCACTCAGGCTCCCTTGATGGAGTAACCCCATCGTAGCTATTAGGGTATACTGATGAGAGTGAGAGTGGGGACGCTCACGCTCCCTTCTGCATGTTGAGTGTTGTAGGATTGAACAACCCCCTAGTTGTGTTGTCGAAAGCATAGGACGGCATTGGGAGTCAACCAAGGGTTGCGCACACATATTTGTTAGTCCTTTTAGTCTATATAATATTATGCGTTACTATCAAAATGATGGATCAGATGATCAGAGAAACATCTAATCTGATCAGTGTTTGGCAAGTAGCCCTCATAGGAACCCTCATACCTAGGAGTCACATTCACATGCAAACTGCCCAGTACCACCTGGCTTGGCACCTTCCAATTCTCAATAAAATCTACCCCCTCTTCCACTCTAATCCTTTCTTACAACCACCACTCTCCTTACTCATTCATTACAAGTGAAAAGAATCTTTCATTTTTCCTCTACTTTTCTATTTTTTCTATATACATTGCCCACCTATGCACACATCTTTACCGCCACTACATCTTTTACATTGCATATCATCTTCTCTCATATACAACTCAATTATATACTATTATTTCCCCCCAATAGCTCAGCATTGTCCATTTTTAATACTGGGAAACTATTTCCCAAGGTAAGGTTTAATATCTTCATACTTACATCTACAAGCACTCCTAGACTTAGGATCTCTCCAATTTCCTTTTAATATTTCCTGCCAAGTATACATTTTGCTCAGTTGCACATTCTTTTAATATTGAACTTGTACTAATTTATATTATATACATAATAGGATAATATAAAGGGCAACAGATGCAGTGGAGGTCAGTAAGAGAAACAACTGGCAGATCTTTGACCTTGATACTAATGGCAATCCAGAAAATATTGTATTTTCTAAAGTACTTGTTTGAAGTAATCAATAATAGGTTACTATTAGCCTTCAGGACTTTAGGCTGCTGGCTGACAGTTATATCTGGCTAATACACCTGATATTGAACTGAGGAAATAAATCCAGCATAGCATATTATTCATACTACATATATCTTTGCTACGATAAATTTTAGTTTTCAAGTTATACAGGTATTCACTACTCTAATCGTATATACTTATCTTCTACTTTATTATATTATTTAATTATAATCATTGTGTCAGGACCTGTAGGAGTCAGGGCCTGCTCGTCAGCTACTCTGAGCACCTCAGAATAGAACAAGTTCTCTCAGTTAAATCAATTCTATTAATAGAACACTTCTCTCCACATAGTATATCTACTAAAAGATGAAGACACTTGCGATTTTACTTGCCTACAGCTTACATATCTTTCCTCCGACAATTATCAAAATGGTACAGGTTTAACAAGATTTCTATTTATGCGACTGGATGGTCTGCTCAGTTGATAACAGCTTAGCCTATCAGAAATAGGATAACCAAAACGTTTCTGGGAATAGTGGTCAATATTGGACCCTGTTTCCATAGAACTATCAAGATCTATGATGACAATACTGACTTGCTTGTGGATGAGGAGCTCACGCTCTGGACTGTGACATATTACTTTCACAGCATCAGCAAAGACTAGATGGTGAATCATGAGGCAATAGTCATGAAATGATATATCAGACTAGGGGAATTTACTCCCAACACTTTGCACGTGCAGTCCAATGTCGTGACCAAGAATGCATAATAACGGGTGACGCGGTAATAATGAAGAAGCTTGGGATAATGCTGGCATCAAGGTAGCTCATATTTTGCTGGTCGCATTCAGCCAGCAGTTGTGAGACTACAATGAGTTGGATTAATAGAAGGGGATAAGCCCAGAGTCTGGAAGTAAAATAAATTCTGTGCAGAATGGAATAATTTTCTTTTCAGATATACACTTTCTGTTTGACTAATATGATGTTGTTATAGAACCAGATGTAGGCATATACTCATTATCTTTATCAAAATATTTCCACCTATAATAATGTTAGGATTTGAATAGTTATAAGATAATAACTTACAAGCAAGATAGCAAGGATATTGCTGAAAGATATTTTACTTAGGATTTTGCAGAGAATCAAGAGGCACCCCCAAAGGTACTCCTCCAGTGGAGCTTTTGCTAAGCAGTACTGGCATTTATGAGAGTGAGAGCCATAGGAAGAAAAATAGCAACTGGCACATTGGCAATCTTGGCTGAGAGAGAGTGTGAGAAAATGATAAAGGAGTTCCCATCTGAAATGGTTGTACTTTTTCTAAGAGAATATAGGTAAGTTACAATAGCTCTCATAGAGGTGCAAAGCTAAGCACTAACAGATCTATTTATAGATTACTGACCTTGTATACATAATCTAGTGATCCTGTTCATATTGAAATACTTGCTCAGAATACTCCTCATGTGCATTATGACACTTAAAAGCCATCTATCCTCACTCTTATTGACAACTGGAAAGACTCTTTATTCTACATTACGAGAATATCAAATTCTGGCCTTGACTCCACTGACCTCTTTGCTACCGGCTGTTGCCTTAAACAGGGTATTTAAAGTTTGGAGAACATTAGGCAAACCGGGATTAGGATTGGTTTCTTTGAGAGAGCAAGTACAATAATCACTGTCCCAACCTTCAACAAAGACTCTCAATAATAACCACAAGTCTTGCCAAAACCATATTCACAGGAATGAAATATCGATATGAATAATAAAAAATACCTGAGTTGCAGATGTTAATAGGTAGGAGAATACCATTGTTGAGAATTTATGCAGAGATGGCTACCCCTTGGAATTAGCTCCAGCTACTCAATGCTGAAAATGGTGGTGTGAGACTGTTATGTTGGATTATTATGTGTGAATCTGTTTGTAATGTACATTTACTAGATAACTAGGTTTACATCTATGACTAAACATTAACAATAAGAACTCCATCAGCAAAAAGATCCCTTGAGTCAGATCAGTAGGTGTTGTGCCCTGACACAAGCGACATCACTTCTGCGTTCTCTGCGCCCTCTGCACCACCCTGAGTTTTATTGCCACGCCCTCTATCTCCTGATGCGACATTGCGTCATACTGACGCCCTGTCTACACCTTAGCTCCGGTTCTCTTTACTTCCTTCTCCTGACAGCGCTAGCTTCACATTGTCTTCTCTGCGCGGCCTGACATATTTTGCATACTATCTCTAACGTCAGCCTGCGCCCCCGCTCAGACTCTCACCTGGATAAGGTAAACCTGCTAGTACTCTTTATTTTCTAGGCAATTGCTTCTATATATCATACATATACATTTTGACAATGTGCAAAACGACGTCTGGCGAATTGTGACAAGGCGGTTAGAAAAACCTGACCACAATTCGCGAGAGGGCGTTTTTTGGTATGGCTAAGCGACATGAGTACTAGGATACGCAAGCACAGCCAGCCCCCCCCCCTATACTGAATCCTGAATGTGCTTCGTTGAATGTTCTCAAATCAATCCGGCTATTCACCAGCCAGCTGTATTCCCCCTCAAGGATCAAGTGCACCAGGCCGTGAATTGTCCCTCGGTCAACTATCGTGAACTCTTGAGCATCCTCCCTCATCTGCACTGTAACAAGTCTATGTATCTCTGAGGGCAATCCGAGTTGACTGCAATCAACATCCGAACAGCCTTGACCAGACGCACAGTATTCTGACAGGTGTAGTCCCTGATTTTTGAGAGCGCCACAAGCTTTGTCGGCAGATGGCCTCTCAGCGCACTATAGATCTCTTCAGTACCAGCCTGGACCCTAACACAATCATTGCGACTCCCACTGGTTACTGAAGTGTAGGGCGCCCGTGTATCATGCATGCTAGATTTTGTAAATGTCACTTTCTTGGAACACAACAACCGGTATTTTGAGTTCTGTTTGTAGTTCAACCGCGAGTGATTGAAGTATCGCATGATCTTCAGGAAGCTGGTGGTCTGTAGCCACGTTATGCCGGCTATATGGGATCAATTTCGTGACATATACTCTCGAGGAGGACCCCCGACATCTTACTAAAATCCAGGACGTTGCACAGCTCTTCCCGACGCCCTTTTAGGATCCTCCTATAGACAACTAGTGCGGTTATAGCACTTGTTGTACTCTCTAAATATTGTAGGACATCTGCAGAGAGATTGGCGCTAGGCCTCAAGGAGATTTATGATTCAATAATCTCATTCGGATGGCGTGCTGAGGACTGTAGCTGTACACGATTTGGTGCGCAGCATCCCATTTATTTTATTGTCACCATCCGTCGTTGATTTGTTCCTCATACAGGAGCTCTCCAAACCTCGTGGAATAAATCAGTATATTGCCAAACTGGCGTATATGATCACTAAAATGACTTAGTAGATGTATCCTGATAAAGTTAAACTGCTATTCGCAATAGATCAAGTCCATACGTCGCGTATGCTCTTCTTCACGATCGTGGTCACGGATTCGCTGCCATTTTGAGGAAGCCACAGGCTGGCTCATCTGAGTTCTTGGATGTCTTATCTCCCTCCGTTGCTTATCAACCTTGGCCAGTTTACGCTTAGTTACTTGAAACTCGAGGAAGATACCTTGGATATTGTGAAATTTGTCCAGATAATCTTCCATATTATCCGTGGTGTCAGACGTGTGACTTTGGTATTGTGCCATTATACTGAAGTCTATGAGCCCTCTGATGCATCTCAGAGGATTTTTGACAGGTATCACTTGTGAATTTTGTGGCAGACCCAGTGCCACCACGAGAACTCTCAAAATACAGCACTCCAAATTCCTCCGAGTCATCTATTTCGCTTGCCACTGTGCAACCTCGAGGTAGCCTTTTTTGGGTACCAAAAACCCAGCGTATCTTGGTAATGCCTTCTAAACATCGTTAAAAGCTTGCAGTCGCCTGTGTTTCTTGAGAAAGGCCTGAATCCAATTCATCATTTGCTTAAACAATCCCGGATAAACCATATAGAGCATGTCCGGGGTGTGCAAGTCATGGGCCAAGACCCGGTAAAGTCTCTGAAAAACATTTTGGCCCAAATTAATACCAAGCCCCCAGAACTTAGCGTGGGTAGCGACTGACTTCGACCCTAGGAACCAGTTTTCATATCCATATCCTTCGTATCTTGTCTAATCTCGAGTTCAATGGTTCTTGATGTTGGTTCCTAATTCCCCACCAGGCACCTCACATGTAGTACAGGCATTCGATTTTAACCAGTGCAGTGTCACATTTTCCATATGGTCCGCAACCCATGGAGGGAACATTGGGAAACACCTCCAAACCTTCCCATCAGCACAATCAATTGGGACACCATCAAGCGCCCTGTGCTCCAGGGGTGCAAAAAGAAATTCGAATATGTCTTGCCGTGTGTTGGCGTTCACTTGCCTCTGGTATCGATCTGCTCTCATGGACTTGGAGAGTTTGGGGAGCGAAAGGTAATAGTAAGAGAAGCAGAATAACCATTAATCCAGGGCTGTTGCGCCGGGCTGCCGGAAAGTTTCTGAGGGTAATATAGACCGGCCACGCTTTGTTGTTACCAGAGAAGTTGCTGAGATGGGTCGGATCGGATGTCCCAATAATGGTAACTACAGTCGCACCAGGTGGAAGTGTCTTCAATAATTAGTCAGCTAGAATTACCGTAAAGCAGGTTAGGGCACTGTACATGCCAGTGAACATCCCACTACCAGTCCGCAGTGTGCATTTCCACATGGATCCTTTCACCATTAGGATTGAACTCACCCTGTGGCGTGTAGACCAAGTCATCTAGGTATGCGATCTGGCGAAGGATATATCTGATACAATCCTGGACATTACGATACAAGAATGGGAGAGTTCTCTTGCTATCCTCAACTTGTCCTTCAAACCATTGCAGATACGAACAGTGCGAGTCCCAAAACTGGAGGTGGTTCTTGAGCGTATGCATAGAGGTATAGCCGACTGTCACAGAACTGCCGAGGCCACTTAAGAAGTATTCCTTGATTCGTTCCTTAGATACTTTACTCTGAATGAACCAAGATGCCAGTTTGAGACCCTGCTTACAACTGAATAGTGGCCACGGGTTCTGCCAGAGATTGCTGTTTTCTTGCTCAAATCAGTCGACTTCTCCAAATGCATCTCAGGCGTGTGGATAATGCTCCTGTCTGCCGGGTAATGAAGATGTGGAGTGGTCCAGTATCTCAGTATCAGACTTGTGAGCAGTAAATACGTCGAGCTCGTTTCCAGTGGGATCCGGATCAGATTCATAGTCGGAATCCTGTAGTTTGCCTGCCTCTGGGTAGCTCAATATGCTTGTTTCCACTGTTTTGATAATATATACGGATGATGGATATCCTACGGTAGACTGAAGAACAATATCGAGATATGCGTGCACTGTTTACAGGTGTTTCTCATATGCCCCTGCCCGAATGTATTTTCATCAGCACAATAGACATTTGCTACACCCTGTGGGAGTCAGCTCAGTCTATAGAGAGAGTTATGTGTATTTTTCTCCTTTTGTTAAATCCTCGGATATATTTGTAACTAAATACAGGGATAATCCATGGTATGAACCTAAGTTATGGCCTAAAAAATCTAGTAACAAAACAAACTACCCCAAAGGAAACATTAAGAGAGAACAAATTATCAAGTCACCTCGAAACGTTCATTGTAGACAATTATGAATCCTCATGGAGCCACCATGGCATCGCTGGTAAAAGGCAACACCTCTATCTTCGTCAGAAGGTTTATCCTGTTTCTCATTATAAAAGAATAAAAGCCTCTGATCAACCTCATTCTTTCCTCACTACTCTTCCACAGGTCCGAGCTTAGGCCTATGTCAAACATTTTTGGGTTCAGGTTGTGTCTTCTCCCGGTGTTTGCAGGGTATTAGACCACATGTTTGAAGGTTTCCAATGTGTATCCGCACCTCAGCCAAGTTGGGTCTCGGTCCCGTGAGGATGAGTTGTTTTGTGCATTTAAGTAGCTCTAATTGGCTCTCATCTGATGTATTCATCCTGCCACGAATTTGGTGAGTGTTATTAAGTTCCAGCATTCTCTGTACAGCAGTCTGTATGCATAATATAGGGTGTATGAGACTTCCATCCACTTCTGGTGCATTGCCTTTCTTACAGGTTCCTTAGCCACTGTCACAAACAGTGACTAAGCAAGGCAGAATTTCACATGACTAATAGTTATTAGTCATTGGTTTGTTATCTTTCACCCGATGAGATCAGTTGACTCATAGGTTCTCACATGACGATGCAATAGGACGTCATTGGTTGACTGTTATTGGTTGTTTAGTGACATGACTCACGATTGTGGTCATGTGATTTATGTATTTCGCACATAACTCATAGTTATCAGTCATGGGTCTTGCGCATGTGACCCCTTTGGGGCACATGACTGGTTTTATGAGTTTTGATTGGTTACGAGGTATGGCGCAGCTGACTCAGACGAGTCCGCTGATGGATTTCACACTATGACTCACTATGAGTCATGACTCACGTGACGCAAGAGTATGAGTCTCGCAGGGTTGGGGTTGAGGGAAGAACCCCTATATAGGGACACCCTCGGGGCATGGGATTTGGGTTCTTCACACAACCATCTAACTTCTTTCATGCACTATACTTTCAATACAAAGATCTTCATCTACTACACTTTTGGGAATCAATAGACGACTGTCTTATATGGGCCTAGCCATCGACGTTGCTAGATAGGAGTCAGAGGACTTAGCTATAGCAACAGTGGCAAGGTAGAGAAGAGTGATCGTTAGCGAGCTATCGGTTACCTGCTGCAAGTATCACCCGGAGAAAAGAGGATTGTAACAGCCACCCAGTATCTTGTGGCATCTTCCTCCAGGACCTGAAATACGCATGTTGGTTTGGGTGGGATTCGCCGGCCTGGCATTGCCTTGGCAGTACAATTCGCTATTTTGTCAATAGGTAATCTGACCTCCATAGTGGTGGTACTCTCTGAGCTCGAGACTTTCGGTCTCATGTCTCTTTTGATCGTCTCGAATGCTTTCCTGCAGTTTGTCTTGAAACTTTATTCCCTCCTAAGAGGAAAGCTCTGAGGCAGTAATGCTGTAGCGATGGCGTCTTTATATACAGCCTTGGCCAGCCATATCGCGGACATAGTGCTAATGTGTTCGGTATATACTGTTATTATGGCTAGACAGGCTTCCGAGGCCAGTATCGTGACGTTTCTGGCGAAAAGCCCCTTCCTGATCCAGCGCATTACCTGCTTCCACAGGGTTTGCATTTTCTTTAGTGTTGTCCTTGATGGGTCTATAGACTCAGCACTATACAGGAGAGTGGGTAGCAGTATCCTTTTAGCCAGCCTTCTGGCCCCGTATGGGTATAGACCTTGCTAGATAGAAATAGTCTTTGAAATCTCTAGAAGGCTGCTTGCGCTATGGCCAACCTCTTGGTAAAGTGTGTTGTTGTTTCCCCTTTGTCTGCCAGCCAGTAGTCCAACAATTGGACCACCATGCCTGTCAGGTTGACGATGTGTGCCTGAATCGTGATGCTCTTCTCAGAGTGGGGACCAGTTTCCCTCAGCCTCCACCAATGCATCAGCTCCTTTTTCGCCCTGCTGGAGCTAAGCCCCAGTGAGGGGGCCAAGGCCACCATTTCTGCCTCTTTCGGCTGCTGTCTTCTTAGGTTTCTCCCTCAGGAGTTGCTTGCCACCGTAATTTGGAAGTCGTCAATGTAGGAAGTTGTGAAAGTTCCGTTTGAGTCCGCCACCTGGTGTATGGGTTGGACATATATCACAAACAGAAATGGGGACAATAGTGAGCCTTGGGGAATCCCTTTGTTCACTCTATGTTCTCTCTTTAGGCTGCGGGGATATGCTAGGGATATTCTTCTAGTGACTATAAAGTTCTAGATCGAGTCAGTTAGGTATTCGGGGATCTTTCCGGTACCTTCCCCCCTGTCTAAGAGTTTCCGGTGCGTAAATTCTCCAAACACCTTTCATGTCCAGAAAAATGGAAGACACCTTTTTCTTAGTGAACTGTGATTCTTTTATCCCGTGTTGTAGAGAGATGGCTGTATCGACCGTCGACCTCTTTAGCAGGCTTCCAGTCTGCTTGATTGAATACAGTCCCTCACTATATATAATACTCGTTAAGGGGCCGGCCACGACCCTCTCGGCAATCTTGGAAACTTTCTGCATTAGATTTATCACCCTGAAGCTTGTGCAGTCGGTGTAGTCGACTTTATTGGGTTTCGCTACTATTACTCTGATCGACTCTTCCAGCATTGGTGGGTGGATTTCCCACTCGAGCATCTTGTCCACTAAGATCTGTATAATCCTATGGTTGACCGAGCGTAGGCCATTCCAAACCCCATATGGTATTTGATCGGGTCCTGCTGCCGATCCTTTGCAGCACTTAGCCAGGAGAGTTGAGATTGCTGCTGTGGCTCTCAGATTATCTCTCTGTCCCGTGTCGTGTCTTCTCGCTGGTGTCACTGGTAACCACCTCCAGGATAGTGGCAGGAATCCTCAAGGTAACGATACTATCTCTCTACCAAAATGCGGTATCTAACAAGACTAAATACCGGAGGCTCAGACTAAGTTGTTGTAACAAACCTCTTACTATATCGCAACTACTAAGTGGTTCCTAATAGCTAAGTATGTTTGGTCTGGATTTTCGAACTGAACTGAAGAAGTAACCTTTCAACCAAGTGTATTGAAAACTCTGTCTATCAAAGTCAGCTCTCTCTAAATCTGGAGAATAGCAGGTCTTTAATACAGTTGTCAGGCTAACCGGAGCCTTGTAAACAATAACCATAAGAACTCCAAAAATGTAGCCTTAAAACATTACATAAATTCTATCATATATCAAATGATATCTTGACACAATAAATAAAACATACTGAGCATTAAACAATACTCGGAAACCAAACATAAAACCTCATGCATATCAAACTCAATCATAAAACCAACTGAGTATCAAACAATACTCAGAAACCAAACATAAAACATCATGAGTATCAAACTCAATCATCAAACATACTAAGTATCAAACGATACTCCGAAGCCAAACATAACCCGTACCGGTTACATCACTCCTGCCGGGTTGTCACCGGAGAGGAAGAAATATTACATTATCGTTTCTTCTGTCGCTTCAGGTGTGTTTTGGCCCCTACCTGGTACCCTGTTCGGTACACTAACTTTCTTGAACTGGTGGGCCATCCACACGTCATTCCTTTTTGCCAATGCTTGGAACTCTTCTCAATATACCGTCTTCCTTTCAAAAGAGCTTTCCTGTACTCCCTTCGGCCTTCGTCTCTTTCCCGTACACCAGTCCCGTCACGTTTCACACGCCGGGCAGCTGAGGTGTACACTCTTCTCATCTCTCTCAATTCAGGTGTCCACCACCTTTTGGACCGCCTTGTTGGCCTTTTCATCGGTACCCAGCTTCGTACGAGGTGTATTAATCTTTTTAAGCGCGTCTGTCAGTTGCCCTTTGCTTCCGTAGCATGATTTATGTTGACATGACCCCAGTCCTCGTTCCAATAGTCATCCGGTGCCGCTGTGATTTCGGGGTTGGGTTCCCTTTTGCAGTGCCCCCTCTGATTTGATCCTAGTCTGGAGCAGGTCTTGCAACCTCCACTTATTCTGAGTCGACTTCGGTGACTATAACCAGATTGCCTGATCAAGTCCTCTGGGTAATATCCCTCCACCTAGTTATTCTAGCGAACATGGATGCGTTCACCAGGGTGTAATCTAGAACCAAGGGGCGGGGTATTGTAGCGTTGTCCGGGAATCTTCTGTGGATCCCCGGTCTGTTGAGTATCGTGTATCCATTGAGCGCAGCTGTCCTCACATACACTTCTCTGATTCTCCTTCCACCGCTGGCCTGTACTCTCGTGGGTTCAGTGAGTGACGTGTGGACATTAAGATCTCCAACTACCAATATCGGTTCGCACGTTTCTAGAAACAGTTCGTCGGCCGGTACTGTATTGCCTCCTGAACGCTGTCTGTTGTATATGTTGATCAATCCAAAGGAGTGGCTCTGTCCAACCAACCTTCCCTCCCTCGCAAAAACCCTTAAATGGCATATATCCTCTGACCTAGATATCATGACAAAAGATATATTCGGTAGTATCTTCAAAGAAAGATACATATAAACCCGAATCTTTTACGCTTTCTTAAAAACATACTCATAGCCGGGTGCCCTCAGAGGGTTCCCCTCGTACAGTTGTGGATCTTGAATACATACAAAGGAAATATCAAAACTCCTTACAATATGAAATAACATAATAAAACCATCATTGCTCCCTCTGCAATTATGTTTTGCTACTTTTATTTTCACTTCTTTTGTTCTTTCTTCTCTTGGGTTTCCCTCCATTGCGGCCAACCGGGCTAATTTTGGGGGTCAGGCATGCCAACGCCGGCCAGGGAAGCCATTCGGTGATCATACTTAGACTGCGCTTTGGTCTTAACCCTCGTCCTCTCGGGGTATTCTCATGGCCTTCACACAGTCTTTGCCTTTGCAGGGGGCATTTTGCTGGGGTCATGTCACAGCAGTTCAGTATTAGTTTTTTGTGCCCGCGGCAGGCCGTCCGGTGCCATTTGTGGTCTTCTCCACGTTGTTTTAGAGAACATACAGGGCAGATGTCGGTGGTTTCCTTACATCCGACCTTTGGATGTCCATATTTCTGGCATCTTGTGCACTGTGTTGTTGAGGTCGGATGCCACATAATTTTGGCCTCCTTGTACTTTCCCATGAATAGGAATCTGGGTTCACATTCTTCCGCATCCGCTTCCGACAATCTAAGGATAATTGAGCCGGCTTTCTTCTCCGGTGTCATCGTCTTGGGTTCTTCCTTAAGGAATCTGGGCGAAGTGACGCCGACTTTGTATAGTGTGCGAAATTGTTCCTTAACTTCCTCGCTAAGGTGTGCCTTGTTGTCTGGGACCGTGTTGTAGAAGATTCCATGGACCATTAAGCTAACATCTGTGGGCACTCTTGAAAACGACAGGTATTTGAGTTCGTCTTCCGCTAATATTTCGTTCAGAGCTTCCCTCATTTGCTCGCCATATTTACTGTATTGGCCCGCATCTGTATTCGGTATAGTGCTTATACTAATTGTGCCGTTTATCTTGTTCGAAGTTACCTGTAGGTTTACTGGTGCCTTGCATTGACAGTGTTTGAGTTTGTTTACGAGTGGGTAGGGAATCTTGGCTTCTTCCCTTATCGGGCCAGTAAGACATTTAGCCAAGGCCCTAGTGACAAAGATTTTCCTCCTCGCTACCCTTAAGCTTCTTGATTTCTTTGCCCCGACCATGTTCCACTCTGGGGTGCCTTCAGCGTCTTCCTTTCCCTCCACGAACTTGACGTTCTTGTTGTGCGGAGGGTTTGGTAGTGTCGGCCCTGCACTTCCTCTTCTCTTCCTATGTTACAATCCGCTCCTCTTCGGGTGTTACTTGCAGCAGGTAACCGATAGTCCTCTAACGATCACTTCTTCCTAGCCTGACAGCTGTTGCGATAGCTAAGTCCGTTGACTCCTATCCAGCAACTTCGATCGCTAGGCTCACATAAGACGGTCGTGTCTTGATTCCCGAAAGCGTGATAGATAAAGATCTTTGTATTGAAAGTATAACGTATGAAAGAACTTAGATGGTTGCGTGAAGAACCCAAATCCCATGCCCCAAGAGTGCCCTTATATAAGGGTTCTTCCCTCAACCCTAGCCCTGCATGACTCATACCCTGGCGTCACGCAACTCATGACTCATAGTGAGTCATAGTGTGAAATCCATCAGCTGACTCGTCCGAGTCAGCTGCGCCATATCTTCGCAACCAATCAAAACCCATAAAACAAATCATGTGCCCTAACAGGGTCCCATGCGTGAAACCCATGACTCCTAACTATGAGTCATGTGCGAAATACATAAACCACATGACCACAATCGTGCGTCATGTCAAATATCAACCAATAACAATAAACCAATGACAGGCTATTGCATTGTCATATCAAAGCCTATGAGTCAACTAATCTCATAGCGTGAAAGATAACAAACCAATGACTAATAACTATTAGTCATGTGAGAGTCTGCCTTGCTTAGTCACCGTTTGTGACATTAGCTCCCTTCCCCCTCTTGCATCAGTCCCACAATGCTAAACTCCTTCTTTCCACAGCATACCCCCAATTTGGCGCATCCTCTGTTTGGCTCGATTGTAGGCTTGTTGTAGTCACCATTTGTGACAACTCTCATACTTTCAGGATGCAAACCTGCATTGTGAATGCACAGGATGCAGAAAAATGCCAACTTTTCCTTTTTGCTGATGAAGCATGATTGAGCTGTGGGGCAGAAATCTATAACGCAAGAATTTCTGGTGCGAGAGGTAAAGGCCGGATAAACTAGAGAGAAAGAGTTAAAGCTTTAATGGACTGCACAACAGTGCGTTTGGACCATTCCGAAGCAGGATTCAGCCATGGGGCAGAAATCCATAACTGAACTATTCCTGGTACCAGAGGGGAAGACTGGATAACACTATAGAGAAGAGGCAAAACTTAAAAGGACGGTACAACAGTACGGTTGGACTGTTGGGAAGCCGGATTGAGCTGTGAGGCAGAAATCCATAACGGAACAATTCCTGGCACGAGACGTTAAGGCCGGATAAACTAAAGAGGAACAGGTAACGCTTGAATGGACTGTGCAATAGTGTGAATTGGACGCACAACGTCCGGAAGGCGCTCCATGGGAATGAAATTTCCTGTGAAAAAAAGAATACTCTATAACCCCCGACTTTATCTGGAGTTATGGGGCATGAACTAGAGATTCAACAACTTGAGTTTTATAATTTGGCCCCCCATACCCCCTATACCTCATTAGTTATAGGGGTCAAAAGTGAATTTTTGCTGATGGTTGCTACCTGTCCTAGGGTCGTTACAAAAATATAGAAACATATTATAACACTTGACTCCCTTTATTTATTTCTTTTGACTTTATTTTTAAATTTCTTCTTTACCATTTTATAATGGCTAAAGAGACGGATTCTTATATGCAGAGGATTTCACTTTTTCGATGGTAAATTTCCCCCTCCATGGTATCCGAAAGGGTTGACCGCCAAGCGCATGGTTTTCTAAAGGTTTCCTCTATTTTCTCCACTACATTCTGTTTCATATTTTGGCATTGCCGAAGTTGTAATTGATTGATTTGGTAAGGACGAAAAAGGGAGGATCTGAACAATCAATTCACCACAGACGCAACTTTGTTCTTATTTGTTTCTCTTGTCTTCTATATTGTTTCTTTTGACTTCTTGTCCGCCAATATCAGGCGCGGTTTCACAGCACAAATAGTGGGCCTTCCTGGCACTCCAAAATAGAATGACCATCTTAATAATCTCTCGCTCCCGCATCTTTCCTATATATTGCTTCGTCTTTAGACATTTTTTTCAACTTCATCCTTCGCCCCAAAGCCACCCACGAACCCTGCAACGACAAATGCAAACGTCTTCTGTGGCGAGTACAGAACATTAATATTATGGCCCAATAACCACCCTTTCGGCAGTCAGCGGGGGTGAACAGCAATATCGCAGAACTACCCTAACGATTGGATGGGTTGGGAGAAGCAACGCGAATACCAAATTTCCCCCCTCCACCCCCCATTGGATGATCTATCCTCGAACTAGTGCTTTTTCTGGACATTGGGCACAAAGTCTGGGAGCTTGATGTCATTGTAATAATATCAAATACAATATCAACCCTACGTTTACACCTTTACGTTGTGGCACTGGTATCCGGATGTCCAGCCCCTAAGTTTTATATATTCCACAGGGGGTACTGGCAACCAACCTCGCTTGTGGAACATACAAAACTTAGGCGCTCTACCTCCGTAATACACCCTATTTCAAGGATATCATCAATATGAACCTGGATTTACCTCGGGCAGTCTGGTTTGATAGTAGGATACATATTTCGCCTTGGGATAATTCTCACTCCATTTCATTTCGGCCATGATAATTTACCATCATTCAATCATAATTATCATATTGCCCGTTAGCATAAATAACTGAATATCGCGATGCAACGGCTCGCACTGCTTCTCCAACGCCCAACTCATCAAAAGACTACCAAAACCACAACCAAAAAACAATTAAAAGTGAGATAAATATCTAATCTTAATTGATACCCTGTGTGTCGTCCGGCTGGTTTATTGAGACATTTTAGTTGTGGTAAAAGTATGGTAAATTCGGGAACGAGAGGGCGGGGTCGCGATGTTAGTTGGTGGAACGTTGCAGGGCCAAATGTTCGGTTACTTTTGCTAAGGTGCAATACCAAACCAACGCGCTAAATTTGTCAAATGATTAAGTCGTTTCTCTTCGCATCAGTTCGTTGATGTACTGTACAGTACTGTACTCGAGTCCTGTACCGGTAGGGTTGTTGGCTACGGTACTATGCAAAGGTTCCTCCGGGCGCGTACTTGTTCTCCGTCTGGCGAGTGATTAACAAGTTTGGAAAGTGAGAGTTGGTGAGCCCTGTCTAATATGTACACTCGTGTCCATAAAGTCCTCATACCCCGGCGGCGCAACGCCGTTACCCCACTTCACGACAACAACCCCCCTCCACCATGCCTCCACCACATACAAAAAGAGCCAGAGAAGACAGGAATAAAG
>Ga0307507_10005244_pt1 | contig 21555 bp, 17 predicted proteins | sample 7_EM_MG_FD_207223 | JGI IMG/M metagenome (GOLD analysis project Ga0307507, IMG submission 207223) | Populus trichocarpa ectomycorrhiza microbial communities from riparian zone in the Pacific Northwest, United States - 7_EM | ecosystem: Host-associated > Plants > Roots > Unclassified | place... | reverse complement strand
GCCATCCTTGTCTGGTGAATTGGGATCGATATCCTCGCGTTCCAGAAGGAGCTTGACTATTCCCCACTCTGCAGCATATGATAGGGGTGCTTGGCCATTCTTGTCTGATAAATTGGGATCAATATCTTCGCGTTCTAGAAGTACCTTGACTATGTCTTCGTCCTCGTACTCGACAGCAAATGATAGGGGTGTTCGGCCATCCTTGTCTGGTGAATTGGGATCAATATCCTCATGTTCCAGAAGTAGTTTGACCATAAATTCATGTCTGGCTTTGATAAAGAATAAAAGGGGTGTTCGGCTATCGCTACACGGGGAATTGGGGTTGACATCTCGGCGTTCTAGAAGTAGCTTCACTACACCTTCATCCCCACACTCTACAGCAAAGGACAGGGGTGTTTGGCCATCGCTATCCGGTGAATTGGGATCGACATCCCTGCGTTCCAGAAGTAGCTTGACTATGTCTTCGTTCCCGCACTCGACAGCAGATGATAGGGGTGTTCGGCCATATCCGTCTGTTAAATTAAGATCGATACCCTCGCACTCCAGAAACAGCTTCACTACACCTTCAGCCCCACACTCCACAGCAAATAACAGGGATGTTTGACCATCGCCACCCAGTGGATCGAGATTGACATCCTCGCATTCCAGGAGCAGCTTGACTATACCTTCATGTCTAGCCTCGATGGCAAATGAAAGGGGTGTTCGGCCATACTCGTCCGATGAATTTGGATTGACACCCCCACATCCCAGAAGCAGCCTCACTGCATGCTCTTGCCCGTGCCCAGCGGCAAGTGATAGGGGTGTTCGGCCATTGCCATCTGGTAAATCTGGGTTAACGTCCTTGCGCTCGAGAAGTAGCTTTATAATACTGTTGTGTCCTCTCCGAGTAGCAAATGATAGGGGTGTTTGACTGTTGTTGTTCGCCAAATTTGGATTGACATCCACGTGGTCCAAAAGTAGTTTCACTACACATTCATCACCCCACTCCGCAGCATATGATATGAGTGTTCGGCCACTGTTGTCCGATGAATTGGGATCGACATCCCCACATTCCAGAAGTTGTTTCACTACACCTTCATGGCCGCTCCAGACAGCAAATGATAGGGGTGTTCGGGCATCGTTATCCGGTGAACCGCGATTGACACCCCCACGCTCTAGAAGTAGCTTGACTATACCTTCACTCCCCCGCTCAGCAGCAAATGATAGGGGTGTTCGGCCATTGTTGTCCGGTAGGTTGGGATTGATATCCCCGCGTTCCAGAAGTAGTTTCACTACACTTTCATGTCCGCTCCGGACAGCAAATAATAGGGGTGTTCGGCCATCGCTATCCAATGAATTGGGGTTGACATCCCAACGTTCCAGAAGTCGCTTCACTGAAAGCTCATCCCCCCACTCCGCAGCGATTGATAAGGGTGTTCGGTCATTGCTGTCCGATAAATTGGGATCGGCATCCCCGCGTTCCAGAAGTAGTTTCACTACACTTTGACATCTCCGCCGGGCAGCAAACAATAGGGGCGTTCGGCCATCATTATCCGATGAATTAGGGTCGACGTCCCCACGTCCCAGAAGTAGCTTCGCAGCGTCCTCGTCCCCCCGCTCTGCAGCAATTGATAACGGTGTTCGGTCATTGTCGTCTGACAAATTGGGATTGACATCCCCGCGTTCTAGAAGTAATTTCACCACACCTTCATGTTTGCTCCGGACAGCAAACAATAGGGGTGTTCGACTATCGTTGTCCGATGAATTAGGGTCGACATCCCCGCGTCCCAGAAGCAGCTTGACTACGCCTTCATGTCCTCCGGTGGCACCAAACGATAGGGGTGTTCGACCATTACAATCCGATGAGTCGGGATTGACCTCCGGGTGTTCCAGAAGCAGCTGGACTATGTCCTCATTTCCCCACCACGCAGCAAATGCGAGTACCGTGCGACCATGTCGGATAACCATGTCAGGTTCGATATCTTGCAACTTTAGAAATAGCTCCACTATGCTATCATTTCTATATTTCACAGCCCACATTAACGGAGTGTCACCTCTAGAATCGCGCCGATTCACGTCCCATCTTTTTATCTTCAGCATGGCAGTGGCAATTTCTGCAATCCCCCAAAATGCGATGCAGTGTAGTCCGCTAATTCCCCGAAGATCCCTCTCCCAGTACCACTCACGCATCCTCCCTCTCCAGAGAATAGTAGCAGATACATGGTCCTCGTATGCGTTAAGGAGTCGCAACGATAGAGATTTCACCGGGTCAGTCACCTCCCTGGCTGCATGGGTTCCCCAGAAACATGTAGCATATTCGAGAAATGGTGCGATCATTAGGATCCTATCGAGGCTTGATGGCAGCGCCTGGGCTGACTGAAAAAAATTCATATAAGTGAGGCAGATTTCTGCCATCATCGAGTGAGGAGTCATAAATAGAGCCGGGTGTTGCCCAAGATACTCTTGAAGTGTGAGATGCAGGAGACGGAGAGTTGATGTTTCTTCGTCAATCGTGACAAGCCCTAAAGTGCAGCCCACTATGCTCCGTATCGAAGGTATATTGTCGATGTTAAAGTCTTCCGCTCCTAATTCTACTCCCAGCGCATGTTGCAGCTCCTCCGATATCAAAGGACGTTTACTGTGGAAAATCCACATCAGGGTTTGCATCCCAAGCCTCGACTTTCCTCCGCCCTGCTGTCTTATTCGATCCAATGTCGCGTTGTATGCATCCTGTAAACCAAGGCCATCGGACATCCCACGAAGCTTTTGTCTCCTCCGGTGAATGGTCACTTCTGCAAGGATTGAATCCACAGTGAGAGAAACAAGAAGAAATCTAGAGACCACAGTTAGCGCAGCTTGTGGAATTCAATATCTTGAGATAATACATACATTCCCGCGATCCTTGCTAAGATAACTCTGAGGATTTCGGCTTGCAACCCCTGGTTCATAGCACCCGGCTCCGGGTCTCTTTCCAACCTCTTCTTGAGATACAACTCAATATCGCCTAGGCTGGGGCTTATTGGCAGCATATCGGCAGTTCTGGGGAAATATTCCCGCACCTGGTCTTGTATGTGAGGCCTCCCGGTAAGGAATAACCGGACACCTGGGCAATGCTGGACAAGGCACTGTAAAGACTCCCAAAGCTCAGGCCGGTGATTCAAGGGCAACTCATCCAAAGCGTCAATACAGATAAAGCTCCGTTTAAAACTTGGTAGTGACTTGATGAGCAGCTCGAGAATCTCGGGAAGCCGGAGTCCGCAACCATCAACCTGCCTTTTTGCACGCTCAAACGCCTCGCGTACCTCACTCGGAATCTCTGCCAATGCTCCAACAGCCTGCCTCAACACTGATCCCAATACAGCTCTCGCAGATTGCGCATTCCGGGCGCTGAAGTCGCAGTACATATAAATGACGGCCACATTGTCTCCATTAATCTCCCTGCAAAGTATGTCTATCACAAGAGAGCTGTATTTATTTTTTAGCATTTCACTCGCCTGGGGAGCTGTGATGGCTCGTACCTAAAATACGTCTTCCCGACACCTGGGCTACCGTAGCATAATAGCACAGGCTTCACCGCCTGGTCCCCTGATACACGCCATGCAGAAAATATTTTTGTGCGAAGCAGCCAGTCTCCCACTCCATCCATCCGAGCATCACGAACATTCCGGTGCCTTTCGCGGGATGTCAACGGAGATAACCACTCCAGAACCTGCTGTCTCTCATCGGATATGTAGATACTGTAGTTATTCGTTTCAGTGTTGTTGCTGTCTATGACATTCCCACAGTCCCTGCTATCGTTGTAGGTCCCGCTTGAGTTTTGATGCACTACCGAGTTCATTTCGTGCAGGATATAGAGTTTCTCGCTAAAATTTGTTGCCAAAATGTTTGCTGAAATTGGCTGCCGAAGCTACCGGTAGGAAAAGGGGGGACCGAAGGCTCTTCTCGCGAGAAGGGAAATCACCTGCCACGTCGAAGTTACACATGGTCTCCCCCTAACAAAGATTGCGCTCAGCCTCTAAGGCGGCTCCCGAGTGCCGCACAATGAGTACCGGTAGCTGAACATCTAGTGTAACCAAGGGACTCTGCCGCAGGTTCAAAAGTGTTTTCGGAATGCCAAGCTTGGAGTTGACTTGTTAGCTTGGCATGCAAAAAGGTTTTATCCACGAGTGTCAAACAAACGCGAGTGCCCAGCGTCGCAACCAAGTATCTCGGCTGAGGGTCTGTGGGGGTGTTTCTTGGAGTTGAGGGGGGGGTCTAGGGTCGCACTCAAGCCAAGATAAGCACCAACTTACGGTACTGAAATTTGCTAGATTCAGCTAATTTTCTCACTCTAGCAAGAAGTGTGCCTGGGAGGATGAAGGCTGCCGTTGATGCTGAAGGATGATACAATATGTTAAGTGATTTTATTTTTTGTTTCTATTGTTGAGGCCACTGGAATTATTATTATAGGTATCGTACAACCTGAAAGTTTCGGAGGGATTTATTACTGTAGTTGCAAGGCAGGGTATTCGCGCTTATTTGGCGCCCCTCAGCACACAAAGCTTCCCACAAACTATTCCCCTGTCCTTCCTTGCTTTTCGTTTCTGCACACCCTTCTCCCCGCCCCGATCCAACCATCAACCAAACCACCCCTTCTATCAACACAGTAGGACTCCTCTCTTCGCAGCATATTTTCGTGTCACTCTCCACCTTTACTACATCACTTCTTCAATCGCAGCCATCTAGTCTCGCTTGCCGGAGCTTTTCCCAAGATTCTAATCTTGACATTTTACAGATCATTTCCTACCTGCTGTTCACAATTTGGCTAATCCCTCCCCTTTACTCAAAGAAAAATGAAAGAGGGGAAAAGTACTTTCACAGCTCCTTTAACCTGCTTCACATGTCCCTCCACCTATGAAAGGTCAGAAGACATATCCAAAAAAAGGGTTTTCTAGTACCGATAATATTGCGAAAGAACAGAAACTTTAAGTTGAGACTACGTAGTTTCATTCCTGGTCTCGCAAATGCTGAGTTCATAGACCTGTCAATAGGGCGAGCAGGGTGAGAGGAGGGTTCTGGGGATATACTAGGGGATATATGCTACCTCTTTGCTCTTCCGCAGATGGTAATAGTGGTGGTGGTGGTGGTGGTGGTTTAGAGGGGGTTTTTACACCGTGGTGGGGGTGCATTCGGTATGTCGTTACGACGTGCTCTTTAGAGTAAAGGCGGGTGGAGATGAGCCCCTCCTTTGATAAACATCTACCGGTATAAATTATATCGTACCGACTTGGCAAAAACCTAAATTTGACTTGATCTAGGAGCCCCTCCAGCTAATCGAGAAATTACTGCACAATCTAGTGAAACTCATACTAAGAGGCGGAAAGAAAGTTGACAGAACAACCTTTGAGGCTAGAATTTTCACGAACACTTACCACGTTTCGCAGTTTTCGAGACTCCCGTCATTTATTTAAGAGAAAAGACTACCAAGAAGGGCTATTATACCCCGTGAAAAATCCTGAGCCACACTTTCTTTTGACCCCGTAGGATGAAAACGAGTTTCACCAGGTTATTCAGTTATAATGGGCTGTTCGCCTCCAAGAACTCTAAAAGCCTGAGAAAAATCTATCATTTACCCACATCCCCGTCGTTTCTGTGTATAATACCGCCAACTCTGACATGCATCACCACAAACCAACGAGAGCTTACAATTAACAGGTACCGAGTTACGAACGAACGAAAAACTAGGCTACTCCCTCGGCACGCACACCCCAGGTCTCCAGCAATAGAGCCTTTACAGAAGTCACCCCCAATGTCTTTCTAGTTAACCGACCTTAGACCTAAGCCCCTGGGATGCAAACCATGAATTTCCGGGTTGAACAGAGAAAAGAACCCTTTTTTTTCACACAGGGTCCTTCTCGAAGACTGTGCGCACACGTACCCCAAGCTGTAAACTATAAGCTCACTATCCCCCTCCTATAGGTAGCCCTCTCGAATACTGGATCCGGCTACCTTCGCCTTAATCATAAGTGTAATATTGTACTAGCTGGCACTAAGGGTCTGAGTATTCTAGGCAGTTATAAAATAATCTGAAACTAAACGAAAGCCGATTGTGCTAGAAGGCTGAGCGAGTGACTCCTTGTGATTGCGCTAGAGGGCGTCGGGGTGCTATTTCAAAACCAAACAAGGCCATCCCATCAATGCCAATACCAAAACTGAAGCAGTAAAGTAAATACTGAGGCATAATAAAGGTGTCAGATTTAGAGACCCTATGTTTAGAGAACTGTAAGAGCGGTATGCATGGATGCGCCAGAGGACTAAGACCCTTCGGAATAATCTTCTGATTAAACATGTCAAAGTGCCCCACCACAAAGTTCTGTGTCTGGAAGCCGTTCATAAGGGTAGTTATAATTCCTAGTAAGTTAGCTACTAGGGTACTAGCGTACGATCCCATGCGACTACGAGCCAATCCAGATCACTTCCTGCTCTTTCTCTTCATTGCTGGAGCATAACATCTACTAAAGATTTCATAATCGGAGCGAGTTTGGGAAGGAAAAAAACCACATACCTTAAATACCCCCGAAGGGCTCCGTGACCCCAACCTGCTAGTATCCTATGGGGGAAAAAAGAGATCGAGACCTTATCACAGTGGTTCAGAAATTGCCCGTGAGGGACTCTTATTTTCTTCTTAACATGCTTCTGGGTCTCATGCAATGCCACTCTTTTTCTCTCAAGCTAGCCATAATTATGGAGTCTTTGGCTAATCGCAATATTACGGTAGATTGGAGGAGAGAAAATAATCAATAATATAGTTTTTTGACGGCGGTATAATGGCTAGTGACTGCCACACCAGCTACCTTTTAACTAAGTTGCATACGGTAGTTTACCCTTCAGTGGGCCTCAAAATAAGGCAGTGAAAATTACAGTACTGTGTACCAGAAAGAATATGCCCATTTTCACCGAGGACGAAAGCAGCATCTCCCATCTTCCCCAATCCTCCGCGATTTAAGCAAGGTGCACTCGTGCTCCATCACGGGTAGCCTTATTTTAGCGGCGGTACCGCAACTGGATTGCACAGACGACGGATATCGGCAGCGTTGTTCCTATCCCGTGGGCCGTCTGAAACAGTGAAATTCTTTGCAGCGTACGCTAAGCCTTCCTTGGAACACCTTGAATGAGGCTCTAAGTGCTGAGTCATTCGAGCGCCGAGGGGCTGAGAAAAAAATTCTATATCTAGACCAGCTATGGCTAATTGCTGAATCTAGCCTTTAGCGCGGTTTGCAAAGAACTTTATCGTTTCGGACCGCCGAAGGAATGGTTAGGTTGGATTAAGCTTTGGCGACAACTGCCCATCCGCACTAGGATTTGTTAGGGTTAGGGGTTTCAAACGTAACACTGTGAGAGGAATGAGACTGATCGCGATCAAAGCCTCCGATACCGGTGCAGTACCCTGCCGCTCTACTAGTACTATCGCACGGTTGCCCTGGTGGTGGTCACCTTTAGCGCGACATTCGGCTTCGATAAAACATCACAGAATTTGTAAGTTGCGCATCTAATCCTCATCGCTAAGTCGGTCCGTCACATGAGTGGTCAAGGCATTCTCCCTTGCTAATCTACTGACCAACCATAGTGTCGGTTGTTTGTTTGGATGTTTCATTGGCGAAAGAGGGGACAAGTGAATGCCGATTCTGCGCAGCGAGGATAATTTATTATTTGAGACTAATCGTTCCGTAAAGTAAGACATGCATCACACACCACCCACAACAAGTCCATCGCATTGTCGCATTATCCCCAAACGCGGGGAAATGGGCCCGTGCTTGGTGAGCTGTGTCTGGTGACAAATAAATGACCCTGATGCGAATGGAATCACGGGATCTCGTACGATATTCGTATGATGCTTGAATGCATGCACGAAATGCCAAGGCGTTGTGAATAAAAAAAGGAGGGTGATATTGTGAAGCAAGCGGGCGCCGATCCCGATTGCCAGTGCACTTTTTTTCTTTTTTTTTTTGCCCGGTTGCTAGCGGTGGTATGACGTGAGTCTGGGGAAGAGGGCTGAAGGTTTATCCTTGGCCGTCGCACTCGAATAGGATGGGGAAGTGGGACGGAGGAGGAGGGGGTGTTTGCTGCTATGGCCGCTTTATTAGTGAGTTGGTACGGGAGCGGCGGTCGCGTGATCATGGGCGAGAGAGCGGGCCCTAGGATCCTTAAACGCATTTTCTCGACAGTGCGGTATATGGTACCACTAGTATGGGCCTTTTGTAGGCCACGGCTGTTTAGGATCGCGAGTTTGAGCAGTTGGTATTCTACATATAGCTTGTCGATATTGGAATAGAAAAAAATGGTATTCTACTTGTGGTATGCTACATGCATAGTGCTAAACAGTGCTGCTGCGGTAGGCTGTCCGGACTGCACTATACCTTTTTGTTGGACAAGCAACACAAACCATAATCGGTTCAAGGGAGAAAGGTGTACTAAATATTACCTCCCATTGGTAACCCATTCAGGAGCTACGTCAAATGGGATGTAATAGGGTGATGAAGTCTACTACCGGTACCTCTGCAGCCTATATAAGTGATTGCGCTTGAATGAGGTGTGAATGAACTAGAGAGGGTGAAGGAGGTGTGGGTATCGTCGCCCGGTGGGACCAGCTGGTTTATTTGCTACTAGTGGTCCAAAATAATTATAAAAGTCCGAGAGAACTAAACGCTCCTTCCGGTCCTCTAAGGCATCCGCGGCAAATTCAGCGACGTTTCTCACGGAAAAAACCGAGCCTCAGTCGGTATAAAACGAATGGCAATTATATTCTCATTAAAAGCTTCTCTCGCTTAGCCCCAGACATCCCAAAATCATACAAAATATTAACACCATCATGAGCACACTCATTGGGCAGGATATGTCATTCCTTCTGGAGCATTTGGTGGCTCCGTAACGGTAGCTGTTGCTTCACTCTCTCTCAGGATAACCTATAAGGTTCAGTTTCCTTCCGGAATCAAAAAGGTCAGAAAGGTGGCAATGCTAACCTCTTTCTCATTTTGAATTAGAGAGCATGCGGGGCACCAGTAGGTTGTGCAACAATCACCCAGGTCACCACCAGCGATGTTGTACCTCTGTCGAATTTTCTGTCGATGGAAATATGGAAGAATAACTATGATTCATTACTAGAAGGTATGGCTAGGGCGGAGAGGGGATATACATGCTACGCAAGGGCAGGCCCAGAAGAGACCGCAAGCACCAATGGAGTTAATGTTTATCGGGTCATGGCCTTCAAGCGTAGAGGGGTTTGTGGAGAGGCGATATTCGGTTTGCGAGTAGCTTAGGCCGGGAATGCAGCACCCGATGAAACCTGTAAGATCAGCAACGGGTCTGGCTCCAGGGTTAGATGGTACGTACATTGCTTTGCATCAGCAAAACAGTCAAAAAGACCAACTCTGAATTTGTTTTCTGACATTTTCTTCGGTGTTCTGACGATGACCAGTACGGCAACAAGCTAACACATTGAGTGTGGGGGGGGGAGGAATATATAACGCTTCCAGCCTTGGTGAAGTACCGTACCGAATCACGCTTGATATCTACAAGGACCAATCTGTCTCCTCCATGTTTTCTTTTTAAGGCCGCGGGCTGCAGGCAGAACGTTGCAACGGACCCCGCGGCTGAATAGAGGGCGCTATGATCTCCTCACTTCATTGAAGTGGTGCAACCCGGAAGCATGAATTGAACAAAGAATTCACGAGAACGGGGAGCTACTTCGCCGCTTTGGGAAATTAGTGGGTCTATTTTAGGTAATGATTGGATAGCAGAGGTGTGCTCAAACGGAAATGGAATGTGCTGGCTGCGACAAGATCGCGCGAGTGGGCGATTCTAAAGAGTTATGATACGAGCAGCACTTTCGTCTTGTTGGGGTGACAGAACTATTGAATAGTTTGTACCACCACATTGTAACGCAGCAGAGAATACCGGTATAATACCGTAAAAAACTGGAATAATTGGACCTCACGCTAAGGCGTCTAGAATTCCTTCCTTTGGACTAAGGGGACAAAACACAGCGAAAAAACTGTCTTTCAGCCCTCGACTAAGATAAATAAAAAGAAAGAAACCACCGACCTTACAAGGAGAGGCAACTCCAATGTCCTAGCGTGAGGTCCAATTATTCCAGTTTTTACGGTATGTTATAGTGCCAATTCTTGGCGCGGAGACACGGCCGTCATCGATTCTGTGGGCGCGGCGAGATTCTCCAGTCGAGAGAGGCATTGCTTACCGTACGGTACTGCTTATCCTCTTGGCGGTGCTTTTCCCCGTCTTGGCCGCTTCACTTGGGGTTTTGTCAATTCTACCATTAGTCCTGATGATATCATACCTATTTGCCTTGACAACCGGCATTTGTCTTAAGGTCACAGGCATTTTTCGGATACAGGCACATTCCCGTATTTTATGTAATATTATGATAGCTATGTACTCGTAGCTACTCTCGCGACTCCAGAATCTCGCGGCTGTACTCGTACTGTACCGTCTGAGAGTATTCAAGACGTGCGACTTTTTTCTTCCCACGGTGGATTTCCTCATGAAAGCTTTTGTAAGCCGCAATAATACAATGTAGACTTGATACTTCCCATAAGGCGGCACTGTACTATCTTACAAAGAAACCCTCAGGTACAGTACCGGTACTCCCTTACATCCCGGGGATTTTTCATCATTTGTGATGAAATGGAAACTTGTCTGTACGGTAATTTCACTAAGAGTTGGTATTAATCGGGAGAGAGAGTTCGACAGCACTCCTTAAAATTCATGCGGCGCGAAGCCGATTGGAAGTTAACAATACGAGCTGCTGCAGAATCCTGAAACGGCTTCACTTACCCTAGAATTCCGTAGTAAGGCGCGCGCCTTATTCAGCATTTCGGTTGGGAGGAAGGGTAACTCGGGTTTAGGGTTGCTGATTGAACCGCTCCCGCGTTGCTATTATATGATATCGTAGGTGCACCTAACTTTCAAATGCGCCTTATCTAATTTACAGAATTCTCCGGTAGAGGGTTGCGACATGTGAGACACCTCCGTGATGGTCGATCCCGACCCCGTTTCTGGAAGCGGCTGTGATTGCGATGAATTGGGGGGTTTGAGCGGAGATCAAGGATCTACAAATGTTGCGACCTTAGAAATTCTTTGAGGAACGGAAGGGGATGCCCCAATGTCTCAACAAATGTGCAAGTACTTGTACCTGTGCCGGTAGTCGCTAGCAGAATTAGTGAAAAGAAAAAGATATACCACTTGCAGTAAAGCTTTATCCCTTAGGACGGCTCTGGCCTTAAAAACCAACGGCCGATCCTGAAAACCAACAAGGATTCTAGCCATCACTGCTTAACCTACTCGAGTAGATATACTCTTGAAAGCTCGAATAAATGAACTTTGGGCTAGGACGTTGGGGTTGCCTCTCTTGACTTGTCTTTTCTTTTTTCCATTTTCTCGGAAGGCAGGTTTCATTTTTTGGTGTATTATTATACGACTGATACCCCCCCCATTTTCTACGGTAGAGGAGGGAATTTTGGACCACATAGCACATTGTCCTTTTACTTGAGTTCTCGCAGCACAAGCGCAAGGGTAGATGCTTTCGGGGAAGATAAGGATTACCGGTATTTTACTGGACAACAACCCTTATCTTGTCCCCTTGAACGGGAACGCCCCCCTGTTATCATATTTGTATCGGTAATGCTATAATAATAATAGCCTAGGGAACGTCTGAGACACGGAGGTTTTTTTTTCGCCTTGTTCTGTCGGAATTTCTAAGGCCGCCATATCTAAGATGGATTCATGGCGCCTTAACCCTGCTAGAGATCTCTTGGAATTCACTATCGGAGTATGATATTAACGGAAACGACCGGGTTAGGTCACGATTTAAGGTTTGTAAGAAGTTATGGAATAATTACCGGTATGTGATAGTTGGGGCTAACTGGCCAAATATATCCGTGTCCGCTCAGGTTAGTGGGCCTGTATACCCAGTATACCCAATTTGACAAGTTAGAAGTGGGGCGAGGAGGGGCTGATAAGGAGAGTAGGCTCATGTTACTCTACCAATCCCCCCTTAGAATTTCTTTTCTCTGAATCTGGGAATTAGAAGCTTGCCGGAGATAGCGAATCAGATCTTACCAATACGGTCTTTTATCATAGTAGGTCACGGGGTGTGCAGTAAGAACTCGAATGTGCTAGGGTAATCTAAAATTCACTCCTCCTGAAAAAGAGCGAAAGACACGCTAAAAAACCTGCTCTCTGAGACAAATAAAATAAAAAGGCACACTAGACCTTACCAGGAGAGGCGATTTCAACGTCCTTGCACAGGCCCGATTATTCGAGTTCTTAGGCAGAAAGCGCTGTGTGGCCAATAATCACAGGGGATCACTCGGGGAAGTCATCATTAATACTTGGGGTGGCTATGATATGGAACAAAGGAGGGGTATACAGTGGGTGATAAGATAAGTTTAAGGAAAGCGGGGTAATTTGCAGGGGATTTTATGGATCGGGGAAGCTTGGGATAAAAAAGGAGGGGAGCAGCACTTCTAGGCATAGTCACTATGATAATAATATTATAGCAAAGTAGTCTCAAATAATTGAACTATGTGCTATGTCCTTCGGGTTGCCTCAAGGCGAGGTCTGGGCTGTTGTTTTTTTCTTTTTTCTTTTGAAGAAGGGCTAAGCAACAAGAAGCGACACTCAAAGTGCAACAGCGAACCAACCCGGAACAATTGCATCCAAAAATACTGTGTGATCTCGCATATGAGGAACAAGGCTAGCCTGATTAAAATTGCCCTTTGTTTGTCTGCGAGGGCCATTGCGACTAGGCTTAGCTCAATGTATGTTCGAGAATGTACGGGTGCTGAACTGCTTTTTTTCTCTTTTTCTCGGAAAGCAGTAAGATCAGAAAAAGAGAACCCTCTCCTGCCCCCCATTGGTGACCATATCGTATCGCACATTCAAAATTTAGTTAATTAGACAGTGGTAAAGTGATACTGTATCACAAAACTAGTCTTAACCCAATTTTCCTTCAAGCCTTATCACAAATTACGACCCAGCATCTAGTAGGGCTTTAGGCTCACCCTCCTATTATTTCATATTAAATACAGCATGTGTCGTTCAGCACAGTACATGCTCCTATGCTTCAATTTAGCGGGAAGAAGCTAGTGCAAAATTGCCTTTTATGTGGAATGGTTTATGCATCTGAGCTGTCTATTCTGAATCCTGGTTATATCCAGCCTCATTCGCAAAGTTCTCATACCCTTCCGAGTACTACAAGCAATTGGAAACTCTTCGCTAACCCTCTCCCTCGATTATTCGGTAGAATAAATTGTGATAAGAGTTTACAATGTCTGTAGGGGCATATCGGAAAAACAGCTATCAAAAAAGGCTCTTGTTTTCAGGTTGTTGTAAAATAGGTATTGTTCTTGAGGTACAAGGAAGGGTACGAGAACTTTACGAACGCGGTGTGTCCATTAAGCCCTTTGGATCCATGAAATGTTATTTTTTTAGATGTTGGGGATGTTGCTGGGTAGTTATGAATATTGGCCTTCGGGGGACAGAGTAGTTTCGGTTAGCCGGGAGATGGTGGCAACCCCTCCCTCAATCATAGGTGGTAGGAGTATGGGTAGAAAAGCCCACAGCAGATTCCGAGTCAGTAGGTATGCACTACCGGCAGGGAAATATGATTTCTTTCCTCCTTTTCCTTCTCCTTTGATATAACTGGTACTTGTACGATCGTACATAGCTTCTGGTATTACATGGTACAAGGGTAGGGAACAACTAACCTGAGCAGGCAAGGATATATTTGGCTAGTCAACCTTGAATAACTGTTTCATAACTTCTTGCCTGGCCCCGCACAAGAGTTTTCCAACAGCATACCACCAGTACTTTGAGTGGTTGAAGAAGCTGTCAAGAGAGAATACCATACCATATCCAACTTCGGATAATATATCATAATTCAAAAAGAAAAGATGGACTTTGTTGGTGCTGTGGGTGGGGCATACAAGTATGAGGGCATATACTAGTGGAGATTGCAGCCGAGGACGCTCCGTGTTTCTGCAATTGTGCGATGACCAAGGTTACCCTCGCACTTATTGTCCAACACTGGAGTAGCACCGTGATCCTAGGGAAGTGGCATTTCGTTTCACAGTTACTTTTTCTCTTTAGAAAGTAGCACCTAAACACTCTTCTAGAGTTTATCTTGTCTTTACGAATCGAGGTCTGTTTGTGTGGGGGGGAGGAGGGAGAAAACCTTTTGGATATCATACAAGTATTTAGAACATGGGAAAAGGCTACATTAACATCATGATTCTAACCATGGATGATCCCCTGAAACTTCTTGTGATGTGTTGGGCACTCGCAGTTAGTGGGCGCCTGAAGGTCTGGATGGAGGTGGGTGGATAATATGTAGGTTGGCTGTGATGGTGTGATAATTCTAGCAGCAGAACGTTGTGGTACCAGTATTAGAAGCGCTAAAGTAGTCTAGATAGGGGGGGGGGCGCACATATGGAGGAGCACAGAAGTATGGCGGCTGCTAAAGGGAACAATTACTCGACCGTCATCAGCCTTGGAAAAATCAAAATCTGCGTTATCGTTTTAGGAGCTACGAACCCCATTTCATTCTCCTCCTTGTAGTCCGTGTTGCTGTCTTTGACTCTGCAGGTTGATAGATAGTGGTACTAGAATCCACGGCTCCTCATTCATCGGGCCTAGATTCATGAAAGAATTGCTCGAAAGCTGGGCGGAGCAGCGCCATTGTTAGACCTATTCTCGAGGGGTCAGAGTGTCCTCCCGGTAGCATCCGCAAGCCTGCTTTTCGGACTTCTCGTTTCCTGAACGATATACCGTACAGTGCGCTATCTATTTAAAACTGTTTTTTCTTTCCTTTTGTCTCGAAAGGCCCGGGGAGGGGGGGCTCATGAGTGTATGAGTCTATTATCAAATGCGCTAGTTCTCTACTAGAATAGAAATGAATGAAGGGGATTCGGAAATATCGGGAGTGTTAAAACGTTCCTTATAGGGGATTTTTCTAATAATACCCCCGAAAATGGGTTTCGTAGTAAGGGACAACCCAATGGATTGTATTTAGTAGTAGGAAAATACGATACGCCGAATCAAAGATATGAGGAAGGTTCTAACTACTCGCTAATCTCCAAGACTGGACATGCGCGCTTGGATCCAACCATCATGCGAATAACTTGCTCGCGTGCGAACAAGGCGAATATCGCCGAAGAGAAGTGTAGGCGCGAAGACGATTTTTCCTAGAATAAAATCCTGATCGCGGGTATGTCCTCTATGAACACAATGAGAAAGGACTTTGGTGGGGGCACTAGAAAAAAGAGGCTCTCTTGCCCATTCGGAACACGCTAAGAAAGAATTAAAGGAAAGAAATGGATTATCCCGATCTTACTTGAGCTATGATACAACTTAGTTTCACTCACTGTGCCGTAGGGCGAACGTCACCTTTCACCAGGGATTGAGGCGCTCTGTGGCCTAGGCCGGTAGTTTCTTCGGTCACTAATTGGAGTCATGGTCTCTGGATGGAACCCCCTTTGGCCCTTGGCTTCTCTTAACAATGGCTTTATTATATCCTATATGTTCTTCGGGTCTTCCCCAATCTTTGATTTCACCTCTCCTCCGTTCCCTTTGCTATACTTTTCTACATTGTCGGAGTTCTCTACGACAAGGAATGGACAGGAACATTCTTTCTTAATAAGGGCGATAGGTCGGTGTCTGTCCATGAACACTTGAAAATTACTGACCATATATGCCTGCCATGTGGCATAGGCGTAAAGTACTTGTACCGGCACCGCATCGTGGGGTATCACACGCTAGGAAAAAGCGTAACTCTGAAACCGGAAAGAGGGTGGCGTCAACGAGTGATAGCGCCTGCGTAGTGGCTATGTGCGGGTCTCCCAAATGAGATCTAAACTAATAAGTCAACACATTCAGCTAGTGGGAAAAGATACATCAGCTTGCACGTCTCTTGGGCGAGCCTATCTTTCAAACCCCCTTGCCATCCTTGCCTCGCGTGTCTTAGCGAGTGAGAATAAGTAAGAAAAAAGTATGTCTCACCGAGAGCTTTCCCTCCCACCTTGGTAGCGGGTTTGGGGCCGAGGGAGGCAGTTGTCGAAGATCCCAGTGCCCTTAATCCCCTAGCTGTTAGTAAGTTTAAACCACCTAGGTGAGGTCCCAAACCACCAGCACTAGCCGGTGGAGTAAGGTCTTTCCCGGGGAGTGCAAGTGCTCCCAACCACAAACTGGTAGAAAATGCGGGGGTCTGGGATGCGCAACGGTACGAGAAGTTACGGTGAACCAAAGTCGGCGGGGAAGAACAAGAAGGAACGATTCCATTGACTGATCTGCAATATATGCATATGAGCGAATCTTCCTATCACCGTGCACGACTTGCGCTAAACCTAGTGTGATTCGTCATATCGGGACGACAAGATCAGATAAGGAAGGGATAAATAGATTACCCTGTGTAACGGGATGGTGGCAGCTTCTTGTAGCACCGCAGTACGCTGGTTCATAACATGATAAGCGCGCTTGCCTAAGTACTCTAACCAGCTGAGAAAAAAAGAGGAGGAAAACGAAAAAGAAGAATGAGAGGCTAACGTATTTTGTAAAATACCCTTCTTCATAGTGTTGGGCACGAGACGTATCGAGCCGAGTCTAGTCATAGGATCGAGCAGGTTCGGCTCAGGGGGGGTAGCGGGCTGGAACAATGATGGAACTTCGAAAGGGACTTGAGGGCTTGAGATTTTTGTTAGCCATAGAAGACCGCTCGCATTTATGGGGTGGACCCGGTGAAGGGTATTACCTGCAGTGTGCCCCTCTATGTACTCTCGGTTAGAACTTTATATAAGGTATTCACCACCACCGCTTCCTCCTTTCCTTGTCTCTTTTACTATGGGTAAATGATTCTCCATCACGAAGCAGCACTCAGTTCATGGTCCGCCGACCCATGGTCTTGGGCTTTGAGAGAAGCCATTCGTCTCTCATGGAAATCCTCTTCTCCTAGAAATGCCGGACTAATCCTGAGCACGATGCTAGAAACGGGAGGGGCGAAGGCAACAAGGTGGACAGCTGCAGGGATAGAGTGTTTGCGCGGCTGCCAGTTAGGCGGAAAAGTGTGAGAAGTGGCTTTAGCGGAGATGAGGACAAGAGAGAAGAAAATACGAGATAGGAGTCACAGTAGGACAAGATAGATAAATTAGCTTGCCAGAAAATGAGAAAGATGATGTGCTCGTGTGAAGAATTGTGGTGGAGGGGAATTTCAGAAAAACGCGAGAGCCTCCAGCTACCAATGACAACTAGGACAGCTTGATGACTAAGCAAGAACACCTCCGGTAGAACACATAACTTATTGCACAATGCAGAATCTAATCAGTCAGTATACAAGACTGTGGTATAGTTCGCGATCGCAAGTTTAAAGCACAATTTTAATTCTTCGCTGCCGCCCTAAATCCTTGCGCTCCACTACATCCCGGGAAGTACATGAGGGAGGACAGGAGAGCCTTCTGTGTTGGATTATGTGGGTTGCACACCGGCTGGGGGAATTTATGTCGTTCCATGCGTGCCTAATACATGGGCTGCTGGAGGAGGAAAAGCGCCGGCGAATGTGATCAAGATACTGGTATTTTGTTTACCGCTAAGGGGCTGTTAAGTTAGGTTTGTTCTGATCAGGCACGACTCATCACGCACAATACTAGTTACGGCCAAACAAAGGTAGTCGCACACCCGCCAGATGAAAGACCTAGTTATCTTATGTGATCTAGCACGAATTTTTTTCAATTGCTTTTCACCCCCTCAGCGGATACCTGACCTCGCACCATTTTTGACTAGAAATACATCTGATCGCCTAGAAACCATATCCACGATGGTTGCTAGCACATATGTTGCCATTAGAAAAAATGGTTTTCCGACCAATCTATAGCGAATCCAGTTCGGCACAGCACACAAATAGTTTTTTTTTTCCGATAAATAACATACGAACCGGCGTAATTGTCCTATGGCAGCAAAGTCAGAGCAGGAGAACCCAAGACTAAGTTTGAAATTACTTAGGTTATGATGTTGCGGCTCTGGCCTGTATGTAATAGCAAATCTCTAAAAGAAGGGTATCGAGCTCGCGCTAAAGAAAAATACGCAACGAGGGGTTACTCCAGGAGACAGTTTTTGACGGTGATTCCGGAAACACCGTGAGGTAAGACTAGTGGGAAAATGGTTAAAGCTGAGGAGTATCTTTGTGAAAGTGATGTCTGCCCCACAGGGTTAGTCGCAATGCCGAACTCATGGATACATCAACAGCGGGGGGGGGATTGACGCACCCAAGACACAGTTTGGAAGCCCAATAGTAGGTAACGTATTACGCACCCGTGAACCAACTGCTTCGCGATCTTGCAGGGCTTCTGTGAATTCGATACATTAGCTCCCTTAGTTAGACAGATCCACGAAATCAGGAGAGTCTTTACTCGTTCGAGGACGGCTGTCCATAGACAATTCTATCCTTTGCGACATCCAAAACCCGGCTAACCCTCTTCTTGGTCTTCTCAGAAGCCTTGAGCGAGAAAGCCCTCTTCAATTTCTCCGTAGCTCCGCTCTTCTTTTCTTCCCCTTCTCTCTCCCCCTCTTCCAATTGCTTTGGCTCCCATGGAAGCTTCTCGGGCACTAGAATCCCCTTCCTCTCTATTTCTTCGTCAAGTTGCCTTTCAATTCTCTGCAGTTTGACCATATTGCTTAGTATCATTCGCCTGCCCTCTACCAAGTCAATCTCATGCCGGGTGATCTTCCTCATGACATCTTCTGCGTCATCAATGTAGAGGTTAATATTCATAACGTATGGATCAGCAATCTCTCTTGTTAGTGGGTTCCAAACCCAAATCTTTCGGAAGAGCTCTGATACGAGGTCCCGAGCGAGGCTGATATGCATTTCCAATTGCTCATGGGTTGGTAAATCCTGCGGATTATACATTTGTAGTGGGCGGTGTTTCGACGGGGTGCGGAAGATGTGGTGCTTTAGAGGCGAGAATCGTGGTTGATACGGAGGTGGTGGGGAGTCTGGCTCCTTTTCTTGGGTGACGAAGCTTGGAGAGACTTCCATTATGAAGTATTCTGAAGATTTGGGGTTTGAAAGAGGAGGGTTTCAAAGGGAGAAAGTTGACTCGGCCTTGGGCAGAACTAGAAGGCGGAAGAGGGTGCTGGAGAGAGATTGCGAAATCAAGGAAACCGCTCCTTTTAAAGCCCCCGGAAGCAAACTTCTCCCGGTCTTAGCGGCCGTCACAGTTAAACCCTACTAGCCAAGGCAACCGAGGGGACGTGTATTAGACAAATTCGTGATCACGTGTTTCCCATACCTATTGCGCCCGAGTGAAGAATAAAAATGTTAGCGTTAGATCAAGCCTTGTAACTTGAATCCATAGAGCTGTCCTTGGCTCTACCGTCTTGCGCGTTAGAGTCTCCTCTCTTCCGAGTGACATTTGATGATTATTTTATCATGTTCGCATGTCCGCAACCCTCATGAAACAGCCACAGCGGCCAAATAAATACCCTCACTTCTTCTTATCGTTGTCTCATCCTTCTCTCTTGTGCCACCCGCCGCTCTTCACTCTCGCAAAAGAAATCAAGAAAACCCATACGCCCCTTGCCAAACCTGCTCTCAGAAGGAAAAAAATTGAGACAGAGAAAGAAAATGTTCTTCTTAGATCTCTCGTCTCTCTCATCCCCCAAATACCGCCCCCAATGCCTGGTTTCAACCGCCTATTTCAAACTCCTGGTACTTCTCTGGCTCCTAACACTCCTACCGATCCCCTTTACCGCCGTACTCCTCACCTCAGAAATGCGCAGAAACGCACTGGCCCTTCATGCGATCTCCGTAACTGTCGTAATGCTGATTGCCATGGGTTTCGCACTGCATTACTACGCGATGGTTGGGATTGAATTGGAGGACATGGAGGATAGAAGACAGATCAACAATGGTGAGGCTCAATTGGAATTGCAAATGCAGATCGTTTTCGAAGAGCCTGGGAGATCCTCGAGCAATGGAAAAGGGAGGAAGGCTGGATTAGTCCCACTGGTTAAGGTTCCGGAGAAGGCATGGGTTGGTGGGAGAGAGATGGTATGTTAAAGTGTCTTGACTTATGACATTGCGAGGATTCTTGGCTAAGATAGAAACAAGGTATCATTAACTTGGGAAAATGAGCACATTCTTGCGGATATATGTATTCACTTGTCTGGTTGAAACCATCTTGTCGTGTTGTAACCTCCTTTGATTTCGGGAGAAAAAGGTAAATTTAAAGTCTCTTGAAGCGAGCATTTCTAACCTTCATGATATTACTTCGTTGAAAACTTTTGCAATCAAGTACTGTGCAATCATCAGCAGCTTTTAGTTGAGAATCCTTGATACAACTGATAGCCTTCCAAATCCAATTCCCTCAAGTATATTATCATATCTATTGTTATTTGGAACATCTAGAATGTCTAATTAGCGAGTGATGCCCTATAGTGAGATGAGTTTGCCTCCCCATTCCAACCTTGTGACGAAGGTCAACAGTGTACAAAAATACGTGAGCCTTCCTGAGGAAGGAAGGATAAAAACTTCTGAGCATGCCAGAATGATTTCACTCCCACTGCACACTCCCGCTAATCCTCGGTAACTTTTAAAATTCAAGTGACTTATCGTGAACACAGAAGTCCACCGGGTCAGTGGCCCTCATATTCTTACTCTCAACTAATCCAAATATGAAAACTGAGCTTACAATTGCAAAGGAATAACGAATCGTGCTGGCCAAGCGTAACCTCAATAGGTATAGTACAACAGTATATAAATTGCATTCTTAGGGAAAGTGTTCCACAAGAGAATGATCTGAGAGGCCATCCCTACCAGCACAACTCTGCATACTGCTGTGATACCCCCATATTGCTCAAACTCCTCCACAATTCTTGAAAATTGGTAAGTATAGTATCCCTTTAACCATGGACATTTGTCACTAATATCGTCCAAAATTGTTAGTCACGTGCATTTGCGCCTTTAACTTAGCCCTTTTAACACTCCTTCTATCGCTACTACTGCCCGTGCCGATATGCGTTCTCTGCAGCACCTCTGTCCCTGACCCTTCGCGCTCAAAAAGATACCTTGCGGATGCTTCCCTAATACCGGTAATTCGGTGACCTGCGTATCGCTAAAGTCCTTATCGAGGGGTGTGCTCTGGCTGAGGAGTTTCTTGGCGCCGGCTCGCTTAAGCGGCAACTTTGAGAATTGGCATGCTAGAGTAACACATGATGTTTGAATATGGTACTTGTACTAGTACTTGTACTGTATGGCTTCGCGGGTAGAGACTGAAAATAGTTTTGAACGGTAACATCAGGATCGGTTTCCTAAATTTCTGCTTGCTTGGAATAGGGGGTCTCACGTCAACCGTTTTCTCTCGTTTTTGTCGGTTTTATGGGGTAATTCTGAAAACGCTAAAATGGCCAAAACTGTGGAAACCGCAAACCGAGAAAAAAGGCAGTTTGCAAGTTTCATTTCAGTTTTTGGGTGGGTGGTGCGCAGGGACTAGTACGTTGCCCAGAAAACTAGTAATAGAAGTCTAAACTCTC
>Ga0307507_10005243_pt1 | contig 21556 bp, 4 predicted proteins | sample 7_EM_MG_FD_207223 | JGI IMG/M metagenome (GOLD analysis project Ga0307507, IMG submission 207223) | Populus trichocarpa ectomycorrhiza microbial communities from riparian zone in the Pacific Northwest, United States - 7_EM | ecosystem: Host-associated > Plants > Roots > Unclassified | place... | reverse complement strand
AAGTTTCCTATATTCCTTTCTCTTCTTCACGCAACGTCTTGTACTCTGCAAGAGCTATATACCCTTAGATTTAGATAGAATTTATATTGTTCCTTCGAATCTTCCCCGAAGCCTCTTCGCGCCCTTACATCTGCTTTACTTAGCCCTAGGCTATCTCTCCTTTATAGTAGTTAAGTAGATCTTTTATATAGTCTATATACTAATTAGTAAGTAGCATCTTAAGGCGTTTTCTATATAGCAGTTTCTTATTAATAGGCTTTAGTAGCTCTATACCAGATTATAGGTAATAACTTTATAGAGGAAGGTATTAGTAATATTGCTAACAGCGATACCTTTAGTTAGAATATAGTAACGTTCTTTTATAAGTCAGTATATTATTATAAGAATGTTCTTATATGTTTGGCTATATTATTTATAAGGTAGTAGGTTAATAATAAAATCTCTAGCAATATCTGCCTATTAGCGTATAGGTACTAGTAAAGGGCATAGTAGTCCTTAGTACTTTATATAAAATGCTTTAGCATACTTATAACTATAGTAGGCGCCTATAAAATGCTTAATTAAGTCTATTATTTTAGGCTAGAAGTAGTATTAGCTAAGGAGCTTATAGGTTCCTCTTTTACCTAAGTGCAAGTAGAAAAGCCAGTACTAGCGTCTATAGCTAGAACTAAAGGAAAATAAAATATTCTCCTTATAACTACAGAAGAGTATAATATAGATTTCTTAGTCAAATATAAGAAAATCCGGCATAACTACTTTACCTTTTAAAGAGAATAAAAACTAGAACTATAAGTTTAAATTATAGCCCATAGGGTTCCTACCCTACCTTTCCTAAGGGAAGGGGGCTCTGAGCTTCTAAAAAAAGAAATTAAGACCTTTAATCCTATAGTAATATAAGGACTACTTAGATGGATCTTATTTAGTAAAAAAAGATATAATCTACAGACCAGATTTGGTTCTATAGTTTTTACTTATTATAGGACACCTCTGTAACACCTTATATATATCCACCTATTTCCACCTGTTTCCACTAACGCAGTAAGAAGAGATTAACCGCGAGATAATAATCTGATGGCAATCTGCTAGCAATCTACGGCAATCTAATGACAATCTGCCGCATTCTGCTATATTTTACTAAGTCTACTAAATCCTGCCAAGTTCTGCTAGGACCGCTACTTAAATCCTATTCTGCTTTATACATATATTAACTAAGCAACTAAACTAACAATATATACCCTTTCTTCCCGTTTCCTTACCTTCTCTCCTTACGTAATATCTTAACCTTATTACATAGTTTATGTATATAGCTTAATAATATCTACTTCGCTATATATTGTTACCACTTATACTTACTCTATAACACTATATTATGTTAAAACCTATACTCTGCCCTGCCCAGTTTAAAATGCAAAACAACCTTAAAGCCCCTATAACAACTACTAATATTATATCTACACTCTAGGAACAATTGGCAGATATATAGAAGTCCTTTATAGACGCCCTTGCATAAAACTAAGCTGCTATATCTTAATAGCAAGCTGAATAAGAAGTACAACACCAGAAAACAATTAAGGCCCTTTAAGAAGAAATCCGCACCCTTAAGACGCCTACGCTAAGCCCTTAAGACTAATTACTATTATTAGAAGCTAATACGCGGAACGCGAGCCCTAAACTAATAATAGTTATCCTTCTAGTAGAACTAACTACTATATTATAATAATTTAAAAAACTACTAGATCCCCTAGCGTTTACTAGTAAATAATAAGAGCTTTAGTTATTCTTAAGCCGGCTTAAGAATAAGCTAACTAGCAATGCTAACCGTTACCTAACTAAAGCTAACTAACTCTACTACGCCCTAAGTTAACTAGGAGGAGACGCAGCTAACCTTATTAAACCTTTCTAGCTAAACTTAGTATAAAGCCTAGTTGTACTTCTTAAAGCTATATACGGTAACCTAAACCGCCAAGCTACCGCTTAAAGAAAGATAAACTATATAACTTAAGAAAAGAAAAGTTTCCTAGTATACTTCTCCAAATTTAATTGTTATGTAAAGGAAATAGGCTAAAATAACTCCGTACTAATTAACAGCCTTATTAAATCTCTAAGCCCTAAACTAAAAACCTTCTTAATTAGTATAGACCTACCAGGAGCTCTTAATGCCTATATAAACGTTATTAATAAATGGTATAATAATATACTACGCCTAATACTAAAGTCCGCTCCTTAATATAATATAACAACCCTATAAACGTCTACTAAGTTATTATCCTAGCCTAAGTACCCTAACGCCATAGATATTAACACTGGGACCCTAGAACACGCCCTATTAGGGTCCTCTAAATGGGAATAACGTACTAAGCTAGGCCTCTGTTTTAAGTGTAAAAGTAGCTTCCACTTCTCTAACTACTACTCTACCCCCTTCCAAAAAGATCTATAAACAGTTAACGCTAGCAGCCGTTTACCGTACTAATCTTTTAGCTACTAACCCCAATCTTTATCTAACTCTAACTCTATATCTAGTAAGCACCACTTATAAGGATAAAGTTATAACTAATGTTCTATAGGAACCCCTTCCCGCTTGCCACCAAAAGGTATATCTTAGAGTTAAGTTGCTTTTTAGGATAGCTATGTTACAGGATCTTGTTAAATATATTAGATATTACAAAACCTAACTCTTAGGATTATAGTATAACTACTAACTGCTATCTATAGCAGAAAGGTTAATAGGCTAATGCTTAAGTTCTAATTAATATAGGAGCTAGTGGTATAGGATTTGTTAATAAGATCTTTATATAAGACAATAGGTTTACCCTAATACCTCTTAACTAGCATATTAACGTATTTGGATTTAATAGCAAACACACTATCTTAGGCCGTATTACTTATATAGCGGCCCTAAGACTCTAATACCTAAACTATAAAGAATTAATTAAACTCTTTGTAACTACCTTAGGTTACCTAGTAATCCTTAAACAACCCTAGATGAAGCTATATAAGGTAGCCATTAATTAGGACAGCCTTAAGCTTCTATTTACCGCCTTCTGTTGCAAGTAGAAGTGCCTTATAACTTACTACTTAGACCCTAAACTAAAATCTAAAAAATCCACCAGGATCTACCAGTCTAAAATTTCCACTAATATCTACCCTATACCTAAAAAATCCACCTAATTCTACTAAACTATATAAACTAACTTTAACTACTGCACCCTAAACCAAGCAGAAGCTTAAGCTTAATATATAAAGGTACTAGAAGAACTGGTATTCTAATAAAAAGGATACTTAAAGAACCCAAACCTAAATCTAATACTAACTCTATACCTAACACCAACTCTATACCCAACACCAACTTTATACCTAATACTAAACCTAAAACTATATAAGAAACTAAGGATAACCTAAGTTTACTTAACACCTTAGATATTTACATAATTGGAGCTACCCTATTAGTATAACTCGCTAGGAAACCTAAATATACAATCTTTGCTATTATAATGGCCGATATTAAGAAGGCCCTAGCACTAAAAAAGCATACTAACCCTGCCACAAAAGTACCAGTATACCACTATAAATACCTAGAAGTATTCTTATAAAAGGAAGCCAATAAGTTAGCAGAATACTAACTATATAACCACAAGATCGTACTTAAAGAAGGAAAACAGCTAGGATTTAGACCCCTATATAAAATATTACAGAATAAACTTAAAGTATTATAAAAGTACTTAGACAAGCGCCTAAGTAAAGGATTTATTAGAGCAAGCTCTTTGCCTATAGCTGCACCTATAATCTTTGTTAAGAAACCTAGTAGTAGTCTGCGCTTCTATATAGACTACTAAGCTCTTAACGCTATTACTATTAAGAATTAGTACCTGCTCCTATTAATTTAAGAGACACTAAACTAATTAAGTAAGGCTTGCTACTATATAAAACTTAACCTTATCTACACATTTAACCGCCTCTATATTGTAAAGGGGGATAAATAGCTTACCGCATTCCGTACTAGATATAGACTATTTAAATACTTAGTGACACTGTTTAGCCTTATAAATGCCCTAAGTTTATTTTAATACTTTATAAATAACACTCTATAACCTTATCTAGACATTTTCTATACTGCTTATATTAATAACATCCTAGTATATAGCAATAACCTAACTAAATATAAGAAACATATTAACCTTATCTTAAAAGCCCTGCGTAGAGCTAGCTTATAATTAAATATAAATAAGTACAAATTCTATAAAATAGAAGTCCTATACCTTAAAATTATTATTTTTATAAATAGTATATAAATGGACCTAAAGAAGATTAAAGTAATTATAAACTGGTAAGAACCTAAGAATGTTAAGGACGTAAGAGCTTTTATAGGATTTGCTAACTTCTACTAATAGTTTATTAATAACTTCTCCGCCCTAGTCTTACCCCTTATAGCCCTAACCTAAAAGGACAAAACCTTTATCTTTAATAAGGAATATAAGAAGGCCTTTACCTATTTAAAAGTCATATTTACTACCACACCTATACTCTAACACTTTAACCTAAACCAAAAAAGTGTTATAGAAGCTAACTTATCTAACTACATTACTAGAGGCATTCTGTCTTAGTATAATAAGAAAGGAGTACTGCACCCTATAGTATACTTCTTAAAATAACTAAGTCCAACTAAATATAACTATGAGATCTATAATAAGGAATTATTGGCCATTATTAAATATTTTAAACAATAGCGACCTAAACTAGAAGATGCTAGATTTCCGATTAAGGTCCTTAGTAACTATAAGAATCTATAGTACCCTACGACTATAAAACAGATAAGTTATTATTAAGCCCGCTAGTTAGAATATCTATCTTATTTCTAATTCTTAATTATATACTGTTTAGGCGTTTAAGGTTAAAAACCTAACACCCTAACCTAATGTTTATAAGATATACCAGCACAGGAAAAAGCGTGCGCCTCCTATAATTAAACCCTACTTTACCTCAAATTATTTAATCCCCTAACTAAAGACCTTACAGTATACGTCCTTAAAATAACTAATTAATTAATTAAATAGATTATAATTAATAAATACCTAAATAACAAGTTTATCCAAAAGACACTTAAGTTAATTTAAGATGGCGTTAAACACTTTAAAAAGATCTCTTTAAGTAAATATAAAGCTTATAGAGACCGCTTATACTACTAGAACTGCCTAGTTATACCTAACTATAACAAACTTAAGCTTAAATCTTTTTAAACATATATATAACCTACTAGTATCCGGCCATCTAGGCCGTAGAAAAACCCTAGAACCACTTTAATAGAAGTACTACTAGCCTAATATGCATAATATAATATAGAGGTATATCTTTAGCTGCCATACCTACTAATAAGCTAAAGCTTTGCATAAGACGTATAATAGTTTTCTAAAGCCACTACCCGTTCCAGACCAAAGATAAAAGGATATCTTAATTAACTTTGTTATTAATCTCCCTATAAGTAAAGGCTGTGTAAATATTATAGTAGTTATAGATTAACTATCTAAGATAAGACACTTAATCGCCTACCCTAATATATTAACACCTGCTATTGCCTAACTATTCCTAGATTATATATAGAAACTCTATAGACTCCCTAAAATAATTATCTCTAATAAAGGTAGACAGTTTATCTTAGCGTTCTAAAAGGAACTAACTACCCAACTCTATATTAAAGCACTACTATCTACGGCATATTACCTAGAAATGGATAGTTAAATAGAATGTGCAAATGCTATAATAGAACAGTATATTTGGATATATATATTATATTTATAGAATAACTAAATGGATTGGCTTATATTTACTAAGTTTACTATAAATAACTCTATTTTAGAAACTATAAAGGTCTCCACATTCTCAGCTAATTACGGTTAGCATCTATAAATGGGCTTTAAACCCTTTAGTAATGCTCCTTACCTAGCTTATTAGGCCTTATAAGTTATAAAAGTAAATAAATTTATAAAGAAGATAGAAGAACTATAAGAGTTCCTTATTAACAAAATAATATAGGCCTAATCTATCTATAAAGCCGCAGCAAATAAGAACCAATCTGTTATGGACGCTTTAAGTACGATGTTATAACTACTGGGAGAGGAGTTGGAAGAAGCTAGTTGGTTAATAAAGGCATGGTCTAGGATGGATCTGGTGGAACTATGTGACGAGGAATGGTAACCGAGGTCACGTAATGTGATCTGTGTGATCTGTGTAATGTGTAAGATCTGTAATGGAGTGAATAGAGTAGATAGAGTAGATAGAGCAAGGACTTTCCTAGGAGTTGGATGTGTATTTAAAGGACTATAGTCCCTACCTAGATAGTTCTTTCTTTGTGGCGAATCTTAGAATATAATTAGAGTTAATCTGTTAGGTAACCACTCCACCAGTTATTATCTTGTACTGTTATATTATTGACTTTGTTTAAATATATATATACCTAGCCTATTAACGAACCCACTATAGTTTCTGCTATAAGGTTCCGTTACACATTTACTATCTGGTTACGGTATTAATAAGCTAAACAGTATGCTACCTAAAGCGCAAGTCACGCCGTTAAAGGTACTGGTTACGACTTAGTCCACAGTAGCTACAACCTTAGGTTTAGGAGGAGATACTAGTATAGAAGATACCGATTCGTAGCTAGTTACGGTGGGTTAGTTATAAGAAATGGTTAATTAAATAATAGACAATAATCGTATACTTAAAGAACGACTTAATGGAATCAGAGTGGTTAAGGTTAAGTTACCGTTAATTGAACGATTTTTAGGAGAGAAGTTAAAACTTAAAGGATTCCTTATATAGATGCACTTTAAGGTTATATAAGGGGGGGCTAAGTTGGTAACACCTATAGACTAAGTGGCGTACGTAGGATTATTCCTAAGTGGAAGGGCACTTAAGTGGTTTAAACCTTACCTTACCGAAATCTAAATAAACGGAATAATAACTACTAATTAGGACGTATGGTTTATGTTTACTAACTATAATGGGTTCGTAGAAAGACTAATATAGATATTTAGAGACCCGGAAGCAATAACTATAGTAAAAAGAAAACTTTAGAACCTAGTATAACGTTCTTTAGCAATTGAGTATATAACGTAGTTTTAGACGCTTATAATATATGTTAAGTAGAATAATAAGGCGCTTATGGCACAGTATAAACAGGGACTTAAGATAAAAGTCTAGGACGCGATTATCCTAATAGAAGATGCGGAAAGTCTAAGAGACTTAATAGATTAGTTAATAAAGATTAATAATAGGATCTATTAAAGGGAACAAGCTAAAAAAGGGCAAGACAGAGTTCTATAGTTATATAAGGTGTAGAGTACGCATTGGTAGATATAGAGTTATAAACTATAGAATGGTGGACTAGAGCTAATAGACCTAAGCGGTACTAAAGAACCTAGAAGATGGAATAAGAAACTATAGAAACCTAGAGGTTAAGAATTAAGTAATTATAGGACTAAGGAGTAGAGGCTAAACTAGGGATCTTATTAGCAGAAGATATTTAGGCGGACTCCATAATAAGAAGAATAGTTTAAAAGAGGAGCTTGTATAAATTATAGAAAATAGGGTTATTTCGCTAGAGACTATAGAGGTGGTTAGAGTAACTACGCGGTAAAAGGCACTAGGTCGTTAGAGTACAATAACGCGGATATAGGGATGTTGCGCGGGACTAAGGAGTGTTTGGTTAAACACTTTGCGTTTTATTATAATAACGCATGCCGAGTTTATAAGGACGCTAAGTATAGTGTAAGCTATTGGCCGTAAGAGCTAGAGTTAAGAGGACTTAAAGGAACTAGAGAGTTAGATAAAGAATAAGATTAACTCTATAAGCTAGATTAAAATGTTATAATAACATACGGACAAAGATTAGTAATAATAATAATGAAGTTGGAGTACTTATTAATTAACAGTAACAAGGAAGAAAAGGAGGCTAACTAGGGGTACTTAAACCTTAGTGACGTAATAGAAGCAGAGACTAAGACTACCACAGAACGCGGTTTAATAATGGGTATTATAATACCGTTAGATACGGAATCTATTGCTTTATAAGACGGAAGGAGTAATATCTAAAGATGATTAAGTAAGCAGACAACTGCTAGTACTAGCTTACTACTTAGTAAAGGTAAAAGGCTATAGGCTTAAGATTCTTAAGAAGAGATAAGAGATGCTTAAGACTCTTAAGATAAGATAAGATATACCTAAGGACCCACTATAAACGGAAACCGATGGGAAAGGGTAGCGGCTTAGTTTAAAAACAAACAAATAAGTATAGGACGCAAGTTTAAGAACTATAAGTTTGGGGAATAAGTAATAACGTTAGTTCTAGGTGAATATAGTATTTAGCCTAAAGATTAAAAAGTTAATATTAAGATTAAGAAGTAAGACGACTTTAAGGATCTAGCTATAAGATGCAGAAAATAGGAAACTATGGATAAGTTTAGGCAAAGAATTATCATATAGTAAGAGTAAAAGCTAGATAAGAGATTAGCTATGCTAGGACGTATAAGGGATAGAGTACCTATATAAAGAATTACTAATAGGCCTAAGGCAGGGACGCCTAGAGTAAAGTGGCTAAATAAATTAGAATAAGAAGAGGATCTAGGGATTCTAACTAGGTTTAAAGAAAGATATACTAAAGGTTGTTATAACGTAGTAATAATAAGGTACTTTCTAATAGATAGACCATATACACTAAACTAGTTGTATAGAAAGTAGTATAGGCAACGGCATAATAACGAATAGGAAGACTTTTATATGTGGCTAGATGAAAAAGTTGTCTAAGACTAACCTATTATGGAGAAACGCATAAGTTATATTAAAGAAGCGTTAATTATAATGTTAAGGAACCTAGAAGAAGGATCTAGGGACTAGAGAAGTAAGAGATAGGTTTTAGTACCCGTAAATAAAAGACTAACTATTAGATTGGCTAGACAGAGGTTTGAACTTAAGGATAAAGATAAGTCTAGAGTTAACCCAAGTCACTTAGTATATTATATACTGTTATGGATAGCTTATATGGATAACACGTGTAATATATATAGAGCACTAAAGAATAAAAACCGGAAGTACCTAATAAGGATATATTAGGCACCGGATAAAAGGAAGTTTAGAGACGCTAAGTATATGCATAGATAGCACCTAGTAGAAGTATAGAGTTAAGGGGACCTAATACTTTAACCAGGAAGATTCCTTATGGAAGAATGCCTAGAGGGATAATAGTGGTGGAATTGTCTAGAGAACACTTATCTGTAGTACGTAGAGGAAAAGAAATAAACTAAGTATTGGCTAAAAGAGGACTAAGTACAAGGAGGATCTAGTAGCTAATAGTTAGGAAAAGGGGAGGCCTATAGGACTAGAGGGAGCTAGTAGTAGAGCCTTAGACCCTTAAGGGAGTTTAAGGACAATACTTAAACTTATAAGTTAAATAGCAAGATTAATAGTTTAAAGCATTAGTAGATAGTAGAGTAATAAGGAACCACGTGTTACTAGTAGTAGTGGAAAGAATAGGATTACTATATAGATAGAAGGAACACCTATATCCACTTATAATAATTTTAGGAGATTAGATAGCCTATAGAGAAGGTATTATTAATCTTAAAATAGGACCTATTTAGTTAACTATTAAAGGGAGACCAGTTAAGATGTCTTTTAATATCCTACCATTAGGAAAGGATAAGGCAATACTAGAAATGCCTTAGTTATAGAAATATAATCTAAGGATTAATTGGGTTATAGGTTAGGTCAATATTAGGGATACTTAACAATATAAGGTGCAATAGTAAACCAAGTTAGAGCGATGTACGAGGAGACTAAGTAAGGCTTAAGTTATATATCAAAGAGATACCATAAGTATAGCAAAAGGTTATAGTTACCAGAAAGTAAAAAGCTGTTAAAATATATAGTATGGGACTATAAGATAGAATTAGAACTAGGAATAAGTTTAAAGTTTTTTCCAATCTATAAGCTTACTAAAACTAAGTTAGTGGCGTTTAAAGAGTTTATCTAGGAGAACTTATAAAAAGGATATATTAGACCATTATAATCGTTAGTAGGATATCCAGTACTATTTATCCTAAAGAAAAATGGAAAACTTAGGATGTGTATTAACTATAGATAGTTAAACAGTATTATTAAAAAGGATAGGTATCCTTTACCCTTAATTAACGAAATCTAAGATAGGATAGGCAACGTAAAGATCTTTACGAAGATAGATTTAAGATGGGCGTACTATTAGATTAGGATTAAGGAAGGCAACAAATAGAAGGCAGCCTTTAGGTTAAAGGAAGGACTATACAAACCATTAGTTATGCAGTTTAGGCTTATAAACGCACTAGTAACATTCTAGAAGCGAATTAATAGTATATTAGAAGAATACCTTAATAAATTTGTTATGGTATATTTTAATATTATTATTATCTACTTAATAAGTAAGGAAGAGCACGGGGAATACGTTAAGTGGGTCTTAAAAAGACTATAAGAAGAAAAGATGCTAGTAGCAATTAAGAAATGCGAGTTCTTTACTAGAAAAATAGATTTTGTTAAATTTATTATTAAACTAGGAAAAATTAGTATGGACCCAAAGAAAATAGAAGCTATAGTAAGTTAGTAAGAACTAGAGAATATTATATAGTTAAGATCGTTCCTAGGGTTTTGCAACTACTATAGGAGGTTTATAGCGCAGTGGTTAAAAAGTATTAAGCCGTTTATAAGACATACAGAAAAGGAGGAACTGTAGGTATAGGGTAGTAAATAAAAGAAGTTGTTTAAGAAACTTAAAGAGTTATTTACCTAGGATCTAGTCCTTAAAATCTACCAGCCGAAGTTAGAAACGGTTATAGAAATAAATATATTAGACTTTACACTAGGAGCGTGTTTGCTATAAAAGCACTTAGATGTATAGCACCTAGTAGCGTATTATAGTTAAAAGATAACACCACTAGAGTTAAACTACGATATCTATAACAAGGAGTTATTAGGTATATTTACAGTACTTAAGGAATAGAGAGCATTTTTACAAAACACCAAGAAACCATTTATGGTTAAGATGGACTATAAGAACCTTATAGGGTTCCTAATAATAAAGGAACTAAACTGAAGACAGGTTAGATAGGCAGAAATGCTTACAGAATATTATTTTAAGATTTAGTATACTAAGGGTATAGACAATACACAAGCAGATACTCTAAGCAGAAAGGCTAAATTATAGAATAACGGAAAGCTGTTAGGAGCTTTACTATAACAGGATTAAAACGGGTTAATTAGGTATAATTATCTAAAGATCGCAGCGACTATAGAAGGTTAAGTTTATAAATTACTAAAGAGTAATTAGACATAAAAGATCTAAGAGGCATAGGCAGAGGATCCAGACTTAGAGTAGTATAAGAATAGGGAAGCAACCTATATTTTAAGGACAGTGGCAGAAGAGTTTGTAAAAGAGTTTTATAAAGGAATAATTTAAGGACATAATGGGGCTATAGGCTTAGTATTAAGACTATAAAAGGAATATATTATTTAAAGAATCTGGGGACTAGTAAGATAAGTTATAAAGGAGTGTCTAGACTGCCAAAAAAAAAAAACTAATAAGGTATAAGCCGTATGGAGGACTATAACCTATTAAAACACCAGAAAGACCATGGGAGGTTATATTATAGGACTTTATTATTAAGTTACCAAAGTTAAAAGATCCTATTATAGGACAAGATTACAACGTGATCTTAGTAATAGTAGATAAGCTAACAAAGTGGGGATACTTTATAGCTTATATAGAAGAAATATCCGTAGAAGATATAGCTAAAATCTATATTAAAGAAGTGTTTATAAGATACGGAGTACTAATAAAGATTATATTAGACGGAGATCCGAGGTTTATAGTAGTATTTTGGGAAGTATTTTTAGCAGAATAAGGGGTTTAAGCAGTGATGTTAACTGCATATTACCTATAGGCAGATGGCTAAACAGAAAGACTAAACTAGACACTAGAGCAGTATCTAAGGCATTATGTTAATTATACACAAAATAATTAGATATTGTTATTACTAGTTATATAGTTTGCATATAATACAACACTATAAGAAGGGATAGGCATATTACCTTTTAAGGCAAATTATAGCTACAAGCCTAGAACGTCGTTAATACTATAATAAGTAAAGAAAACGAGTAGCATAGCTAAAGAAAGAATAGAGACACTAATAAATCTTTATAATCACCTTAAAAAAACAGCTAAACTAGTATAAGAAAGAGTAAAAAGGTACTACAACGCTAAGAGATCTAAGGGACCAGATCTTAAGGAGGGGGATAAAGTATAGCTACTACACAAAAATTTTAAGAGTTAATAACTAAGTAAGAAGTTGGACCACGTTAGACTAGGACTATTTACAATTAAAGTAAAGATCTTAGAAGTTATATATAGACTTAACTTACCTATAAAAATGAGGATCTACCCTATATAGTATATCGTAATGTTGGAGCTAGTATATGGAAATATTAAGCTACCAGTCTATAAGGCAGACACGTATAGAGGATAGGAAGAAGACGAGTAGTAAGTTTTAAAGATTATTAGTTACAAGGACGTTAATAACGAAATATAGTATAAAGTAAAGTAGATAGGCTATATAGAGACTACCTAGGAGCTACTAAGCAACCTAGAGAACGCTATAGGAAAGGTATAGAAGTATTAGAAGAGAATAGGTTAGGTAACGTTAATAAAAAAAAGGTACTAAAGAATAAGTTACCTAAGGGGGACCTAAAAGGAGCACCTACTAACATATTTAGAGTTATTTCCCTCTCTAAAGGAAGAGAATCTGTTTTTTTATTGCTAAGTTCCTAAAGGCCTTATTCTACAAGTTTCTATTTCTTAGAACGCACCTTCTTACATACCTTCTTAAGACAGATTAACTGAGTAAACGTAGCTAGTTAAGAGTTAAGAGCATATTATTAAGCAGCGGCAGCCTCTTGCTTAGTATTATAGGAATGATAGAGTTTAGCTAGGGCTACTAAGAGCTTATTATTAAGTTTTATAGTGGTAGACTAAACCTAGGACCCTAGTAGCAATTAACAAGGGAACTAAAAGACTATTAAGAGTAATAGAACGCGTATACTTAGCGTTAGAAACTAAGCAAACGTTATAGGACGACCGTATATTTGCTTTAGTGCACTCTAAACAAAAAGAGGGTTATTAAGATGAGGGACTTACTAACGTAATATAAACTAACCCCTCTTTCGCACAATAAGAATATGGAGATAGTATTACTTTACTAAGGGATAGGATTGCAGCAATGGTATAAGACCGGTGAGCTGTAAAAGAAGAAGAAGAAGCTTTAAGTATAATAAGCAACGATATTAACTAAATTAATTAGACGGATATTATACCTTTAGTGGACAACTTAGAGATATTAGGAACCTTTAAGGATGAAGATAAAGAGGAAGGAGATAATATTATAGACGCTTTAAGTACAATGTTACAACTACTAGGAGAGGAGTTGGAAGAAGTTAGTTAGTTAATAAGGGTACAGTCTAGGATAGATCTGGTGGAACTATGTGATAAGGAATAGTAACTAAGGTCACATAATATAATCTATGTAATCTATATAATCTATAAGATCTATAACAGAGCAAATAAAGTAGATAGAGTAGATAGAGCAAAGACTTTCCTAGGAGTTGGATATGTATTTAAAGGACTACAGTCCCTACCTAGATAGTTCTTTCTTTGTAGTAAATTTTAGAATATAATTAGAGTTAATCTATTAGGCAATTACTCCACCAGTTATTATCTTATACTATTATATTATTGACTTCGTTTAAATATCTACACACCTAGCCTATTGACAAACCCATCGTAGTTCCTGCTATAAGGTTCCGTTATACAAACCCTAGTACCGGCCTACTAAATTAGTAACTTTGTCTGGCTAGATATAAGAAATCTAAATATAAAATAACCTACTAAAAAACTTAATTAGAGAACGCCGGCCCTTATAAAGTTAAAAAAGTTGTCTCTCCTTATGCCTACTAACTAAAGCTTTCTAATACGGTTAAAATCTACCCTATATTCTATATATTAGTCCTCTACCCTGCCGCCCCTATATTAGACGCCCTGCCTAAATAGATCTAAGACCCTCTCCTACTAGTTAAAGTAGATAGTGAGGATAAGTACCTTGTTAAAAGAGTTAATAATATTAAGTATAACAAACGGAAACGTAAGTATATGTACCTTATAAAATGGAGAGGCTTTATTGAGCCCTTATAGGAACCTATTGACTCTATAGGACTTATATAAGCCACAGAAGACTTTTATAAACTCTACCTAGAACTACTATAGCCCTATCTCGCAGAAGCTTAAGTTTAAAGGGGGGGTACTATTATAGGACACCTCCGTAACACCTTATATACATCCACCTATTTCTATCTATTTCCACTAATATAGCAAGAAGAGACTAACTATAAGATAATAATCTAATGGCAATCTACTGGCAATCTACGGCAATCTAATATCAATTTACTGCATTCTACTATATTCTACTAAGTCTACTAAATCCTGCTAAGTTCTATTAGGACCGCTACTTAAATCCTATTCTACTCTATATATGTATTAACCAAGCAACCAAACTAACGATATATACCCTTTTTTCCCGTTTCCTTACCTTCTCTGCTTACGTAACGTCTTGACCTTATTATACGGTTTATATATATAGCTTAATAATATCTACTTTGCTATATATTATTACCACTTATACTTACTCTGTGACATTACTATAGAAAGCGAGGAAAAAAGATAAGAAATCCTTAAGCTAAAAGAAATTTCAATTGTAGGTACAGCTACTAAGGTAGTAAAGTACCTTAAAGTCTCTCCTACTACGCAGTACACTAGCTACCAAAAATTTGGCCATATAGGAGATAGATACTCTACTAGAGCCTGTAGATTCTATGCGGCTGTATACCTATTTAAAGACTATACCTGTTTTACCTGTATAATAATAGGCAAGCCTTACAAGCATATAACCCCTCTTTGCATTAATTGTAAAGAAAACCACTTTGCTAATAGTAAAGACTGCAAGACCCTTAAAGCAGCTAAACTAGTACAAGAACTAAAAAAAAAATAGGATTCTAGAAGGAGGTAACTCCTACTAGGCTCTTAGTAAAAGATATTAAAGAGTAAAAGGACAGAAATAAATTGCAAAAGGATAGGGATAGGTGTTAGGATTTCTTAGTAGTTATAGTAACTTAGTATTTTATTAAGGAACTATAAACTACTAAGATATAGCTACTAGTATATATTAAGCTGCCTAGAAAGGATTTATGTATATAGAACTATAGCGCTATAGCCTAAGGCTGCATGCGTAGTATTGTACGTAGTATAATACAATAGATATAAAAATAAAAATAAAAAAGGCCTTACTAAAGGTGATACCTACTCTTTACAGACTTAGTAGTAATTAAGTAGCTATTTAACTTTAACGGATCTTATACCACAGTACTTTATTGCAATTATATAGTATATCTTCTTCTGCCCTAAGTGTTTAACATTACTATACTTCTACAAAATAATATTATAAATCTCAAGCTTAGGAACTACCTTTAAGGCCTACTTAATGGACCCTATTGGGCGCCTCTAGAGGCTTTACAACTTTAGGTAAATATCTTCCCTTATATACTACTGGCGCTTAGCTTTTAATTTAGCGTTATATTTAGCCTATAAGTAAGCTTTATAATTTATATCTATAAGCTAAAAAATAAGATTGTTATATTTATCCTCGGTAATACGCTTTATTAAATTATTCCTAGTTTCTTCTAGATACTTTATAAAGGTAGGCTTTACTATAACTAAGAAGGTAGAAATAGCCTAGAAGGTATTATAGTATTTAGTTAAGGAAGGTAAAGTAGTAGTATTAGATATGGAGGTAGGTATGGGGTTAGGTATAAAGGCCGATATTACTGTTACTAGTATTAGATTTAACCTAGTAATTAAGTTAGATATATATACAGAACTTATAAAGAAGGCCTATATATTGTTAAGGATCTAATTAAGTTGTAAATAAGGTGGTAGCTAAGGAGTAATTAATAAGATTTTTTTTTATAGAAATTAAAGTTTGTTATAAAGTTTAAAGTTCGGAGTTTAACTCCCTAAGCTAGGCCTAATTGGGCAATTTCTAAGCAAAATCAACACTATAAGGGGCTTACAAGAATTCTTTAAAATGCCTTGCACTTAATTACGAAATATCATTTAACTACTAGATATACACTTATTAAGCAGGTCTTTTAGTAACGTTATACAGGCGTTACAGGCGTAATTTAGGGCTACTATAGGCCTTATGCGATAACTATTTACTAATAAAGTCTAAAGGCGAAATAAAAATTCAGTATATAGCGCAACTGTTTTAAATGGCTTTATAATTGGCAGTATAGATACAGTGTTAATAAACCTTAACTGGGCTATACTACCTTATAATTGGCCTAATATAGTATTAGATCTTTTCTAGAATAAAGCAATATACTAATTATTCCTCTTTAAGGACGACTTATTCTGGAATAAGGTAGAAATATTCCAGAATAAGCTATTTGCCGGTATAGAGCAGAATAGGGCTAGATCTTATAGAGGGGGACAAAGCATAGCTACTATATAAAATTTTCAAGAGTTAACAACTAAGTAAAAAATTAGACTATATTAGACTAGGACCATTTAAGACTTTAGAAAAAATCTTAGAAGTTATATATAAACTTAACTTACTAAAAAGGATAAAGATCTACTTTATATAGTATATTATAATACTAAGGCCAGTATATAGAGATATTAAGCTACTAGTTTACAAGGTAGATATATATAGGTTAAAAAGCATTAATAAGGAAAAATTGCTAAAGAATAAGTTACCTAAAGGGGACCTAAGAGGAGTACCTACTAAGGTATTTAGAGTTATTTCCCTCTCTATTAGAGGAGAATCCGTTTTTTTAATATTAAGCTCCACTAGGCCTTATTTTATAAGTTTCCATCAGGAAAATATTCGCAGGATGAGATTTAAGTAGACTTTGATTTTCGCGTTTCGCGTAATTGACATGCAATTTAACTAACTCGACACGCAATTGACTAACTTGACACGCAATTAACCAACTTGACACGCAATTTAACCAACTTAACATGCAATTAATTAACTTAACACGTAATTCGACCAACTTGACACGTAATTAACTAACTTAACACGCAATTTAACTAACTTAATATATAATTAACTAACTTAACACGCAATTTAACTAACTTAATATACAATTAACCAACTTAACACGCAATTTAACTAACTTGATATGCAATTAACTAACTTAACAACTTTAAAAGCTAACTATATATTTCTTAACACGCAATTAACCTACTTAGCAACTTTAAAAGGTAACTATATATATCGGAATATAAAGACAGAAGTTACGTAGTTACGTATTATCGACGTGTCGTTAATATGTCGTTGTTGTGTCTCTAATTAGTCACCCTTATGGTGACTAATTAACCCCCTACTTAGGCACCGCGATCCTTATGATCCTCTGCTTTTAACACCTATTAGACAAGAACAAATCTATTAGTTAATAGGCCAATTAAGTGCACTTAGGTATTACCGATATTAATTAATGGTTAACCTCACCGGTTGGCTATAGAGTAATAAGGTTCACTGCCACCCTAGCAGCTTTGTTTAATTATAAGCAGCATTCCAGTACCTAGCAGCAAAACCAGTACCTAGCAGCTCCGGCAGCACCTAACCCTAGTAGCTTAGAATATATAACAAATACGCAATGTATAAGACATTCTACAGCACGTAAATTAACCCCTAGTATGACCTCTTTACTAAGTGCTAGTACCCCTAGCTTTAACAGCATCCAACGTCTAATAGCCCTTGGGTAGTACCCTAGCAGCAGCTACCCTAGTAGTACTACGGCAGCGCTCTAGCCGTATATAGCATACCAGCTTTAATAGCACCCAATATCTAATTACTTAATAGCTTTATACAGTACCCCAGCGTAGTAATATAACTTAGCAGTAAACTAATACCTAGTACGCGTCTTAGCATATAAACTAATACCTAATAGCCTCGTATAGTAATCTAGCGTTATAGTAACCTAGTAGCGTTAGCAGTACCTAGTACCTAAATACCTAGCAGCTCTAGTAGCAACCTAGTAACCTAGTAGTATTAGCAGCATCTAAATACCCAGCTTCCTACTGGGCAAGTAATTAGCTTTAGAAGAGCACCCTATTTAAGCTTAACACCCTACCACGTTGAAATCACGTTAATAGCGCGCCTATAACGCTAGCGCACTCCCTATCCTCTTCCCTCTCGAATCTGCCGGCGCCTGCGGCAGCTATAATCCCTCAATAGTGGCGTAAAGAAAGAGTTGCCAGTGTTAGAATATATGGATAAAGGTTACGTGGTTACGTGTCTCCTATAACGCTAATGTGCTCCCCTCTGCCCTCTTGAATCGGCCGGCGCCTTGCGGCAGCTATGAACCCTCAATACTGGCACCGTACTGCTACATACTATCGACAAACTGATAGCGCCGCTATGCCTGCTATTACATACTACTATAATAACGATTGTGCCGTTATACCTGCGATCTAATAACTAGCTAATAGACTAAGCTCTGAACGTTTGACCTACTATTACTACTTAACGCTTGCACCATACTGCTATCTACTACTCTGCCTGCAGTAACCTAATTGACCTTCTGCTGCTCTGCCTGTAGTATTACTACCAACTTCTGCTGCCCTGCCTGTAGCGAACCATCTTCTGCTGCCTTGCTTGCGGTACTATAACACACCTTGCTGCCCTGCCTGTAGTACTATATTAACTTTCGGCTGCTCCGCCTGTAGCTAACCCCTATTTAACCGTCGCTGCTTCCACCTGCAGCTAAACTAACACTATACTGCCTTCCTACAGCGCTATAAGCACAAAGAAAGAACTGCTAGTGTTGGAATATATGGACAAAGGTTACGGCTATGTGCGCCCCTAAACGCCTGTGACCTATAAATGAGACAACTGCCGTGCCAATATGCCTACGGACAGAGAAGAATTCGTGCTAATACGCCTACGAATACGACCCCGTTGCTGGCATTATACTGCCACCCGAATGACCCCGTTGCTGGTACCGTACTACTACCCAACCAGATAATGACTGTACTACGCCTACAGTCCAACCGACCGAATAATCACGCCGATACGCCTGCGATTTAACGACCAATTGATAGATTAAGCTCTAAATATTTAAACTACTATTACTACCTAATGCTAGTACCGCACTGCTATTAGAACTAATACCTTGCTGCTCTACCTATAGCTTTTATAACTTATTAGCTGCCTACTTAGGCACTACAATTCTTTAATTTTATTTTATTCTTTATTAATTATATAGGCGGGATTTAGTGGATTTCCTAAGCTTATATATCTTAGGACGGCTATTCTACGCACAAAGAAAAAACTGCCAGTGTTGGAATATAAGGACAGAAGTTACGTAGTTACATATTATCAACGTGTTATTAATATGTCGTTGTTATATCTCTAATTAGTCACCCTTATAGTGACTAATTAACCCCCTACTTAGGCACCGCAATCCTTACGATCCTCTGCTTTTGACACCTATTAGACAAAAATAAATCCATCAGTTAATAGGCCAATTAAGTACACTTAGGTGTTACCGACAATATATTTCTTAATATGCAATTAAGGTAAAGTTATATACTATATATTTAACTATTATATATTATCTAATATAATCTTATACAATCTTATATAGTTTTATTACTTGGAGGCTCTGTATAAGGCTCTGTATAAGGCTCTACACAAAGCTCTACACAAAGCTCTATACAAAGCTCTACACAAAGCTCTGCACGAAGCTCTGCATAAAGCTCTATACAAAGCTCTATATAAAGCTCTATACAAAGCTCTACACAAAGCTCTGCACGAAGCTCTATATACAGAGAGGCTCTATACGAGGCTCTACACAAGGCTCTGCGCGAGGCTCTACGTACAGAGGCTCTGCATAAAGCTCTATACGAAGCTCTGCACAAAGCTCTGCATAAAGCTCTGCGCGAAGCTCTATATATAGAGGCTCTACATAAAGCTCTATACGAAGCTCTATACGAAGCTCTACATATAGAGGCTCTGCATAAGGCTCTACGCAAAGCTCTACGTACGGAGGCTCTATATAAAGCTCTACATTAGGTTTCTGCTATATTCCTAATAGCGTCTACACATATCTCTGCCTATGTAGCCACCTTATTTTTTACCCTTCTTTTCTTTTTTACATCCTCCCTACCTAGGGAGGCACTAGAATGGCAGCTAGCAGAGAACCGTTACTAGAACTAGATAACTATTGCTAAAACTAGACGACTGTTACCAGAACTAGACAACCGTCGCTAAAGCCAGACGACTATCGCCAAAGCCAGACAACTGTCGCTAGAACTAGACAACCGTCGCTAGAGCCAGATAACCGTCGCTAGAACCAGACGACCGTCTCTAGAGTTAGATAACTGTTGCCAAAACTAGACGACCGTTGCCAGAGCTAGACGACCGTCGCCAGAACTAGATAACTGTCGCCAGAGCTAGACGACCGTCGCTAGAACTAGACGACCGTCGCCAGAGCTAGACGACCGTCGCCAGAACTAGACGACCGTCGCTAGAACTAGACGACTGTCGCTAGAGCTAGACGACCGTCGCTAGAACTAGACGACCGTCTCTAGAGTTAGACGACTGTCGCCAGAACTAGATAACTGTTACTAGAACTAGATAACCGTCGCTAGAACTAGATAACTGTCGCTAGAGCTAGATAACCGTCGCTAGAACTAGACAACCGTCGCTAAAGCTAGATGACAACGACTAGCCAGTAAGCACTATAAACGATTTAATTGATTGATCGAATTAAGGTAGCATAGACAGGTAGGCATAAATAGGGAGATGCTAACGGGTAGGTAGATACAGATAGGTAAGTAGATACAGATAGGCAAGCAGATGTAGATAGGTAGGCAGATACTAATAGGTAGGCAGATATAGATAGGTAGGCAGATATAAATAGGTAGGTAATGCAGATAGGTAGGCAATGTAAACAGGTAGGTAATGCAGATAGGTAGGCAATGCAGATAGGTAAGTAGATATAAACAGGCAAGTAGATACAGACAGGTAGGCAGATGCTAATAGGTAGGTAGATATAGATAGGTAGGCAGATATAAACAGGTAGGCAATACAGATAGGTAGGTGATGTAGGCAGGTAGGTAAGTCAATAGGTAGATAGGTAGAAGAGAACCATCGCTATATTATATTAAATTATCTAAAATAATATTATTTATTTTGCTAGCCTTATAAATAGCTTTAAAGTAGCTTTTATTTATTTAAAATATGTTATTAGTATAAAAGAGGTAAATATAATTATGGTTGCCAAATGTGTAGATTACTAGCAGGTTGCGCGCAGGTTGCGCGCAGGCTGCGTGTTAAAAAAACACGACATAGGCTAGTCGGTCGAGTTGCCAAATGACCTCAACTGCGCGCCAATTGCGTCAACCACCAACCATTGAGGCTATTGA
>Ga0307507_10005241_pt1 | contig 21557 bp, 17 predicted proteins | sample 7_EM_MG_FD_207223 | JGI IMG/M metagenome (GOLD analysis project Ga0307507, IMG submission 207223) | Populus trichocarpa ectomycorrhiza microbial communities from riparian zone in the Pacific Northwest, United States - 7_EM | ecosystem: Host-associated > Plants > Roots > Unclassified | place... | reverse complement strand
AGGGCTACAATATATGAAATTTGTACTGTAAATTCGTATAAAATCAATAAAAGTGAAATTCTACTAAGATAAAACATTTGGGTATTTCTTAATACCTTGAGACCCCGAACTCGAAGCATTCGTGCACGTACTGTGTGTGTTGTGTGTGTTTAAGGTGTAGTGAGTGTGTTGTTTTTGGTGTTCATGCATCAGTTCAGCCCGTGTCGTTGCACGATCCACATTCCCGCGTGTATCGAGCTTCTCAACGCAACAAGTGAGTCCACAACTAGTCAACTGCCCAATTTATCGTTGTAATCCGAGTCCTGAACAGTCACAAATTCAAAGAGTCAACGATTGGCGTTCAATGACTTGGTATTGCACCAATTATCTCGTTGATGACATGGCAATGGTTACGGAGAGTCAGTTGCGTGGTGTGATGCACATTCATCGGCCCGAGCCGTTCACACAATTTGTGAGAGCAGTAGGGCAGCCGGCACAGGGAGGAGAATGTGTGGGGGGGTCGGGAGTCAGTACGGGACAAGAAGACAACGCAGATTTGGAAAGCCAGTAATTACATTACAGGAACATATAGCTCTCTATGATATCCAACCGCTGCCGATCGTAAGTTGCCCAAAAGGAATATCTGACACCTGAAAAATCTGTTGATAGCGAGAGATATGACTTCGCACAAATGTTTCCTGTCACTGAAACGATTACAATGATGAACATTTTTATTAGGGTTTCTCCTTTACACGTTAGGATCGACGGTGGCCGTCAACCGAAAGTGTTTGCCAAAGAGTGGCAGCTTAGCGCGAGAGGAAACAAATGGCGGCGAAACTTGAACTCAAGGATTGATTGTACGAGTTGGCTTGCTCGCGTGCGCAAAATGTCAGAAAAGACACCCATGGCTCACAGAAAGTTTGTTTGTACGAGTTTGCTCGCTCGCGTGCGCAAAATGTCAGAAAAGACCCCTACGGCCCATAGCCAGTTTGTTTGTACGAGTTTGCTCGCTCGCGTGCGCAAAATGTCAGAAAAGACCCCTACGGCCCATAGCCAGTTTGTTTGCGCATATTTGGTAATTATGACCTTGGGAGACCTTGACAAGCAAGGTGACTATGATGCAACACGTTCAAAATAGTAACCGAGGCAATAGAAATGGAAAACATGAGATATCAAAGAAAGATAAAAATAGCCACTCCGGTTATCACCGCGCATGCATCAAATTGATGCGTGCGAAGCAAACACTACAAAATTTGTAGCATCCCTCGAGAAAGACTAAGAAATATTATTATACCCTAGTAAAATGTATCGGTTACTCGGCTTTCGTATATATACCGCAGAAAACACATGTAAAAAGCGTAGATAAGGATTTTTAGTATTTAAGGAGTGCACGGCTAGGTCAATAACGCAAGGAATCGTCCCGCGTTGACCAGCTAGTTGCACTCCGAGTAGAGACTCAGGAGGTGGACAGTTGTAACCAATTTAAGGAGTTTTCTTCGTGATTAAGATAAAGTAACTGTGTGAACTAAGCCAGCGTGCTTTGGATTCAATACACTTTGATTTTGGAAAGCTTAAGGTTTTAAATAAGGAATTCTTGACAAGGCAGCGAACTTGTAAGGACGAGCATTGGATCGTATTGATATTGTAAAAGCTCAAGGGGGCTATACTAAGTCAAAGAGTCAGTTGTTTTGCGGAAAAATAAGAAAACTTGTTGGATAAATTATAAAACCAGAAAGACAAGCCAAGACAAGGTAGCCAGATCCATAAGTCTGGTATAGCACGGCTATTAAAACATTCTCAAATCACACCCCAATTATCAGACCATTACAAAAGCCTTAGGGCTACAATATACGAAATTTGTACTATAAATTCGTATAAAATCAATAAAAGTGAAATTCTACTAAGATAAGACATTTGGGTATTTCTTAAGACCTTGAGACCCCGAACTCGAAGCATTCGTGCACGTACTGTGTGTGTTGTGTGTGTTTAAGGTGTTGTGAGTGTGTTGTTTTTGGTGTTCATGCATCAGTTCAGCCCGCGTCGTCGCACGATCCACATTCCCGCGTGTATCGAGCTTCTCATCGGGATACAACCCAGGCACATAAGTATAATGCATAGACCAAGGTTGGTGAAGAAAATAATAATGGACTGGCTCAAGAGCTCAGGATACAACCCCGGCATATATAGACAATGTGAACAGTTCGAGGTACTTCAAAAAAATAATGTTGGACCAAACCCGGACAAATATGCTGACCTGAATGACTTGTTCTGTGAAGTATTTTACTAAGACAAAGAACACCGAGGTTTGTACAAAAAATAAATTTGTCTCAGCCTAATAGCCTGGGATATGACCCAGGCGCATAAATATAATACATAGACCGAGGTTGGTGATGAAAATAATAATCGACTGGCCGAAGAGCTCAGGACATTACCCCGGCCCATATAGACACTGCACAGTCAGAGGTACTTCAAGTTCAGTGGGGCTTGGCCTATGCCTGGCCTACTGTGGCAAATTTATGCCAGCCAGCCTGTCAATCTCAGGTGGGATCAGTATTCAAATATCAGTCCTGGCATGTCTAGGTCAGTTGGGTTCAATGGGGCTTGGTCTATGCCCGGCCTAGTGTAGCACTGGTATGTTTTAGCCGGGCCTGGCATCAATCAATATTAGTGTGTAGGCCGGCAACATCATTCTGCTGGCTGACCCACAAACCAGATGTTATGGCCCTCAGCCGACACACCAATGTAACTCTTTCAAAACTGTCAGCTGACATTACTTTGGCTCTGAAGGGCTGTCCCTCAACTGAGCCCAAGGTCATCAGCCAACCTTCTTTACTTTGAAAGCTGGATCTACACCGGCCCACCTATCAATGAGAGGGTATTCTCTCTCACCGGCTGATCAGCTCCCACCATCAACCATGGCCTGTTTGCAGTGTCCGGGGGCTCAGTGTTGATGGGTGAATCCTACTAACTGCCCTGACACCTTCATCAACAGAGTATGGCTAACCAGTGAATCACCAGTGTCCTCCAACTCCAACTCCAACTCGCTTTTGTCGATGAAAGAGTCTACATAAGTGTGTTAGATTCAAAACGAAAACCTTGGATGCACACGAACCCAAGTTAACATTGATTTCATCTTCATCTTCCTCGGTGTCAGCATCTACGGCTTCCATATCGACAAAGCGATTCAAGCGCAATTCTGAATCCTGCAGAGATGATGAGTGTTCAAATTCCTCGACATAGTAGAACCATACAAACTTCATGCACGTGCTTTTTGCCTTGACTTTGGGACAAAGAGCTCTGATTTGAATCTAGTAAGAATATGTTGGGAGCACAATTATTGATACCTACTACTATATACATGACCAATATATGACTTGCGCTAATGAGTTTGAGAAAGAAAACAGAAAACAAGTGATTACGAGTTTTGAGGCATCAGTGTTGAGGGCAGGTTTACAAAATGTCACGTGATGTTGCCCTTCGCAATTCTCCATTCAACCAAGAGACTACAAACCTCTATGAAGATGCGGTAAGAACTCAGTTACATATGTAGATAGTGTGTCCTTTGAAATAGTAGCTATGAGCACCTGCATGAACAAGGACAGGATAATGATGAAGAGAAACTGCCATATGCCAACAGATGGTAATCGAGGAGGTGGAACCAGGTGTTCTACACCCTGTTCTTCATCAGGCTAGATAAAACAAAAATAAATGAAATTGGGTCAAAAAGCTCATGGACAGACGTACCGCAACTGTGCGCCAAATCTTAATGTCGACTCGATATCTGTTGAACCTGTGGCCAAGAGACAATGGTTTCCTACGGAGTGAGCCTATCATTGATCATTTAGCATAAAACCAATTTCTGATCTTAACCAACTAACATTGACAATCTGAACAAGGCCCGCTGAAGAATCACAGTTTAAGAAAATAGCACTTGAAAGTAAGAAGACACGACGAACATGGTGCATGATGGAGCGCAGTGTAGAACAAGCCGGTATTAATGTTGAAGAGTCAAGGGGAGCCATCATCACTACCAACCATAATTAAAACACCTCCCAGAGCCGAAGCAACAACTAGCGGGACATTGGTATGGATTGGGTGTTGGAAAGATCTTGTTGGGCAGAGTGGTGGGATCAAGTAAACATCGACCCCATCAACTAGGTTAGACACAATGAGAGAGCGATTGTCGGCAGCGACAATCGCGTGGCCACTGCGGGGGAGTTACAAAATCAAAATGAAGGGGGTGCACCGGCTGAACTTACATTCGAGTAGGGAGTTGACGTCTCCATTGCAGGGCCCAAGGCTCAATCTTGTAGCTGAGTCTGATGAAGGGTCATCATTCAATCTCTGAAACTGGTGAAAGAAACGCACACTTCATGAGACTCCAGGTAACATAGCAAGATATTCTGACCCTTGTCGTAGAAGGAAACACTTCTAGCAATAAAAGGCTTCGCCAGAATGCAGGCTATATTTGTAACGAGTCCTGACATCTGTCAGTGAAAGAATAAGGGTCACAATGCTATAGTCCTGATACCTTGAGGATCAAGGTCCCACACCTTGACACAACCATCCCCTGCAGTTGCAAGTTGGCCCTGTTGAGGGTCATATGCAACATCTTCAATCCTGCCATCGTGTGCATCAGTGCCAGAGGCGTATTCATACTTGAGCTGTTGGTGAGCATCAGCTTAAGTGAGTGAGAAGGAACAGAGTACGGCTTGGCTTACTTCTGAAATTGGCTGATGGAAAATGAACAATGTCCCATCACAGCATCTGAATGCGAACATTGCCATTGGGTGATTGGCTGGAGGGGCCCACACAGCTGCACAAACAGGACCATTGAATACCACTGATATAACTTGAACTTCCTGGCCATAAGGCAAGTCCCACACAACCAGAAGTCCGTCATCCCCTGTTCCACTAAAGTCAGTGCATAGTAGTACATGATTGAAGAAAAATTACAACCGCCGCTTAGGAGACGAGTGCCATCAGAGCTAATCCTTATGGTATTCAGAGGTTTGGTGTGGCGTACGAGGGTATGTTTCTGTTCAAACTAAACAGAGAGACATGAGACGGGCTGAGGCAGTTCTGAGAAAGGCCTTACCTTGGGCAATGAGGCGAAATTCATCTGAAACTATATTAATTTGAGTGCGTCTGATGCTTGACATACACTACCTGGGCAAAAAGATTGTCTGGTCATTCTTTGGACAAAGTTGGTGCTATAACACAATAACCAAACATTTTAAGAACTAAGCTCTGGTGTATGAAACATAGCTAAGGAGGTGTAGATTGTACATACAAAGTTTAGGGATGAATAAATGAAAACTGAGAATAAGGCAGGGCATTGACTGTGACAGCTCCCAAAAATGGAATGTAACAAAATGGGAAATTCTGAATGACTGCAACCTACTGAAAGCAATTCACCATTTGAAGAAGAGATATTTTAAACACTGGATCTCCCTGCTATTCTTATAAGCTCCATAAAGTCTCTGGGCTATAAAATTTATATTCTCCCCTAAAAGGTAAATTTGAATTTATTCCCCATTTTATGTATTTTTTACTAAATATATTTCTTGGATTAATGTGAAATGACTCCCTATCAATGTTTGTGATGCATATAGTACAAGAGGTAGGTAGGAATGTTAAAATAAACATTGCATGATGTCTGTAGAGGTTAATTCCCAGAGTTTTTTTGAAATTACACAAGTATCTACAACATTCATTCTTCTTTTCTGCAAGAAGAAAAAATGCTACCATCATTTTTAATTAATCCATAGAGACTCAGGATGGCCTTTAAATAACACCTGAAGTATAGCATGATAGCAATTAAATTTACACTGGGCATAACTTGAAAAATCCCCAAAAAAAAACCTTTTTGCATCCAGTAATCATCCAGGACCAATCTTTGACATTATTTTTGGTGAATTGGAGCTGAAAATATTTCAGAAGGCACTTCTCTTGCTTAGTAACACCATCCCAGAGAAATAAACAGATGTCCTATTTATTCAAGCCTCTGACACCTCTCAGACTTTTCTAGGCACGATTTAGAAATCCCTCTGTCATGCTTCAGTGAGCTTTGTGGGCCATATGAGAAGCATCTGTGTCCAAAGCTCAAGAAATAGGTAGAAGCACTTAGAATTAACATTTTTCAACAACTATATTGACTGTAACCCTTGGAAGTAGGGTTTCTGGGAATCATAATGGCTATATGTCTCTTTGATTTTCACAGTTTGTTGAAATTTAAATAACCATTGCCTGCTTTAATCCTATGAATGTGGTCAGATCAGACTATGGAACAGTAATACTCATGTAGCTGTACAATACTATGACAATAGATGCCTTCTCCTATCAATGCTAGGATATAGTTTTAGCTGGAAATGTAGAAGGAGGTGGATCAATTCAAATTTACCTTTTAGGGGAGAATATAAATTTTATAGCCCAGAGACTTTATGGAGCTTATAAGAATAGCAGGGAGATCCAGTGTTTAAAATATCTCTTCTTCAAATGGTGAATTGCTTTCAGTAGGTTGCAGTCATTCAGAATTTCCCATTTTGTTACATTCCATTTTTGGGAGCTGTCACAGTCAATGCCCTGCCTTATTCTCAGTTTTCATTTATTCATCCCTAAACTTTGTATGTACAATCTACACCTCCTTAGCTATGTTTCATACACCAGAGCTTAGTTCTTAAAATGTTTGGTTATTGTGTTATAGCACCAACTTTGTCCAAAAAATGACCAGACAATCTTTTTGCCCAGTTAGTGTATATATGCCCAAAATAACAATAGACACAGGCATGTCAACTGAGCAGGAATGATCTATGACGACGAACCCTTTTTGGTCTCTGTTCTCGTTGCCCCTTGATTGACAATGGGGGGGGCATTGTTATGCCCTTGGTGATGGCATCCCTAAGTTGCGCTCGGACTTCTGGAGAAATGGAAAGGAGCTCGCGTTGGGTAAGGGTGACAGGCGTATTGAGAGAATGATTGTAGACATCTGTAGCGATAGATTGTTCATGAATCGGAGGTAGGGTACGATATGCAGGCTCAGGTTTCTTTGGAGCATTAGGCTTAGGAATTGCGCCAACGTTACGGTCTTGAGGAGGAATATAGGTGGCATCTTGTGCATTGCGAAAGGGGTGCTCAGGTCCCTTTGGCTCAAATGGAATAGCAGGTGCAGATGTCGGAGGTTCAGATGTGGCGTGTGGTTGATCAGATTCAGAGATAACGGGTGGCTGAACAGGAGCCGGATCTTCGTCGGGATCAGTGTTGGTGTTCCGAGCCTTCTGCGCATGCGTCCTAATGACAGGAGTAAATCCGGGTTTTCTAGCGTGAAGGTTGAATAGTTCAGCTTCCATTCGGTCTGTGGTAGAAAGTTGATAGAGCGGCTGAGAAGGTGGAGGGGAGCTGGGGGTATTGTCTGAAGAAACGACAGAGTGGAATAAGGTTCCAGATGACAAAGTACCGGATGCGAGCTGGTTGGGGTTTTGACGATGCCACTCATCGAAGCAGTCACGGAGAAGGGTGCCTGGAATATCCTTTGGAATAAACAAACCAGATGGCAGAACGACTTTGCCTTCAGTATTGCGCCTGCACTTTCCAGCGCGAATATATTCAGAGACAATGTCACAGTCACAAATGAAATGGTCCTTTCCACACATGTTACAAGCTGTGGACCTTCGGATATTAGATGATGAGGAGGAACGATTGTCCGAAGCATTTGCTTGTTTGATAGCTTCGACAATAGATTTGGTAAATTCAGTGAGGATCGACCCTAACTGTTCAGCTTTAATGGTAGGAGGCGAATCAATAGATTGTGAAGGTGTGGGCATATAGGATACAGATGAAGGTGAAGATTGCTGAGAGGGAAAAGACGGGATAGGAATTGCGCTTGAACCAGTGGGTAGACCATGGAGAACAAAACGGGCTGCTTCGTAAACTTCAGAAATCTTGTATGGTAAATCTGGGAAGTGATCCGGATATTTGACTTGGAGACGATGCAAAATATCCTTCCAAAAAGCAGGGGAGAAGCTGCGGATGAATGCATTGAATTGTTCGATCTCGCCAATAAGCTTCTTCTCGAGGAGGTATGAAGTGACTGCTTGGAAGCGAAGGTGATATTTGGATAGTTCATTAAGCGAATGAATGCCTAGGTGCTGACGTTCACCAATAAGCATGTCGAGGTCTGAAACATTGTACTTGCGATCATTGTCCATGTAACATTCGAGAACAGCTGTTTTGAATTCATCATAAGTGCCTGTAGAGGATTTCAATGAAGGAATGCCTTCCCAGAGGTCGGCAAGTGAAGCATCAATATAAGAAATGACATAATCCTTCTTTTCCTCGTTGCTGGTGATACCACTGCGAAGGAATAAGGCTTCCAACTGCCGAAAGAAACGCGAAAGTTCTGAGGGACGATCAGGGTTAAATGTAGGAGCACCACGATCTCCTTTAAGAGGCATCAGGGGTTTGACAGAAGGGGAAGTATCGCCACGATCAGACATGGCTAATTGTTGTGGTGTAAAAGGGGTAGAATGTGGTAGCGAAGGTTGTATAGGTGATAGAGGTGAAGGGAGATCTGATAGTTCAAATAGCGGTGTGATAGGAGATGGTAGGAAGTTATGTCGTGCAGAAGATTCGGGTAGTGATTCAAAGAATGGTGTAGTGTCGTCGAAGTTATCGGGATTCTGAAAGGAACAGATCAATTCGTCCCTAAGGGTATCGAGCTCAGTACGACGGGTTTGAGAAGGCACAATGAAAAGAACCCCTCGCGGTGGGCTCCAATATGATATGCCTACTACGCACTAGATGTGTATGGAAAGACCAAAACACACCAAAACCTGTAGATAAAAACCTTCGGAATGAGTTAGCGTAGTAATGAGAGGCCCTGAAAGTGCGAGATGAGGTTCTCCTGGCTTCTCAAAGCAAGATATATGATGTAGACCAAACTCCTAAAGTGCGGGAGTGTGTCCGAAGGAATAGAGGGAGTAGGAGGCTGTTAGGGACTATGTTGAGAGTGCGAATATTTGGATGATGGATAATACGAAGGATATGAGTGCACACGATGTGCAAGACGATGGCGAAAGTGACGATGAAGTGCTGAATCGATTATCAGCCTAAAACAAGATGCGAAACGTGGGGTGAAGTACGACTTGTTATTTTGAAAGTACTGCAGACTACAAGTACAGGAGTGTACAAATATTCGAAAATATTCAGAAAAAGGGAATATGAAAGATTGAAACAAAAGACAAAGATCCGAAACAGGAAACATGAAGAAAGCAACGAAAATATGATAGGAACGCGAAAGGAGAAAGAAATAAAGTGAATGAGAAAAAGGAAAAGGTGAGGGACAAGTAGGTACCAATGATTTCGGAGTATGGAGACAGTGTATGGTCATGCATCGCAATTGATCCGAGGGTAATGCTAAACTTCAAAAGGTGCGAATAAAAAGACCAGATTGATGGGGACTGGATGAATACCGGAGTATGTGCCTGTGCATAGTTTCGCGCAATAGAAATCTTCGGAGATGCGTACCAATGTGTCTGGAGTGCTGAGGAAGTGAAATGGGGAATATGCGAAGGTCCTTGAAGATCCTATAAGCGGTCTGTGTGATGTGTGTGAATAAAGGTGAATATTCAGAGTAAGCGTGCTTCGGAAGGGGATAATATTCGGAGACGTGGTGTAGTGTACCTGAAACGTTAGGAACATGAAGGGATAGGCTTCTGTACATTTGCGAAGGTTGTTCCAGAATGCATCGTAGCACAGGCATAGTGTGTGTCAAATATTCGGAAGTGCATTGATGCTTGATGCGTGGACATGTGATACAATATTCGGAGATGGTGGACGTGTGTGCAAGACATTCAGACTTTGAGATCATGAAAGTATTGAAGACGTCCGCATGATGCTGAAGACCTCCAAAGGTTTGTGAAGTCGAATAAGAACATGGGGGATGTATGTGGTGCGAAGGTCCTTGAATATTCACATATGTGTAGGAATATGCATAATGCCGAATCCACGTGTGTAGAACCAGTGCGCACTCATCAGTGAGTGCGTGGGTGGGTGGGTAATGAGTGAGTGGGTGCATGAGTGAGTGAGTGGGAAAAGAAACGCAACAGTGAGAGAAACATAATATATAACCAGTCAGATTTAGGGCAGCCTTACAATTTATGGGGAACACCGAAAATTCTCAAGCCGCCAGCCAACGTTGTTCAACTTGTTGATTATGCAAGCAAGCTCACTTGCATAATCAGTTTCACTAGATTATTCGCCAATTTGTAGCTAAATTTCCTATGGAGTAACTCAAAAGGGAGCAGGTCAATAAACAATCTATAGACGGCCCGGTGCAAGTGTTAAATTTTTCAAACAAGCGCTGCTAATACAAGAAGATATTATTACATGAAGATATTAGTACATGTATATTATCCAAGGGGATGGGAGGGAAATCATCGGATTGAGTTATACTTCAACCCATGTATTGCTTTCGGGTGTAAGTCCATTATATGGGGCCCAAACTGAGTAATTACCTCCCCCAGTTGAAAATTTGAACATGTTGAGATGGGGCAACATAGCAGATGAATGCACTAGGTATGCGTGGATCATCAGGCTCCACGACAAATTAGGTTGCAAATCCATCGCTTTGATGGTAACACCCTCAAGACTCGGAAAGATCTTGATCCAAGTAGAAAGAAAGTGCTAAATTGAAAAAATAAGTGACTGAAGTGAAATCAATTGTAAGTTGCTTACCAACATCAAGGGATGAAAGGAGCAGAGGCCAATGGTGAGGCTCTTCACCTGCAGAACGATTAATTGTGGTGAAGGAGCACACTCACAAACATTTCCTGTCTTGCAGCAGTGAAGGATATGTTCCCTGAGACTCCATGGAAAGTTCAACTCAATACTCAATCCCACAAAAGGCTGTGCTGACACTGATTTGAGGGGGTTTGCCAATGTCTGCATTGTAGAACAGAATGTACGATCGCGTGGATTGTACAACGACAAAGGCAGTCGGATGTGCAAATGTTTCAATGCAGGAGGAATGCTGTGCACCCACAAGTGATGATTAGATGTGAGCGAAATTTGCGCAAGGTGTGGAAGGACTAGTGTTTTCAACGGAGGGTCCAGCATTTGGTTTAACCCATAGGTACAGAGAGATGTCGACTTGAGTAGCAGGTGTTGCGCAAAGAATTGTAGAGGGAGATGAATACCGCACTGGGAAGTGATCAGCAAATTCAAGTGAGTGAGAATGGGGAGCTTTAATGATCTAGTGAACTTGTTGAAGGTAGAACAAATTGACTGATCCAAGAGGACGAGGCTGGTTACGGCTTTCCCTTGAAGTAGCCTTTTATACAATTTGGAGAGCGAGTTAGTAACCAGAAATTCCATGGATAAGCTCAGATCACGGATTCGGCAGATGGAATAGCTCAACCCGTGATTGTGGATATAGTGCTGTGGATGAGGTGGTTGAGATAATGCTTTTGCAGGCAATGGATCAAGGACTTTTTCGATCTTGAAACAGAATATGCCACCAGGTAGTGGTGTAATCGTGGACGAGATGGCCGTTGGGGTGCATGGATCATGAAGGAGGGGAAGTTCCAGGGGATTGAAGTAAATGTTAAAGAAGAGGAGAGCCTGAAGCCAGCGCAAAAGGTACAGGAAGAGGACCTTATACTCAACAAGGTAGTAGAGGTCGCAGCAGAGGGTGATTTGGTTGACGAATGGATAAGCTGACAACATGAAGAGGGCTGCTGTAGGTACATCGCCTTGAAGAGTGATGTCGTCCACGTTGTCATCCCGGATGACAAAATCATGGTGCTTCAGATGAAATTGCGAAACGACCGAGCGTAATTGCCAGTTGCACTGCAGTAGCGGCAAAGCTTCTTGTGGCATCACAAGATGAGGAGAATAAGTTCATCAGGGAAGTCCATCAAGAACATGGTTTGTTGGGTCATTTCTTTCGGCTCTGGCGTGCAGAATCTGGAAGATATGTCCTGAAATTTTCAATTATCAATAGGAGAAGTTGATTGGATTCAAGTACCACTGGATGCAAGCCACAATAACTTGGACCAAATCATTGTAAAGAAATTGTAAATAAATTTGAAATAATTTTACAGTAACAATGTCTGAGAAATTGTAAAGTTATTGTGATTTTTCTTTAGTCAATACTATTGTTTCTCAAAGAAAAGTCACAATAATTTTACAATTTTTCAGACATTGTTATGGCGAATTTATTTCAAATTTCTTGACAATTTTTTTTACAATAATTTGGTCCAAGTTATTGTGGCTTGCATCCAGTGTACAACTGCTCACGAGTTTTTGTCACTTGGGCAACCCCCATGCATAATTCACCTTGTTGCGAAGTCGTTTTTTTTCTTGATTGACTGGTTTGAACAGAGTCACAAAGGATTCGGAAATCTTGGAATTTGACAATAAGTTAAATCCAGGTAACGAACGTGTAGAAGTCGCTTACCTTGACCAAACCAGTTGGTAAAGAAGATGTATGAGCTGAGAGGTTGAAGGTGCTTTGGATGGTGTAGTGAAACATGGTTGAGAATGTAGGGGATTGAATATCGGCTGGTGGTAACCACTTTTATGATAAATCCAAGGCATTTGCCACGTTAAGCATTGTGTATAATGCCACATTCATCAATGATAGACTTTCATTAGGTTGCCTATATCTATCTATCATTAAGATGCCTTAGATTTTCATTTCCTCAATAGATTTCATTGTGAATTTCATAACTATTGCCTGGCACTATCAATGAATTTTTCATTCTTTTGCCTTGAGGATATCATTGTGAATATCATAACTACCCCCTGGCGATTTCATTGTGAATATCATAATTATGCCTTGGGGATATTATTGTGAATATCATAGTTATGCCTTGGGGATTTCATTGTGAATATCATATTTATGCCTTGGGGATATCATTGTGAATATCATAATTATGCCTTGGGAATATCATTGGGAATATCATAATTGTGCCTTGGGGATATCATTATAAATATCATAATTATTTTACATATCATAATTATGCCTTGGGGATATCATTATGAATATCATAATTGTGCCTTGGAGATATCATTGTAAATATCATAATTATGCCTGGGCGATATCATTGTAAATATCATAATTCTGCCTTGGGGATATCATTGTAAATATCATAATTATGCCTTGGGGATTTCATTGTAGAAAGTTGTAGCCCTGCAATGTAGCTTCCAGAATCTGTTGGAATCATGTTCTAAAGTGCTTCCGTTGTGAAGATATAGTGTAAAAGATTTTTCTCACCGCCGTGTTTTTTTTGGTTTTTTGCATTTTTCTCCATGAAAACAACACCAAACAACATGATATCAACACAGCTAGAAAGCTAAGAGAAGGGGCTACAACTTTCCTATTGTGGGAATTTTTTCCTAAATAGGCAAGTGCATACCCTAAAAGGGAAATTGACACTGAAAGACCACTGACACCCTACAAAGTTTACTAATAGACTACAAAAGTTGAACAAACACTCCAAAGTTTACTGATAGACTACAAAAGATTACCAAAATTGGACATATACTATAAAGTTTCCTAATAGACTACAAAAGACTACAAAAGTTGGACATAGACTATAAAGCTTACTAATAGACTACAAAAGACTACAAAAGTCAGAGATAGACCACAAAGTTTGCAGATAGACTACAAAAGACTACAAAAGTTAGTAGTGTCCGCTTTTTTTTCATTATAGAAGTTTGTAGTCTGCTTTTCTGGCATTTAGTTTGTAGTGTCCTTGACTGTGTAAAGGTTCATGATTGAATAATTGAGATGAGTTGACTTTTTGCCATGGTTGCAACCTTTGCTCTCATGTCATGTCTAAGCTTGTCTTTCACATGAGTGGGGCCTTGTCACATCAGTAGCTACTGTTCTAGATCTAACCATAGTCAATCTGGGGCCTTGTCACATCAGCATCTACTGTTCTGTCATGTCATGTCTAAGCTGGTCTTTCACATGAGTGGAGTCGTGACATTTTTGACTTTGTCAAACTTCTATTGAGATTATGAGTCACTGTCCTATGTCTGCCCAGAGTCAATAATTGACATGAGTCTTTTCAGTCTCAAATCATGAATAGATATCACTGTCCAACTATTCATCAGGTCTATCTCTGACTTTTGTAGTCTTTTGTAGTCTATTAGTATGCTTTATAGTCTATGTCCAACTTTTGTAGTCTTTTGTAGTCTATTAGGAAACTTTATAGTATATGTCCAATTTTGGTAATCTTTTGTAGTCTATCAGTAAACTTTGGAGTGTTTGTTCAACTTTTGTAGTCTATTAGTAAACTTTGTAGGGTGTCAGTGGTCTTTCAGTGTCAATTTCCCTTTTAGGGTATGCACTTGCCTATTTAGGAAAAAATTCCCACAATAGGAAAGTTGTAGCCCCTTCTCTTAGCTTTCTAGCTGTGTTGATATCATGTTGTTTGGTGTTGTTTTCATGGAGAAAAATGCAAAAAACCAAAAAAAAACACGGCGGTGAGAAAAATCTTTTACACTATATCTTCACAACGGAAGCACTTTAGAACATGATTCCAACAGATTCTGGAAGCTACATTGCAGGGCTACAACTTTCATTTTTTTACATGTGACAACCCTCATTGCATGGACCCTGATATGTTTCATTATTCTTATTTTGGTTTCTTCCGCTGTTTGGTCCTCTCCAATCATATTTCTTTGTTTTAGATACATACAGTGGACTGTGATAGCAGTACCTGACATCCTATACACTATTCCTATTTTTTTCCCTTTTTTATTTATTTTCTGGCTATTTTTAGCACAATGAAATATCCATTGAAAGCGCCCAGGTATCCATATGAAATGCGCAATGATATCCCCAAGGCATAATTATGATATTCACAATGATATCCCCAAGGCAGAAAAATGAAAAATTCATTGAAAGCGCCAGGGGATAATTATGATATTCACAATGAAATCCCCAAGGCATAATTATGATATGTACAATGAAATCCCCAAGGTATAATTATGATATTTACAATGATATCCCCAAGGCATAAATATGATATTTACAATTATATCTCCAAGGCACAATTATGATATTCATAATGATATCCCCAAGGCATAATTATGATATGTACAATGAAATCCCCAAGGCATAATTATGATATTTACAATGATATCCCCAAGGCAGAATTATGTTATTTACAATGATATCGCCCAGGCATAATTATGATATTTACAATGATATCTCCAAGGCACAATTATGATATTCATAATGATATCCCCAAGGCATAATTATGATATTTACAATGAAATCCCCAAGGCAGAATTATGATATTTACAATGATATCCCCAAGGCACAATTATGATATTTACAATGAAATCCCCAAGGCACAATTATGATATTTACAATATTATCTCCAAGGCATAATTATGATATTTACAATGATATCGCCCAGGCATAATTTTGATATTTACAATGATATCTCGAAGGCAAAATTATGATATTCACAATGATATCCCCAAGGCATAATTATGAGATTCACAATGATATCCCCAAGGCATAAATATGATATTTACAATGAAATCCCCAAGGCATAACTATGATATTCACAATAATATCCCCAAGGCATAATTATGATATTCAGAATGAAATCGCCAGGGGGTAGTTATGATATTCACAATGATATCCTGATTCCTCAAGGCAAAAGAACGAAAAATTCATTGATAGTGCCAGGCAATAGTTATGAAATTCACAATGAAATCTATTGAGGAAATGAAAATCTAAGGCATTTTAATGATAGATAGATATAGGCAACCTAATGAAAGTCTATCATTGCTGAACGTGGCATTATACACAATGCTTAATGTGGCAAATGCCTTGGATTTATCATAACTAGTGGTTACCACTAGTGGAATATCCTAAGTTAGGGTGCTAAATGACTTTTTGGATTGCAGTCGACTCACAGTATTTATGTCAAAGCATTGAGAATAAAAACCGGTATCTTTACCAGCTTACCCTGACATGCATCTCGGAGTCATCTTGACCACCTTTTCAGCTTTCTTTTGTTCTGCGATATTGGGGCGTGATGGTAAGCCCATTCGGTCCTAGTCGCAACACATTCTCTGATTTGGTTAAGATACATATTCTACTTTACAAAAGGTATCTATGGCTGCATGAGTGGTTTTGGAAAGGCGCATCAAGCGCTATTGTTTCCAAGTCATTCCTCAAAAATTTAGGGGAGGCATGCAAGGTGACATTTGTCAACCTCCCCTAAAGTCCAGCAAACTAAGCGGGAAAGGTGCGTTTTTGTTCTCTCCTTTTCCTTGTCTAGTTACATCATTACATAGTAAGGCTCATTTGTATAATGACCAGATGTAAGACAAATTAAGAGATGAAAAGCTGTCAAGGAAGAATGTAAGTACTCCACAAGTCTGGGGCTAACCTCTCCATCCTAGGAACACATTTAAATCCAGAGAAACAAAAACAGTAACTCATAGATACCTGATTATAACTCTGCATTTTAGGATCGGTGCAGGGAAGCCTGCTTTTTGTGATACTCAATTCATCCGCTCGTTTTGGACATAAGAGTACCAATCAATCCATGGTCATATGAGGCATTTTCTGTCGGCATCGTGAAGATGTCAGAGACAATTTTTACTTCAATTATGCTAGTGTTACTAATTTGTTGTCGTCGACAAATTGTGGCAACCGACAGCCCTCGTTAATTGTGAATGCTAGCAACCCACTTGCTGTCGAGGCAGTTATAAAGATTCTGCCTCTGACCTTCGAAAGAAACTCACTATCTCATTTGTATATCTAAGCTCCTGTCAATGATGTCAATACCCTCAAGCTATCAGAACCCCTTGGTATGCACTGTAGAATCATTTCCTTTGTGTCATGATCTCATTTTTTACTTCTTTTGAAGGTTGACCAGTGCAAGGCTCTAGTTTGACACACCCGCAAGATTAGGACACTCTGCCTGAGCTCTGACGGCGCTTTCTTACTGAGTGGAGGCGATTTCCACTTAAACTTTTCATACGTCATAGCAATAACATTTTCTTCCTCAGGCGAGGACAGCTTACTGGTGGTATGGGATCTGGAATCCAATACCCACCAAACGATTTCTTCCTCTAATGGAATTGTTCTTGCTGCCACCTGGATGCCATCTACCCAGAGTCCTACGAAGGCCTTCGCCTTCGGTTGCCACGATGGCATGATTCACATTCATGCGCGAGGAGATCATGTCCGTTATTCTACACCTCAGTCTGCATGGTCTTCTAACCCTGCCTTCAGAGGATTTTCTATCTGTCTTCGTCCATTCATCTCAATGATGGGCCAGTTGAATTTCTCGCTTTCAATGCAGTTTCCACCAACTTATCTGCATTGGCCGCTGGGAGTGGTCGTCCCCAGACTTGGCATGTCGATCCAACAGGTCAGTTACACCTGGGAGAAACATGGCCAGTTACTTACTTGATGGAAGCAGGCCTTCTCGTCGCTTCTGATGGAGAATGTGCTTTCCAAGGAGGGTTACCCAAGAAACGTAAATTCCAATAATCGTTTGACTTCGTTGTCAATTTACTAACTTCCAGCGCTCAGCAATGAAGCTAGAAGTAGTGCGTAATCTTACCATTTCCAACATTTAATGTTTAATTTATGTTCCTAGGCACATTCCTTTGATGAATGCAACCATATGAGTATCAAGGTTTCGACCGATCATGTAGGCATGATCGATGTCTTCACGTGGTTCGCCTCCAAAGGGCTGAGAGGGCACATATATCAGGGCATACCTCAAGGGATCACCAACATAATTCTCAATGCTTACATAGTTTTACTTACTGTTTGAGCTCTTTGTTTCTTATTCTACGGAGAAGAGATCTAGGGTCATCTCACAAAAAACATAGCCCAACATTCCTCATTGGAATATTTCGAGAAAGAGTGACACTTTTGTGTTCAGTGATATTATGTACTAAATATGAAAATATATCAAGCACGGTATGAAGAGCATGCTATGAAACCGGCTGCCCAAGATGATGAAATAGGTAAGTAAGAGAAAGACCCTGCTCTACTGACAAACAGGGTATGCACAAATGATTCAAGATTGGGTGGGTCGCCTCTGCCCTATTGATGTGGAAGAATTTGCCAGGGGCACCATTATTGTCCTCCCGATAGCTCATCTGCATGCACAGGATGAGTGTGCGAAGATGCTGGATTGGTCGGCTAGAGTGAGTTGGGCGGATTCTGTGCACGAGTGTCTAAATAAGTAGAATGCTGGAGGTAAGTTGAAGACACACTCTTTCGTTTGGCATTCGTGAGAACAATATCTATAGAGACCGTCAGTGAGTTTTTTGGGAGCGTCAAGTTGGGGGTATGTAAGGATACATTACTTTATGGCTTTACACCTTGCACAGGCTTTGAGTGTCATATCAGTTTGGGTCCATTCTCGTTTGCATGTCCTCGTTTGCATGTTCTCGTTTGCATGTTCTCGTTTGCATGTTCTCATTTGCATGTTCTTGTTTGCGTGTTCTCATTTGCATGTTGTTGTTTGTGAGTTGTTGTTTGCGTGTTCTCCATCCTCATCTTCTTACACCACCATCACGAGCCAGTGCAACAACAATACCTGAAAGCCCCAAAGCAAAGGAAAATGGGTAAAGGCAAGCATTACATGAAATTAAGATCTGTTGGTTCAGTCCCTCAGTCTTCATTGTCATATGAGCTGACACATTGTTGATCATTCTTAGATAATGCAGAAAATTAAAGACTTCTGTGCATTGTCAACGATCCGAGCAGTGAAGGCGAGCGTGGTAAGCTCTGGGAGCAATTGTCAGGAAGCGAGGATGGTCGGCGAGGCTGTTGAAGCTTTTGGTGCAGAGGTAAGTACGCCACCTGTAGTGGCTAGTTTCATCATCAAAGAAACTAAGTGTCTGAATGAGTGAGCCCTCAGAGCCTACTTGATCAAGCCAATCAATTCAAATTCAACAATGTCTTCTAACAACTGCGTTCATCTTTAACTGGTCTGACATCGGAAGCTCAGCGCACATAGTCTCAAGAACACAATATTCATGGCTTTCATTACAAAATTTACGAGCGCAAACACATTTGAGGAAGCTGGAAAACCAAATAACCTAAGTAAACTACTGCTCCGCCTCAGACCTTGGGCCATAGATCTCATCATCTCCGGGATTCCTGATGACCTCCACCTGTCTGTTCTCCTTTGCCTCAGAATAGTGGGTAAGCACCTGTTCGCGGGTTGGGAAAGACTTATAACGGGAACCAGACACTTTCTTGACTAGCGGCTCAATATTATCCCTGTGGGATGTTGTGTTAGCTTGTCATGTATTAAAGTTGGAATTAAAATCTTTACCATTCATCCCAGAATACGCCAGTCTTCTTTCCAATAGTAACACTGTAGTATTTTTTCTTGGTTGGGGAGGCCTGACGCGACAAGGAAGGAACAGTATTGATTTGAAGAGACACTGTGGGTGAATGGCGAGCAGCTGGGGGGGGGAGAGGCACAAGATGAAGTAAATAGATGGGAGCGATGTGTCGAACTGCCAGTGCTAGGGGTCAACGAAATGTAGGAGCTGGACAGGGATAAGCGAGACATAGACGAAGTCAGGTCATGCTCAGACTCGTCTCGAGAGTAGCCTCCATCGAAACCACCTGCTCCTTGAAACTCGGAAAGAGGGGAGGCCGGAACATCAACTTCCTCGGGTTCAGCAGCCAAATCAGGACCCAAGACAAGAGGTTGACCGAGTGTGAGCAGGAATTGCTGGCTGCCAGGTGTTCCAGATAGACATACACTGGAACGAGTGTATGATTATGTGCTGTGGAATGCTGGAGATTATTGACTGCGTGTTGCTGGGTCGACCGCAGGATGGGCAGAGGTGATGGGGCTGGCACCTGGGGTCGACATTGAGATGAAGACCTTGGTAAATATTGATTTAGTGAGGTATTAAGGTATGAAAACAACGAGGAGGATTGGATTAAACTTACTGCCACGTCTGCCAGACATATGCTTGGGGGTGAGAAATATGTTGGGGGAGAGAAACAGACTTTGCTGGCATTGCACAAACACTTTAAAATTGGGGATAAACAATAACATTTTAAGTCGTGTGCAGCTCCCCACGTAACTTGACCCTCAAACCCAAATATTTCCTGCATCTGCTGAAAAAAATGACACATCAGAAATGGATGACGGAGGAGCAAGAGGTCTGGCTTGAAGAGCGAAAACCTGCCTTCCTCATCGCCAACCAAAAGAGGTGTGCAGCGAAAAGTTTTTACCCAGATTTGGTCAAGGAATTCCACGACAAATGGCCCGTACCCCCAGTTACCCAGGCAGAAATTGATGAGGCTGGTTCCGTTGAACTGGCTACAAGAGTAAAAAGAGACAAATACGACAAGGTGAGGTCCTCTCCTGTTATGAATGAAATATAGGTTGAAGACAATTTTGTAGCGCACTTCTTCTTGGTATCCAAACAATACGTGAACTCTGAGTGCCCATGGTGGGGCTAACGAGATCCTGAAGATCAAGTCGCAGCCACAGCCAAGAAAGCTCCAGGCCTGGCAGGCCTATCATGCTTTGACATACGAAAGTAAATGGAAACCTCACGTCAACAAGGCGTGGACAACGTACAAGGAGGAATGGCTGGCCGAGCATCCGAAAGAGAAGCCAGAGAAAACCTGACTTGAGGTTATGGTCAAGTTTATGAAAGGAAAGTTTAACGAAGAGAATGATGACATGAAAAAGCGCTGCGAGGAGTACCAAAAGCCTGAAATGCAGGCTGTGCTAAATCCTGCAAAAGCTAAACCTCAAGCAGCTATAAATGAAGCTTTCCAATTGTGAGTGTCATCAACAAATATGCAATGAATGATTGGAGGGATTGATTACGTGACTCCAAGGGCAATTAACTTGCTTCCTCATACACTTGCAACTATCTGTGAATCATTGGTGAAGCAGACAGGGTGGAACATTACCATCCTCACAGGTGGACCTATGCCTGACACCGATGGAACGATCTTAACCTACTTGTATGTTAGTTTCTTTTGACTGAATACTTTTATGACCTACTTATGCGAATTTTTTAGATCGCATTCTGGGAAAACAAAGGAGGGAGACTCCTTTGAGAAATTCTTGGGTAAGAAAGATTACGACGATCATGTCCTCTGCCCTTTCAAGAAATTTCTACATGTGTCATTCTGTAAGTAACGCGATCCTAAACGAAATAGATACTGGCATAAACTGACCTTATTCTTAGCTGAGGAGGATTGTGCTGCACGAGCCCTTGTCAAAGATGAGCCAGCAGAAGAGAACCCCAAGGGTGTCAAAGCGATGGATGGCGAAGATGATAAGGAGAAAGAGATGGATGACGAAGAATGGAAGAAACAGAATAGTGAAAGCGAGGAGAATGAGAACCAAACCAAAAATGTTGATCAAACGAAGAATGGGAATAAGAAGTCGGTCGGAGGGCTAAGCCAGCCTAGGCTGTAAGAATTGACCAAAATGTGGTGGATTAATCCAAGTTTGCCTATTTCACAGACACTGGCTTCACCCAGTATTCCCAAAAGTCTGGGTTCCATTCTGGTGGGGAAACCCAGAAAA
>Ga0307507_10005240_pt1 | contig 21561 bp, 3 predicted proteins | sample 7_EM_MG_FD_207223 | JGI IMG/M metagenome (GOLD analysis project Ga0307507, IMG submission 207223) | Populus trichocarpa ectomycorrhiza microbial communities from riparian zone in the Pacific Northwest, United States - 7_EM | ecosystem: Host-associated > Plants > Roots > Unclassified | place... | reverse complement strand
CGCCTCCTATATATCCTTAGGGTAAAGGGCTTCCTAGAATGGATTATATAATTTATTTAAGGGTTTATAGGCTAGAAAGAAATATTGCTAGTCTTTAGCGGATACTAGAGCCCCCCTATTATAGTTACAACAAAAATACTATAAGAATTACCCCTCTCACCTATACTTTTCCTTTTCTTTATAAGTAACCTATTTAAGTCCTTTAAGGAAGGGGCGACCTAGGGGATAGGCTTTATTAATGATATAAACCTAATTATATATGGGCCAACAGCCGTAGAGAACTGTAGAACACTAGAGAAAGCCTATAATACCTATATAGAATAGGCACGACGATATAGAGTCTAATTCTTACCAGAGAAATACCAGCTAATCTATTTTATAAGAAAACGCAACCAACCTATAGATCTCTAGTATATAATCTATATTTAAGGCTTTAGGGGCTAACCAGTTTAAGGCCTAAGGGTATTAGGAGTATGGGTAGATAGTAAGCTTTAGTGAAGCGTATATGCGTTATAAGCGGCCCATAAGGGCTAAGTATAGTATATTATAATATCCAGAATCAGTAATTCTATATAGGGTCTATGCTTTTAGAGGTTACGCCTACTATATATAGCAGTTGTCCGGCTAACTATAACGTATAGATCCAGTATTTGGGCTATCCCATGCGCTGTTGAGAAAGGTTGTTTGGTAAGCGAACCAACTAGATTTGGCGCAGTTTGGCAAAATGAAACTGTAGGTTTGAAATGCAATATCGTAATAATAAAGCTCGAATTTGGTATATATTTATATTGGTTAGGCCGGGCAAAATTTGCGTTATTAGAAGAACTTTTATAACTTACTGTGGTAGTTTAGTTGAAGTAGAAAGCTATCTAGATACTAAGGTTGAGATGATTTTAACATTTTGGTGTTCGCGCATAGGCCACATTTCCTAAACGACCTCAACGGCGCATGGGATATCGGCGATTGATTATAAAGATATTTATAGAGATAATTATATAGGCAAATATATATAGACATTTAATTAATTATTTATATAAGCGTTATTATAAGAGTAAATAGTAAAAAGCTTAATTTTATATATAGATAAATCTTTAAAGAAAAAAGGAGGATTTATTAAGTATATATGTTATAGACAGCTTAAGTATGATATTACGACTACTTGGAGAGGAGTTGAAAGAAGCTAGTTAGTTAATACAAGCACGGTCCAGGATGGAGCCGGTGGAACCATGTGACGAGGAGTGGTGACCGAGTCACGTGGCCTGCACGTAGCGAACGTAGCGAACGTAGTAAACGTACTTACGTATACTACGTACACTACGTACCTCATGTAGCGAAGGGATTTCTTAGGCGTACGGTTATGTATTTAAAGGACTACAGTTCCTACCCAGATAGTTCTCTCTTTGTAGTAAATCTTAGAATATAATTGGAGTTAATCTATTGGGCAACTACTCCACTAGTTGTTATTACGTTATTAACTTATTATTTATACCTATATACCTAACCTATTAACGAGTCCACCGTAGTACCTACTACAAGGCTCCGTTATATATTTACTACTAAGGTTACGGTATTAAAATAGAGAGGAGTTAAATAATATACTACCTAAAGCGCAAGTTACGCCGTTGAAGGCACCAGTTACGACCTAGTCCACAGCAGCTACGACCTTAGGTTTAGGAGGAGACACTAGTATAAAGGATACTAATTCGCAGCTAGTTACGGTAGGTTAGTTACAGGAAATAGTTAATTAAATAATAGACAACAATTAAATACTCAAAAAACCACTTAATAGAATTAGAGCAGCTAAGATTAAGTTATCGTTAATTAAATAATTCTTAAGAGAAAGGTTAAAACTTAAGGGGTTTCTTACGCAGATGCACTTTAAGGTTATGTAAGAAGGGGCGAAGTTAGTAACACCTATAGACCAAGTAACATACGTAGGATTGTTCTTAACTAGAAGAGCACTTAAATGGTTTAAACTTTACCTTACCAAAATACAGATAAATGGAATGTTAACTGCTAACCAAGAAGTACGGTATATGTTTACTAATTGGAATGGATTCGCGGAAAGGCTAATATAGATATTTAGCAATCCGGAAGTATTAACTATAGTAGAAAGGAAACTTTAGAACCTAGTATAATGCACTTTAGCAATTAAGTATACAATACAGTTCCAGACACTCGTAATATAAGTTAAGTGGAACAATAAGGCGCTTATAGCACAGTACAAATAGGGACTTAAGGCTAAAGTCCAGGACATAATTATCCTAATGGAAGATACGGACACTCTAAGAGAGTTAATAGATTAGTTAATAAAGATTAATAATAGGGTCTATTAAAGGGAACAAGCCAAGAAAGGGCAAGATAGAGTTCTATAGTCGTATAAGGCACAGAGCACGCAACAACAGACATAGAGTTAAAAACTATAGAATGGCGCAGAGCTAATGGACCTAAGTAGTACTAAAGAATCCAAGAGATGGATAAAGAAACCATAGAAACCTAAAGGTTAAGGATTAAGTGATTATAGGACTAAGGAGCAAAGGCTAAACCAGGGATCTTAGCAACAGAAGACGTTTAGGCGGACTCTATAGCAGGAAAAATGGTTTAAAGATAGAGCTTATATAAATTGCAGAAAATAGGGTTATTTTACTAGAGACTATAGAGGTAGTTAGAGTAACCACGCGGTAAAGGGCACTAGGTCGTTAGAGTACAATAACGTAGATATAGGGATATTGCGCGGGACCAAGGAGTATTTAATTAAGCACTTCGCGTTTTGTTATAATAACGCATGCCAAGTTTATAAAGACGCTAAGTATAGCGTAAGCTATTGGCCACAAGAGCTAGAGTTAAGAGGACTTAAAGGAACTAGAGAGTTGGACGAAGAATAAAATCAACTCTATAAGCTAGATTAGGATATTACAGCAATATACAGATAAAAACCAGCAACAATAATAATAGAGTTAGAGTACTTATTAATCAACAGCAATAAGGAAGAAAGAGAGGCTAACTAGGAGCGCTTAAACCTTAATAACGCAATAGAAGCAGAGACTAAAACCACTATAAAACGCGAATCAGTAACGGGCGTTATAATACTATTGGATACAATATCCATCGCTTTACAAGATGGAAGGAGCAATATCTAAAGACGATTAAGTAAGCAGATAACTGCTAGTACTAGCTTACCACTTATAAAAGGCAAAAGGCCATAGGCTTAAGATTCTTATAAAGAGATAAGAGATGCTTAAGACTCGCAAAACGCGATAAGACACACCTAAGATTTACAAAGTGTAATAAGGAAGGCTTAGGTACCTATAACAGACGAAAACCGATGGGAAAGAGCAATGGCTTAGTTTAAAGATAAACAAATAAGTATAGGACGCAAGTTCAGGAACTACAAGTTTGGGGAACAAATAAGAACGTTAACCAGAAGCCAAGATTTCGAAGAACGAATAAGGTCTATAGCAATCCCAGGCAAACGTAGTATTTAGCCTAATAATTAAAAAGTCAATACTAAGATTAAGAAGCAAAACGACTTTAAGGATCTAGCTGTAAAATATAGAAAACAAGAAACTATAGATAAGTTTAAAGCAAGAATTATTACATAGCAAGAATAGAAACTAGATAAGAGATATAGCATACCAAGTTATAACTGGGACAGAGTACCTACATAAAGAGTTACCAATAGGCTTAAGGCAGGGACGCCTAGGGTAAAGTAGTTAAGTAAATTAGAGCAAGAAGAGGATCTAGGGATTCCAACTAGGTTTAAAGAAAGATATACTAAAGGCTGTTATAACGCAGTAATAACAAGGTACTTTCTAACAGACAGACCATATACACCAAACCAGTTATACGGGAAGTACGGGAAGTGGTATAGGCAACGACATAATGATAAATAGGAAGATTTCTATATATAGCTAGACGAAAAAGTTATCTAAGACCAATCTATTACAGAAAAACGCATAAGTTATATTAAAGGAGCATTAATTATAACGTTAAAGGACCTAGAAGAAGGATCTAGGGAATAGAGAAGCGAGTAATAAATCTTAGTACCCGCAAACAAAAGACTAATAGTTAGGTTGGCTAGATAGAGGTTTAAACTTAAGGATAAAGACAAGTTAAGAGTTAACCTAAGTCACCTAGCGCATTATATACTATCATGGATAGCTTATATAGGTGATACGTATAATATATATAGGGCACCAAAAGATAAGAACTGGAAGTATCTAACTAGAATATATTAGGCACCGGATAAAAGAAAATATAGAGACGCTAAGTACATATATAGATGGCACCTAGTAGAAGTACAGAGTTAAGGGGACCTAACGCTTTAACTAGGAAGATTCCTTACGGAAGAATGCCTAGATAAAAGATAGTGGTGAAATTGTCTAGAAAACACTTGTCTATAGTATATAGAGGAAAAGAAATAAACTAAGTATTAGCCTAAGGAGGACCAAGTACAAATAGGATCTAGCAGCCAGTAGTTAGAAAAAGGGAAGGCCCATAAAACCAGAGGGAACTAGTAGTAGAGCCTTAGACCCTTAAAGGAATTTAAAAATAACACCTAAATTTACAAATCCAGTAGCAAGATCAACAGTTCGAAGTACTAATAGATAGTAGAGCAATAAGGAACCATATATCACCAGCAGTAGTAAAAAGGATGGGGTTACCACACAGACAAAGGGAATACCTATATCCACTTATAACAATTTTAGGAGATTAGATAGCCTATAAAGGAGGTATTATTAATCTTAAAACAGGACCTATTTAGCTAACTATTAAAAGGAGACAGGTTAAAATGTCTTTTAATATTCTACCGTTAGGAAAGGACGAGGCGATACTAGGAATACCTTAGTTATAGGAATATAATCTAAGGATCAATTAGGTTACAAGTCAGGTTAATATTAGAGATACTTAACAATATAAGATGCGACAGCAAACCAAGTTAGTATAGTACTAAGTCAGAGCGATATACAAGGAGACTAAGCAAGGCTTAAGCTATATACCAAAGAGATACCACAAGTATGGTAAAAAGTTATAGTTACCAGAAAGTAAAAAGCTGTTAGAGTATATAGCATAGGACTATAAGATAGAATTGGAACTAGGAATAAGTCTAAAGTTCTTTCTAATCTATAAGCTTACTAAAACAGAGTTAGTAGCGCTTAAGGAGTTTGTCCAGGAGAACTTATAAAAGGGATATATTAGACTGTTGTAGTTATTAGCAGGATATCCAGTACTATTCATCCTAAAAAAAACGGAAAACTTAGGATATGTATAGACTACAGATAGTTAAATAGCATTACTAGGAAGAATAGGTATCCTTTACCCTTAATTAGCAAAACCCAAGATAGGATAGGTAATGCGTAAGTCTTTATAAAGATAGATCTAAGGTAGGCATACTATTAGATTAGAATTAAGGAAGGCAACAAATAGAAGGCAGCTTTTAGGTTAAAGGAAGGACTATATAAACCATTAGTTATGCAATTCGGGCTTATAAATGTACTAGCAACGTTCCAGAAGCGAATTAATAGTGTATTAGAAGAACACCTTAATGAGTTTATTATAGTATACCTCAACGATATTATTATCTACTTAATAAGTGAGAAAGAACATAGAGAATATATTAAATAGGTCTTAAAGAGACTATAAAAAGAACAGATACCAGTAGCAATTAAGAAATATGAGTTCTTTATAAGAAAGACCGATTTTATAGGATTTATTATTAAACTAGAAAAGATTAATATAGACCTAAAGAAAGTTAAAGCTATAGTAAGTTGGCAAGAGCTAGAGAATGTTACGCAGTTAAGATTGTTTCTAGGGTTTTATAACTACTATAGGAGGTTTATTACATAGTAGTTAAAGAACACAGAGCCGTTTATAAGGCTAACAAAGAAGGAGGAACCGTAGGTTTGGGTAAAAGAGTAAAGAAAACTATTTAAAGAGCTAAAAGAGTTGTTTACCCAGAAACTAATCCTTAAGATCTACCAACTAAAGTTAGAAACGGTTATTAAGACAGATGTATTAGACTTTATACTAGGAGCATATTTGCTATAAAAGCATTAGGACGCATAGCATCTAGTAGCATACTATAGTCGGAAGATAACACCACTAGAGTTAAACTATAACATTTACAATAAGGAGTTATTAGGTATAGTTACAGCACTTAAGGAATAGAGAGCATTCTTACAAGGCATAGAGAAACCATTTATAGTTAAGACGGACTATAAAAACCTTATAGGATTCCTAATAACAAAGGAACTTAACTAAAGATAGGTTAGATAGGCAGAGATGCTTATAGAATATTATTTTAAAATTTAGTATACCAAGGGTACTAAAAATGCAAGAGCGGACGCTCTAAGTAGAAAGGCTAAATTATAAAATGACAAAAAGCTATTAGGGGCTTTACTGCGAAAAGATTAAGACGGATTAATTAGGTATAATTATCTAAAAATCACAGCGACTAGAGAAAGTCAGGTTTATAAATTACTAGAGAGTGAGTAGATATAGAAGATCTAAGAGGCATAGGCAGAGGATTTAGACACGGAGTAGTATAAAAACAGAGAAGCAACTTATATTCCAAGGTCTATTGCAAAGGAGTTTATTAAGTTATTTTATAAAGGACTAATATAAGAATATAACAGAGCTATAGGCTTAGTGTTAAGACTTTAAAAGGAGTATATTATTTAAGGAATCTAGGGACTAGCGAGATAAGTTATAATGGAATATCTAGATTGCTAAAGGAATAAACTAATAAGGCATAAGCTGTACGAAGGGCTATAACCTATTAAAATACTAGAAAGACCGTAGGAAGTTATATTATGGGACTTTATTATTAAGTTACTAAAGTTAAAAGATCCTATTAGTGGATAAGATTATAACGCGATCTTAATAATAGTGGATAAGCTTATAAAGTGGGGATACTTTATCGCATGCATAAAAGAGATATTAGCAGAAGATGTTGCTAGAATCTATATTAAGGAAGTATTTGCAAGACATAGAGTACTAGACAAAATTATATTGGATAGAGATCTAAGATTTATAGCAGCATTTTAGGAGGTATTCTTAGCAGAACAAGAAGTTCGCGCAGTAACCTTAATAGCGTATCATCCGCAGACAGACGGACAAACGGAAAGATTAAACTAGACACTAAAACAGTATTTAAAGTACTATGTTAATTATGCACAGAACAATTAGGTACTGTTATTACCAGTTATATAGTTTATATATAATATAACACCATAAGAAGGAATAGGAACATTACTATTTAAGGTAAATTATAGGTACGAACCAAGATCGTTGTTATTACTACGTTAAGTAAAGAAGACAAGTAGCACGGCCAAAGAAAGAATGGAGACGTTAATGAATCTTTATACAAACCTTAAAGAAACGGCTAAACTAGTATAAGAGAGAATAAAAAGGTACTATAATACTAAAAGATCTAAGGGACCAGATCTTAAGGAGGGAGATAAAGTGTGGCTACTATATAAAAATTTTAAAAGTCGATGACCAAGTAAGAAGTTGGACTATGTTAGACTAGGACCTTTTAAAATCAAGCAAAGAATTTTATTGGTTATATATAAGTTAAACCTACTAGCCAAAATAAGAATCTACCCTATATAGTATACTGCAATATTAGAGCCAGTATATGGGAATGTTAAGCTACTAGTCTATAAGGCAGACATGTATAGAGGGTAAAAGGAAGACAAATAGCAAGTTTTAAAGATTATTAGTTATAAGGACGTAGATGATAAAACATAGTACAAAGTAAAGTAGATAGGCTATAGTAAGACTACCTAGGAACTACTAAGCAACCTAAAGAAAGCTATAGGAAAGGTATAGGAGTATTAGAAGAAAGCAGGTTAGGTAGTATAGAAAAAGGATTACTAAAGAACAAGTTACCTAAGGGGGACCCAGGAAGAGCAACTACTACATTACTTAGAGTTGTTTCCTTCTCCGAAGACGCTACCCTTTTATTACTAAGCTTAGACAAACCCTATTAGATAAGTTTCCACTCCTTAGAACAAACCTTCTTACGAACCTTCTTAAGACGAGACAGACAAGCCGAGGTAGAGAGACGGGTCTCAAAGAGGCGACGTTCCTCCTCACAGGCGCGGTCTTCGTCGTCTCATAAGCGTTAAAGTTTAGCACGGGCTTGCAACAGCTCCTGCTTAAGAGAGTTAGTGGCAGATTGAACACAAGACCCTATAATAAATTACTTAAGGAACTAGAAGACTGTTAAGAGTCATAGAACGCACATATTTACTATTAAATACTAAACAAATGTTACAACCAGAATATATATTGGATTTGGTACACTTAGAATAGGAGGAAGGTTGGCGACTAAAAGGAGTTGCAATCGCAACATAAACTAATCCCTTTTTAGCACAATGAGAATAGGGACCCATTATAATACTAGTTAAAAGAATTAACGCAATAGTACGGGCACGACGCTGTAAATGCGAAGAAGAAGAGGCTTTAGATATAGTAAGTAAAGATATTAACCAGATTAATTAGACGGACATTATACCTCTAGTAGATAACTTGGAGATGTTAGGAATCTTCAAGGACGAAGATAAAGAGGAGGGAGATAGTGTTACGGACAGCTTAAGTATAATATTATAACTACTTAGAGAGGAGTTAGAAGAAGCTAGTTAGTTAATATAAGCATAGTCCAAGATGGAGCCGGTGGAACCATATAATAAGGAGTAGTAACTAAGTTACGTGGCCTATATATAGCAAATATAGCTGTCACGGGGCGGGGGCAGTGGCTACAAAGCGTATATATTCAAGGAGTCTACAAGACGTTACGCAATTGATTGTAAGGGTCGAGGGCGTAAGGAGGTAATATACCTACGCGTAGCTGACATAAGCTGTACGCGAGGTATACGCGAGAGCACAGGGCTCTCCTATAGAGGCCCCTGCAGTGGGGTTCCGTAACACTACCCCCCCTCCTATAGAGACGGAGCTCCGGCAACGCTGTAGTTACTATATACATATAGAAGGGACACTTAAGGTATAGAAAAGAAGAAAAAGGGGGGTATCGCTAAAGGCTTAAAACAACGTTATGTAATAAGGCTTAGCATCTAAGAATTTAACCAATTAGACAACTTTAACTGCCGGTTAAAGTTCCTAGACATCTTAACGATATTCCAGTTACGTAATCGCATTTTACCGCAATCTAACAGCAATCTGACGGCAATTTGCCCTTACATGGCAATATACAACGGTTTAACTCTATAAGGGCTCCCATAGAGGATTAGGTATAAAATCTCTACTTAGGCCCAGTTTCTGTGGGTTTATATAGTAAAAGTTGCTAATTAGATCCTTTACATTTTTAAAGTCTTCCCATAGTTACCATTCTGGCTAATCTATATTAAATCCTATATATATAGCTCTATAGTAAAGCCGTTGTCCTTTACCTTTGCCAAAGTATTTAGAGTTAATAATTCGTTTAATGGTCCACTCCTTGTGGTTCTCGTCTTTGTTCTTATCTTGGATTAGTACTAGTAGGGGTTTAGGCTATATCTGCCCTAGTAAGGGGTTAGGCTAATAGAGGTGTAGTAGCCAATAGGTAAAATACAGGCTATATCCCGCGGGTAGCTAGGGCAGGCGGGAGTTCTAGCTTATATACAGCTCCCCTATTAATAACTTGTTTAATTAAATAGGGGCCAAGGTTCTTATAATTAAGTAACTTTATAGGCCTCTGCGTAGAGATATTGCATATATCTTGCCATACCCAGTCGCCAACACGTATCTCCAGTGGTGGCGTTCTATAACAGTCAGCAAAGTAGGCCTACTTTACTTAAGCCTAGGCCATTTCTCCCTTGCAGTAGTTAAGTAGATTTTTTATATAGTCTATATACTAGTCAGCGAGTAGCATCTTAAGGCGTTTTCTATATAGCAGTTTCTTATTAATAGGTTCTAGTAGCTCTATACCAGATTAGGGATAATAACCCTTATTTATAAAGAATAGGGTTAGTCCTATAGTGGTTAAGACATAGTTATTTACTATAAATTTACCTAGTAGGAGGTAGTCTACCTAGTCATCTTAACTATAGGCGACTACCTATCATAGGTACGCTTTTATGCTGGTATTAGCGTTTTCCAGTTACCTAGCAGTTTTATAGTAGAAGGATATAGATATTTTAACAGAGATACTAAGGCGTTGGCAGATTCGTCTCCATATATTAGAGTTAAATTATATGCCTTGGTCGGACGTAATTAAGTTAGGTAACCTATATAGTCAGTAGACTTCGCGGAGGAAGGCGTTAGTAATGTTGCTAACAGCTACGCCTTTAGTTAGGACGTAGTAGCGCTCTTTTATAAGTCGGCATATTATTATAAGGATGTTCTTATAGGTACGGCCGTGTCGTTTATAGGGTAGTAGGTCAATAACGAAATCTATAGCAATATCTGCCCATCATTGTATAGGTACTAGTAGAGACTGTAGTAGTCCTTAGTACTTTATATTAAAGGCCTTAGCGCGCTTATAACTGTATACAGAGTAGAAGTTATTAAGGTAGTCCCGTAAGGCATTATTAATATAGCTTTAGAAGGTGCCTAGGCCGTTATATACACTAAAGGGCATAATGGTATATTTAAATTGGCCAAAGCGCAATGCGAATGCGGTTTTCTATTTATCACCTTCCTATATTCGAAGATGGTTAAAGGCGGCGATAATATTAAGCTTAGTATAGATTTTAGCTTAACTAAGCCGCTTAAGGGTCTTATATATAAGCGGTACTAGGTATTAGTTTTTAATTATAATAGTATTAAGTCCTCTATAGTTAACGCAGAATTAAATACCTCTTCCTAGCTTCTTGGCAAGAAGGATGGGGACGGCTGCTGGTAATATGCTAGGACGAATAAATCCTTTATTAAGGTGCTTATTAATATACTTTTTTATAACTAGAAGTTTGTCTTTTAATATTAGATAGGGTCTCTTATAAGGTAGCATTTTTCCTTATTTAATATTAATGGCATGGTTATTAGGTCAATATAGAGGGAGTATATCTGCGCCCTTTTATAAGCATATGTCAGTAAAGTTATAGTACCTCTTAGGGAGGAGCTTGCGGAGTTCTTCGTTAGTAAGTCCTTTTTTAAGCTTTATAAACTTCTTAAAGTCTAAAGGTAAAAGTCTATAAAGTTCCGTAGGGGCGTTATCTTCTAAAAGGTTGACTATGTCTATCCTATTACTGTAAAGGACGTGGTCCTATTCTTTATTAAGCTTATATAGTTATAATTAGGAAGCTGCAGCAATGGTTTAGCCTTTCCTACGTGCTATGCGGTAGAAGGCTAGGGCACTTATATAGTAGCAGTTAGTTATAGGTAGGGTAATAAGGGGTTCCTTAGGTTAATATCCTAGGGAGTAAATAGAGGCGGCTAGGCCATGCCCTAGGTAAGTCTCTCTACAGTATTTAGAGTTAAAGGTTACTTCTCTCTTCTTCTAGTTAATAGCGGGGTTATATTATTTAAGCCAGTTCATTCTAAGGATAATAGGGTAGTTGGTAAGTGGTGTAATATAGGCCTAGAGTTCTTCCTAGTGCCCATTTATATCTAGGTGGAGTTATGCCATATAGGTAATCTTCTGTGCGGTACAGCTACTATTAGCAAGTTATAGGGCGCGGGCTTTAGTAAGGGGTAAGGTAGGTAGGTTATAAGTACGCACAAATTAGGTATCTATAAATTTATTAGTAGCTCCGCAATTAATTATAGAACAGCTTTTATATTATTTTTTAGCAGTAGTTCCTATTACAGGTAAAACTATCTATTTCCGTCTATTTATCTTTACTAAGTTATCTATTAAGCAAGCCAATATATAGATCCCTTCGTTGTTAGGGTGTCCTAACCTATAACTTAAAGCTAGGACTTGGCGTTTTCCGCTTCCATATCTAACTCTACTGCTATTACTGCGTCTTCGTCTTATATAGTAGTGGTACATAGTAATATATTTGGTGTTTAGGGTATTAGGCTAGGTATTAGGCAGCGGCTACTAAACCTAGCTATTGGGCAGTTTAGGTTATTACAATAACAGCCTTCTTAACGGCATCTATAGCAGCGTCCTAGTTTCCGGAGTAGCTCGCGCTCTCCATCTAGGAGTTTTTACAGAAAGGTTAGTATAAAGAAATTAATATTAGCTCCAGTAGTACTTAAGGTAGTAGGCGTCGGTGGCTTAGTATATATAGGTTTAGTAGGCCCGGAAGGCTTCTATAGAGAGGTCTTTAGGTAAGGGTTAGCAGTAGTAATCTAATTCAGTCGTCGTTTAATCTTCTATAGAGCTACTACCATATTATAAACATTATTGTAGTTATAGCTGGCGGCTGCGTAAATAAGGCAATAAGTAACTTTTTTAAGGAGGTCCTCCTGGTCTTTGGTATTATCTCAGGCAAGGGCTCTAGTGTATTCCTAAAATTTAACATAGAATTCGTTAAATAATTTAGTAGGGCTTATCTTTAGGGCACGTAGTTTAGCTTGGCTAGTAGCTAATAGGTCGTAGTTATAGTATATTAGGTTAAGGTCGTTAAGGACTTCCTAGTAGGACTGCCACTTTTAGGGGCTATTTGTCTCCCATTAAACAAAGGGTCTATTAAACAGTATACCCTTTATTCGCCTAATAATATAACTAATCTTAGTGTCTTCCGTAGGGAAAAGGCAGGCGCTCTAGGTTAGTTTCTTGCGGATTTATATCTTCTAGTAGCTATATTCCTTACAGTCTCCCTAGAAGACTGGGGGATTAGGGTAATATATATTAGACCCTACGGTAGCAGCTTAGGTTTAATTATTATGGCTTTTATTATTACCGCTCTGATAGGGGTTCCCGTTAGGTAAAGCTACTTAGCGCTAATCCTCTATTAAGTATTAAGTAGGTAAGGTTGCTAGGGGCGTAAAGACTTAGGTAGCGTTATATATAATAGAGAGGTATCTAGCGTTATTACAAATATGCTCATTAAGCTAAGATTATAGGTATTTAATTATGCCCTCTTTTTCAGTAACTGTGGCAATAAGTATAATCTCAGCCTTCTTTAACCATTAGACGTCGCGTTTAGACACACAGAGGTCATCTTCAGTCTCTTAGCGCGTATTATTAGTGAGCGCCTTATAGGCTTATAGGTCTTAGATAATATTACGGTCTTAGGCAGTATGCATCTCAGCTTATATAAGCTTTAGGTAGTAGTTCTATAGAAGGCGATAGTATTTATTAGGTTCTCGTGCTACCATTTTTACAAATGTCTTAGCGTCTCATATTTCGATCTTAATAGGTAGTAGCCCTTCTACTTACTTATCCGTAGTTATATAGTTAATAAAGGATAAGACATTGTTGGTATCCCCCTCCTTAGGGGTTAAGGCTAATAAATTAAATTCTCCTGGGATTAATTGGCGTTGTAAATTAAGTGTAGGTATTAGGTTGTTCTTTAGGTTTAATATAGTGGCTAGTAAGGAATATTATCTTACTATTGTGGGTTCCTTAGAAGTGTGGAGTAGGGTAACTTGTAGACATGCTGCTTCTGGCAGCGTCTGCAGTATTACAAAGACGTAGAATTTGTCATAGGCTAAGCGTCAGTGGTAAAAAGGCGCAACGTAATGTCACGGGGCGGGGGCAGTGGCTACAAAGCGTATATATTCGAGGAGTCTACAAGACGTTGCGCGATTGATCGTAAGGGTCGAGGGCGTAAGGAGGTGATATATCTACGCGTAGCTGACATAAGCTGTACGCAAGGTGTACGCGAGAGCACGGGGCTCTCCTATGGAGGCCCCTACGGTGGGGTTCCGTGACAGTAGCGAATATAGCGAACGTACTTATGTACACTATGTACACTACGTACCTTACGCAGCGAAGGGATTTCTTAGGCGTATGGTTATGTATTTAAAGGACCATAGTCTCTACCCAGATAGTTCTCTCTTTGTAGTGAATCTTAGAATATAATTAGAGTTAATTTATTAGGCAACCACTCCACTAATTGTTATTACATTGTTGACTTATTGTTTATACCTATATACCCAGCCCATTAACGAGTCCACCGTAGTACCTACTATAAGGCTCTATTATAATATAGAAATATAAGTATAGCCTTAATTAAAGTATAGAAAGTATATATAAGGCGTAGAGACTTTATAGGAGGTACTTAGGGGTATTTATATACTTTATATACTATCTTAATATTAAGGTACCTAATACTACTCCTCCTTTAAAAGGCCCGTCTTTAATCCTTATTATTAACCTTAATTAAACCTCTTAGAATAACTCTTTTATAAGAGAAAAATATATATAAAAGGGAAAAGAGTATTTATCTTATAAGTAAAGAATATATAGTAAAAATACTTACCGATATAAATATATTCTATTATAGTTCTAGTAAATTTTAGTAGATATTCTCTATAGGGTTTACTATATTACCTATTATCTTATTAAATATATGGTCTTTATATAATTTACTTATATTACTAGTAGAAAACGGTAGATTATAGTAGTAAATAGTAGGTAGCTATAGTTATATAACTAAAGAATCGCATAAAACCTTAAGGGCTATTACTTTTCTTCTTCTTCTTTCCCTTCTCTTACTTTAGATTTTCGTTAATAGATAACTTAATTATATAAACTTATACGTCCCTTTTACTATACTTATACTTTAATTAATTAAGTTATTAATATTATCTAAAGCTTATACTGTCCTTTTTTCCTAGGAAGGAATTTAAATATATCTACGGAATATAAATAGGATATAATTAAACCTAAAGGATATATATGGGCTATAACTTCTAAAGAAAACTTACCGGAAATTACCTAATGCTACTTTGTTAGAATTAAGCGAGAGATGCTGACTAAGCTCTGGACACGTCGCGAGAGCGAGCTCTACATGTCAATCTAGATAGACATTAACCGTATCTACTGCATCACGAATCAATCAATATTCATCGTCTCCGTCATCTCTATCATCAATTTGACCCTTAAGAGACCTCCGCTGTGACCTTATGACCTTGTAATTCCAACATACTTACTATACCTAGAAGTATAGTAATTAGTAAAGTAACCGTAAGGCCCTTAAATGCCTCTAATAGTAAAATAGTAACTATTTAATTTTTTTTAGAAAGGGTTTATAATAGTTAATACTAAAATTAAACGGCTTTAAGAGCTATTTAAAATTAGAGATACTTAAAGACTTACTACGGTTCTTAAGGCCTTCGCTTAATATATAGTATTAGTATTAGTATTCTTATAGTCCGCGAAAGTAACAAACCTCCTATTACTTATAAATAAAACCAATCCTATATTTAATAACTAAAGGCTTTAATTATAGGATAAACTTAAAGCTAGGACGGACTACTTTCCTACTACCTAAGTTAAAATAACCTATATCTTCAGCTATGCTAGTATAGATATATAGATATATCTATATCTATGACTTAGTAGACCTCCTCCTCTCTAAAGAAGAAATAATTAACTATCTATCTTCTATTTATAAGGACTTCTTTAAGGTATAAAACGTCTAATAATAAAAATAACGGAGACTATTTTAGCCTTTTAGATCGCTTTTTATACCTAGCCGACTAGGCCTAAATTCTCTAAGAAGACCTACTATTAGACCTTTTTAACAAACTCATTCTAGATCTCTAGCACGTTATACTACTAGTTATTAATTAGGGCCTCTATTAAATTAAGCGCGTGCCAAGTAGTATTAAACTAGAAACTCTTTAAACTAGACTATAAGTACTATAAGAACCGTCTGTAGTGCCTTAGTATAATATAATCTTAAGAAGAAAATAGCTAATCTACTTAGGCTTATAGCTTAACGTATAGAATAGAAGACTTATTTAACCTAAACTCCTACTCCTAATACCTTTCTTTATAAAAGAAATTAATATTATAATAGAAAATCTTATACGACTATAGATAAATACTACTTGTTAAACTAATACTATATATAGAGGCTAGGCTTTTAAGGACGTATAGCTTAATTTATAACGGACCTGTATACTACGCTATCTTTAGACTACCTATATTAAGCTACTTAAATTAAAAATCTAGAAAGCTAATAGTAATCTAGCTAAGCTTCTTATAGAGAACCTAAGCATTATAAAGTTATAAAGATAGTAAGAAATACTAGGCGCTATACTAAACTTATAGACCAGAAGACTAACTTATAGAAGATAAAACGTAAGTTAAGGAAGATTATAAACTCTATATTATAAAATACTACTTAATAGATAGCTAGAAAAACTTATAGGCCTCCTAATAGTTAATATATACTATATTAGCGCTATAGAATTCTATTAGAATATAGTCTAGTCTAATACTGTTTTTATAACTAGTTTATATAAAATTAATTAAATAATTAAAGATAAAAAGGCCTTAATTAGTAACTAGCTTAGTAGAGAGAAAAGTAAATTTATAGATAAGGAATTAGTAGAATACAAACTATTCTATTAATACTAAGAATTTAAAAATATATTCTAAGGTATCGTTTAATATACTTCTACTTTACTAACTATACGACTATAAGATTAAGATTAAACTAGATAAGGAAAATACTCTTAACTATAGCTCCCTTTACTAGTAATCTACTGCCGAACTTTAAGCTATAAAGTAATACCTTATTAATAACCTAAATAAAGGCTTTATTAAGCCTAGCTAAACTCTTTTTACCTTATTTATTCTTTTTATTAAAAAGTTAAATTAAGATCTTTATTTCTATATTAACCACTATAAGTTAAATAATATAACTTATAAAGACTACTATCTACTACCTCTATTTAATGGGACTCTAGCCTAAATAAGTAGAGCTAAGGTTTTTATAATACCTAATATCCTTTAGACCTTCTATTAAATTAAAATATATCTTAGATTTAAAGATCTTATTATATTTTAGGCCTATTACGGATTATATAAATATAAGGTACTTCTTTTTAGGCTAATTAACGGACCGGCTATGTATTAGCGATATATATATAATATACTCTTTAAATACTTTTATACGGCCTACTAAAATAATATTATAATCTACTTTAAGAACGAGCTATATTAGTAATTAATTAGGGTACTAAGATCCTTAATGCCTCTTAGTAGGGTTTTAATATTTCTAATTATCCTAATTATTCTAATAGGCTCCTAATAGGGACCTTTTTATTCTAATATAACCTTAATAAGACTCTACTATTCTAATATAATCTTAATTATCGTAATAGGCACCTAGTAGACTCCTAGTAAGATTTTAATTTTCCTAATCGTTTTAATAGACTTTTAATATAACCTTACTATCCTAATACAATTCTAATAAGAATCCCCCCCCCCAACCTTAAGTAATACTCTTTAAGTAATACCCCCCTAAGGACTCTTCCTTAAGCGATGCCCCCTAGGTAATACCTCCTTAAGTAACTCCCCCTCCTCTCCCCTTAATATATTCGCATATATAATGCTATTAGATCCCCACTATATCCCTAATAACCTCTATATATACCTCTATAAAGTATATCCCCTAAGTAGCTACTTTTTCTAACCCTTTTTTCTTTATATTCTCCCTACTTATAGAAATATAACGACTATTACTAGAACTAGATAACCGTTACTAAAACTAGACGACTAGAACTAGATAACTACTAGAACTAGAACTAGACAATTATTATTAAAACTAAACGACCGTTACTAGAACTAGATAACTACTGTTACTAGAGTTAGATAACTATTACTAGAATTAAACGGCTGCCGTTACTAGAACTAGATAACTACCATTACTAAAACTAGATATCTGTTATTAAAACTAAATAACTACTGTTACTAGAATTAGATAACCATTACTAGAACTAAATAACTACCGTTACTAGAACTAGACAGCTATTGCTAGAACTAGACAACTGTTACTAAAATTAGACGACTACTATTACTAGAACTAGACAACTATTGCTAAAACTAGACAACTACCGTTACTAAAATTAGATAGCCGTTATTAGAATTAGATAGCTACCATTACTAAAACTACACAACTAGAACTAGAACTAGACAACTACTATTGCTAGAACTAGACGACTACCGTTACTAAATCTAGACGGCCGTTATTAAAACTAGATAACTGTTCTTAGAACTAAATAACCGTCTTTAAAACTAGACGATAACTATTACTAGAACGAGATAACAACTATTTAAATAACTAGCTAGCGAATATAGCTAGCGAATACCTATAGAGAATAATATAAATTAATTAGAGGTTTAAACTAGGTACTAATATGGGTAAGTAGGTAGGCAGGTAGGCAGGCAGGTAGGTAAGTAGGTAGGTAGGTAGGTAGGTAGGTAGGTAAGTAGGTAAGTAGGTAAGTATTAGGCCTAGTTAAGAATACTACTAATTAACAATTTAATGCCTCTATAAAAACTTCTCCCTTATCTTCTTATCAATCGCTTAACGCCTAAGTAATTATCTCTTTAGAATAATATAGGGCTTTTATAATAGATATAGATGTAAATAAATATAAGTGGTAGGTAGGAAGGATTAATTTAGATTATTTAAATTATTTTATATATAAAATAAGACCTAGCTTATAATATAATTAAATTAGTTATATATATTTTTAAACTAGCTATAAATACTAAAGTATTAATATACCTCGTTTTTAAATATAAAAAATTATTATTATTGTCCTAATTGTCCTAATAGTACTAATTGTCCTAGTAGTTATAGTAATCTATATGGTCTAGGCAAGCTTCTAATAAGCTAACAAACTATAATATAATACTAAGTATAAGTATCTCTTAGAAATCCTAATAGCCCTAATAAAACTTATTAAAAGGTATAAATATTTTCCTAATATAGAATACGAGAAGTACGTCTATAAAGTCCTTAAGGTTTATTATTTATATAGACGAAATTAAGGGTAACTTAGAGAAAATAGCTATAATTAACTAGTAGAAGTCTTTACGGACCGTAAAGGGAGTATTATAACGGCGCTAGGGCGCGTTGCCTAGATAAGGAGTCCTAGTTAGGGGTTTGGCTAAAATTTTAGTAAAGAACACGTATATAGTACGTCTCTCCCTTCTATATATACCTTTTCTTCTTCTTTTTACCCTAATATCTTTATAATATAGTATTCGTTTACGCGTTACGTTTATATTCGTTTAAGCTTTAGTTTAGAGGCATTTATTTAAGCCGTTATAAGTATAGATATTCTTAGGTTTCTATTACTTCTATTAATATTTTATTAAAGACTATGGTAAGATTATTTAGCCTCTTAACTATCTTATCTAAAAGGACTAACTCTTTTACTTTACTGCCGTATATAGGTAGGCTTTTAATTGGTTTAAGAAATAGCTAATTCCTACTCTACTACTCGCTTACTTTTATTTAAAACGTTCTTTAGTAGTAGAAACTAATGCCTTAGATAGCGTAATAGCGGGCGTTTGTTTTTAAATAGAGAATAGTGCTTTATTACATACTATTTAAAGACTAATAAACGTTAAGCTAAACTTCTATACTTATAATAAATGCTAACTATTATCTCTAACTTTTAGTATTAACGCGTATAGCTAAAGGAGATCTCTAAGCGAATTTAGATAGTTTTAGATTATAAGGCCTTAGAACATTTTATAATAACTAAAGCCCTTACAGCCTAGTAGGCGCGTTAGGCGGACATTTTATCCTAGTTTAACCTTCTAACTATATGTAGACTAGGCGCTATTAATAATATAGATGCCTTTATAAGGCGTAAATAGGACTTAGATAATTAGATAACTGTAAGAGTATATATATTAAGTCCCGCCGCGCTTGCGACAAGTTCGCAAGCACTCTCAGTCTTTTTGGCCGTATGGCGACGTGGAGGCGGGCCACGTTACAATAACTACAAAAATTATATTATAGACCTAAATACTACTAAGACTAAAGTAACTTAACTTTTAAATATAGGCAGAACTAAGTATAAACTCTTTAGACACTAAGATATAGCTTATTAACTCCTTCTCTATAGAATTAATATAAAGATATAAAGGACTTATTAGTCTATAGTCCTTTAAAAATAGACTATTTAAGTATTAAAAACGGCTAGTCGTAGAAGAAAAATAGAACCTATAGACTCGGCTTAGTACTAAAGCATATACCTAGGTCTTTATAGCCTACTCTGGAAAATATATAACTTACAAGATAATTAACAGCCGTTACTACTAGCTTAAAACAGTTAAAGATATTAACCACTATATATAGAACTATAATAACTGCCGTAGATCTATAATTCTATAAGATAAAGCCTTAAGACTATTAAAGCCACTCTTAATACTAGAGTACCCCTAATAGTATATCTCTATAGACTTCTATAAGCTACCCATAGACTATAATATATATAATATAATTGTAGTTCTAGTTAACCGCTTTATTAAATACCTATTTTTAATTCTCTATTATAAAAATATTAATATTAAAGAGGTAGCTTAGCTATATATCTACTACATCTAATAAATTTACAGACTACTAGATACTATTATATCTAATCGCAAGCCGTAGTTTATATTAGCTTTCTAAAATAAATCTCCTTAGATCTTAAGTATTGGATTAAAGCTTTTTATAACGTACTACTTTTAAGTAGACGATTAGATAGAGATTATAAATTAATACTTAGATTAGAGACTCCGACCCTTTATTAACTACTTTTAAAATAACTAAGCTAAACTACTACTCCTAATAAACTACGTCTAAGCGACCCTACTTTATAACTTTATAGAATTTATATCTATTTAGTTAGAAATAGAGTATTTACTTTATATAAGCTTTAACTAAAAGGAATTAAAGGGGCTATAGACTATATATAAAAACCATCTTATAAATAAGCCTAAAAAGTAGTCTATATAAACTTAAAAGGATTTAGAAATTAATAAAATAGTAGGAAAATAAGTATATATATAAGCTTAACTTTACTATAAGCGATATAATAAAGGTTATAATAAATAACTAAAAGATAGAATAGTCTAGCTCTAAGCTAAACTACTAAATAGTAGGATTATATAAGATTTTTAATAAAGTAACTTATATAAGATTAAACTCCTAGATTTAATTAAAGTCTATTTTATTTTTTTATCTAATAAGTTATAAAAGGCCGCTGCGGACCTTTACTAAGATAATTAACTCGTTTCTACTACCAATTTAAGTTAATAGTAAATATAAATAGGAAGTTAAAAAAGTTCTAGCCTATAAACTTATAAGGGGAATACTAGAGTATTATATTAGCTAGAAAGAATATAGGCTAAACCATACTTAATACTCTATATAGAACTTTATAAGTAGTCTCTAGAAGCTATAAAAGTTCTATAGCTATTACCCTAACAAACCTAGACTATTAGAGTACCTAAATAAGTAGATAATATATTACCTATAAAGTATAAAGATAAGAATACCTATAGGTATAATATAGATATGTAAAGCTAAAAGGAAGGGGTTAATATTACCGCACTAGTAGAAAACGGCGGATTGCGGCAGTAAATAGTAGGTAGCTATAGTTACGAATAAATAAGATGGTTCCTACTAGGCGTAATACTTATTTAAGCTAGCTCTAAAAGCTCTCTATATACATTAAGTAGGTATAGGTAATAGGAATAGGTAG
>Ga0307507_10005239_pt1 | contig 21568 bp, 8 predicted proteins | sample 7_EM_MG_FD_207223 | JGI IMG/M metagenome (GOLD analysis project Ga0307507, IMG submission 207223) | Populus trichocarpa ectomycorrhiza microbial communities from riparian zone in the Pacific Northwest, United States - 7_EM | ecosystem: Host-associated > Plants > Roots > Unclassified | place... | reverse complement strand
CGAGGCTCTGCGTATGGAGGCTCTGCACGAAGCTCTACACGAAGCTCTGCACGAAGCTCTGCACGAAGCTCTGCATGAGGCTCTGCGCGAAGCTCTGCATACGGAGGCTCTACACGAAGCTCTACACAAAGCTCTATACGAAGCTCTACGTATAGAGGCTCTGCACAAGGCTCTGCGCGAAGCTCTGCATTGGGTCCCCGCTATATTCCCGATAGCGTCTACACGTGTCTCTGCCTATGTAGCCGCCTTATTTTTTACCCTTCTTTCCTTTCTTACATCCTCCCTACCTAGGGAGGCACTAGAACGGCAGCTAGTAGAGGACCGTTGCTAGAACTAGATGACTATTGCTAGAACCAGATAACCGTTACTAGAACTAGACGACTGTTGCCAGAGCTAGACAACTATTGCTAGAGCCAGACAACTGTCGCTAGAACTAGACAACCGTCGCCAGAACTAGACAACTGTCGCTAGAGCTAGACGACCGTCGCCAGAACTAGACAACCGTCTCCAGAGTTAGACGACTGTTGCTAAAACCAGACGACCGTCGCCAGAGCCAGACGACCGTCGCCAGAACTAGACGACTGTCGCTAGAGCTAGACGACCGTCGCTAGAACCAGACGACCGTCGCCAGAGCTAGACGACCGTTGCCAGAACCAGACGACCGTTACTAGAACCAGATAACTGTCACTAGAACTAGATGACTGTCGCCAGAGCTAGACGACCGTCGCTAAAACTAGACAACCGTCGCCAGAGCTAGACGACAACGACTAGCCAGCGAGCACTATAAACGATTCGATCGATTGATTGAATTAAGGTAGCACAGACAGGTAGGCACAAATAGGGAGATGCTAACGGGTAGGCAGATATAGATAGGTAAGTAGATGCAGACAGGCAAGCAAATGCAAATAGGTAAGTAGATGCAGATAGGCAAGCAGATGCAGACAGGTAGGCAGATACTGACGGGTAGGCAGATATAGATAGGTAGGCAGATGCAAACAGGTAGGCGATGTAGATAGGTAGGCAATGCAGATAGGTAGGCAATGTAGACAGGTAGGCAATATAGATAGGTAAGCAGATATAAATAGGCAAGCAGATATAGACAGGTAGGTAGATGCTAACGGGTAGGCAGATATAGACAGGTAGACAGATATAAATAGGTAGGCAATGTAGACAGGTAGGCAATGTAAATAGGTAGGCAATGTAAATAGGTAAATAAATACAGACAGGCAAGCAGATGTAGATAGGTAGGCAGATGCTAACAGGTAGGTAGATATAGATAGGTAGGTAGATGTAAATAGGTAGGCGATGCAGACAGGTAGGCAATATAGGCAGGTAGGTAAGTTAATAGGTAGATAGGTAGAAGAGAACCATCGCTATATTATATTAAATTATCTAAAATATTATTATTTATTTTACTAGCCTTATAAATAGCTTTAAAGTAGCTTTTATTTATTTAAAATATGTTATTAGTATAAAAGAGGTAAATATAATTATAGTTGCTAAATGCGTAGATTACTAGTAGGTTGCGCGTAGGTTGCGCGCAGGCTGCGCGCAGGCTGCGTGTCAAAAAAACACAATATAGGCTAGTTGGTCGAGTTGCCAAATGACCTTAACTATACGCCAATTGCGTCAACCACCAACCATTGAGGCCATTGAAAGGGTACCATATTTTGCCGATGTTTATACCTACAATAGCTCGCTAATAAAAATTTTTATAGGTAATTAGCGTTCTATTCTTATTTTCTAGGTTGTTTAAAGCCTCTAATTTTAGACCTATATATACTTTTACATAAATCTCTTTGCTCTTTAACATTTTTAGTCTTTTAATTTATCCGAGTTAACGTTAAGAATACGGCATATAGTTAATTAAAGACAGTTATACACTTAGCTTTAAGAACACTCCCCTAGCGTTTCTAATATCTATAAAATCGTGTTCCTAGCAATATATTCCGTATATAATATATAGAACGATTACCAGCCTTTATATATAAGTTTTTATAGCTTTATATATTGCAGCTAATCTAGCTTCTAACGCTAAAATAGAGTGAAATTGGCAACAACTAGAAGAAGGAATTTAAGAGACAACGCGATATTATTTACTCTTATTTTAAAGACTATAGGTTAATAATAGATAATAAGGAAGATAAGGCTTTCCAAAACCTTATTAATTACTATAACGCTTATAATAATCTAGAGAAAGTTTAATATTTAAAAAAGATGCTGCTTAACCTTATTATGGTAGAGACCTAATAAGAGATATTTACCAAGAAAATATTATAGGAAGGATAGGAGACATTAAGATATTAAATTTGGATATACTATAGGCCTTAAGAAGCTCCTAGATATGACTTAGTAATAGCACGGCGGTGCTTAATAGATTATCTCCCCTATTACAGCTAAATACACAATAACTTTTATTTAATTTATTTAAAGGGGCATTATCACTAGGTATACCGTAATATTATTACTTTAAATGCTTATTTTCTATAGCCAGAAGACCCTCCTTTAAAAAGCGACTAAAACCTACCCCTTACTAATTTAGACATTCTATTTTAGTGGGCGGAACGCCTAGGTACTAAGACTGGCCCCTAACTATTAGTGCTAACAGCGGGCCCTATAACTAACAGAGTAATTATATAAGGGTAAGAGTATTTGCTTAACTTAGTTAGGTAAAGTAACTCCCAAGCAAGGCGGGCCAAAATCTTAGCTGCGCAGTTAAAGGTAAAGCTAGTTTTGCAAGCAACTATATCTAAAAAACTATTTCTTTAGAAGAGTAAAGCGGTTAATCCTCTTTTTTTGCTTATATATGCGTATTTAAATCACACTCTCCCTTTTAATAGTGCCTAACTAATAGGCGGAGTCTTATATACCTAGAGTATGGCTTAGTAACTATATCTAGTTTAGGTAGGCAACCCTCTATATTATATATATATAAGCCAATGCCCCACCATGCCGCAATTGGGTGGGTATAAGATAATCTTACTAGTTATTAGGCAGCACTGCTATAATTTTTATAGGTTCTCTACTAACATAATATATATATCCCTTTGTAAGATGGTACTAAGGGCTAGTAAATCTAGGGGTAGTTGTAGACGCAGCTATATACTATCTAGCAAATTCAGAGCATATTAGGGCTACTAAAGATTTATAATAAAGTTAGGTAGGAGCTATCCTAGCCGTTAAATAACGCGACATTTTATATACTTATATATATAGAGCTCTTAATCTTACGCAAGATCTAAACTCTTTAAATATCTATTTGTATCAATTTAATGATACAAGGTAAGTTATAACCAGGGGCACGAAATACGTATAGTATCGTATGCTCTTTTGGATGGTGGTGACTGTCGATTCTATTAAGGTAGACTACGTAGTCTATATACTGACGCGCCTCCCCCTTAATTAGTCAGCATATAAGTGGTTGGTGTACCAAACGCGTAACTACGCGTCTGGTATACCACGTGCTGTAATCATATACTGGCGGCACTTGAAAAATAGACCCACTTGTATATAGCCCCCGTAATTGCTTTAATAGAACCGTAGAACACAAAAGAAATACATAGGAAATCCCTCCCAAGGTGCCTTCTAAGCTGCCTTCCAAACGGTGCTCCAAGTTGGTCGTAAGTCCTGCTTACGGTCCGTAAAATAAACCGTACGGCCTTCCAACGGGCCGTAAATAAACCGTAAGTACTCCATTAGTCTCGTTCCACCCATTCCGTAACCTTTAGATTAAGCTTATTTATATTAATTAGGGTTTTAAGAGCTTGGCACGGTTTTGCCTTAGTTATAGCGTCCACTAGGTTGTCTCCGCTGCTAATCCATTTAACCTCTATAATCTTACGTCGTTTGTAGGCCTAACGTAAGTACACTAGGTTGACCATAAGCCTCTTCTCTTGTGTCGTACCTAGTTTAACTATGCAGTTATAAAGGGACTTTAAATCGGTGTATAGAACCAGGGGTAATTTCTCCAATTGTAGGATCTTCTAAATTGTTAACTTAATTGCGGCTCCTATATTAAAGTCATAAGCTAGTGCGTATAGCTTAGAAGCTAGTATGCTATAGGTCACTCGTTTGCATTTAATTAAAGACTAGTAGAGTATATTTGCATCCTAATTATGGTCTGTAAGTACAATTATAAAGCCGATTTATAATAATAGGTCCCTATTGTTGGCGAAGGAGGCATTTATAAATACTAGTAAGCTAAGGGAATTTAGGTTTAGTGGTACAAAAGTAAGTCCTCTTATTGCATTATTAATTTGCCACTAAATGCGTTTGTTAAGCTGCTTAATATTTTTCCTCTTATAGATCTGTTACCTAGGCCGCAAAGGATAGATTATAGGCAGATTTAGGTTAACAGACTATAGCAATGTAGGCGCCTCTTGCACGCCGTGCAACATATTAGTCCTTTATGTTTACGGTCTTACGGGTCTCTCCGCGGGAACTGGTAAGGTCTATAGGCTTTGCTATAACAAACCTTAGGTTTTAAGCTTAGCGTTCCTAAGTTAGCTAGATTAGGTTGCCCTTTTGTATAATTAAGCCTCTATTAAACTTAATTGGAGTCTACTTAGTTAACTGCTCTCGCGGCTTTACCAAGAACTTTACCTCTTACAGTTTAGTCTCTTTAGCGTCCGCAAAAGTCCGGTCTACTAAGAAGAGGGTATTATCTATTTGGAGTCCAATAATACTGAGGCTATTTAATAGGGTATATAGGAGGCAGGGGTTATAGGTTGACTGTTCCATTTTAAGTTTACTAATATAATACTGGTGATATATTTTAAACCAGTGGTTTCTGGCTTCTAGCACTCCGTAAAGGGGTTTTATAACCTATAAAATTGTTCCTAGTTGTAAATTAAGTTTAAGAGGTGGTTATATAAAGATATCTCTACTTAGGTAGGTGTTAGACTATATATAGGCTTGCGAGATATCCTATAAGTAGAGGGCTGTGGGTTTGGTTTGCTGTAGTCTAGGCATAAGTATAAGTATAATCCGTTGACTAACTTGTTAAATTATGGGCAATTACGTAAGGACTAAGTCCTTTCCCTAAGCTTATATAACAAGCCTTAATTTCTTAAAGGCTTTATTAGTACTAGGGTGCTTAATCTCGTTAACAAAGCGTAAGTTAAATATACAGACGCCTTGCGGGATGTCTTTTTCCGTTATAACTGCAAAGATGCCCTTTTTAAGTAGTCCATTGATCTCTTTGCGTCATAAGTCCGTAAAAGGGGGTTCCTATACTAGAACTAATATATCTGCAGGTGGGGGTTATCTTACGGATGTGCCTGCGGAGGTTAGGTAATTCTCTAGGTTCTTAGTTATAGGGTGCTTTTGGGGGCGTCCTTAACCACGCTTTATGGCAGGTTTAGCAGGTTTCTAGGGGACTTCTAAAGTGGGCAGGGGTGCTTCCAGTTCGTCTAGTTTGGCGGGTGCTTCTAGTTCATCTAGTTTAATATTATAGGTGTTTTCGGACCAAAAATAGGGTTTTACAAACGTGCTTCTAAAGCTAGTTAGTCCGCTAGGAAGTTATACGCAGCATGTTTCGTCTTCTATAGCTAGTAAACAATAAGGTCCAGTCCAATTACCGCTCTTATGCTACATAAGGACTTTAGAATTAAGCGGGAAGTTGTGTACTAAGGTTATATTAGGTCCATTGCGGTAGTGCAGAGCGTTATTAACAGTTTGTTTAGCCTGTAATTTAACTATTTCGGCCATTGCCTTCTGTATTGTAGCTGCTTAATCCATAACGGACGGGGCAGGAGGGTCCAGTTTGCCTATCCTTGGGTAGGCTCCATAAACCAAGAGGGTGGGTACTAGTCCGTTAGGGCCAGCGGTGTTATTAACGGCTTTTATGGCCATCTATAAAGCCAGTTCCTTTTAGATGTTTTTACACTCGTCCGTAATAATCTGGTAAGCTCTCTATAGAGCCAGGTAAGCTTACTTAATAAGCCCAATAAACCAGTGCGCCTTAACTAGAACAGCTTTTGTTAAAATAGCTATGGCTGTAGCATACTATTGGAATTCCTTGCTGATAAAGTTCTTACCAGCGTCGTGGGTGATATACTTAGGGGGTCCAACGTATATATCAATCCAGTAGGTCCATAAAATGTCCTAAGTACGTTCCACGGATATATTTTGCAACCAACGGGCGGCTTAATAGCGGGTTGCCTCATCAATTATATGCAATACTGGGCTGCTGTTAATGTACATAATGTCTACATACACTAAGTGGTTAAAATTAAGGTCTTTATAAAGAGTAAGGCTGCGTTCGGTTGCAAGTTCAGTTCAGATCAGAATCTGTTCGATCTGTGCGCCTTTTAGTATCGCCCGTTTTGTAATTAGTGGCGGCTACTACCGCGGCTCAGTTGAATCTGTAATTGAGTCGATTGTTCGGTAGGGCTCCAGATTCGGCTTCAGATTCGGCTTCAGATTCGGCTTCGTACAATGCGTGATTGACTTTAGTAAGCGATTTGAGTAACCCCCTCTGCCGCCAAGCCTCTATCACGACTCCCTACTTTAGTGTAGCTATGGAGCCTCCTCCTCAACCAACGCCCTCTTGATTAACGTTTTCTACACCCCCGTCAATCTCCCGTATGAGCCGTAGTTGTCAGAATTAAGCGAGGAATGCTGACTAAGCTCTGGACACGTTGTGAGGTCAAAGTCTGCATGCAATCTACATAGACATCAACCGCATCTACTGCATCACGAATCAATCAATATTCATCGTCTGCGTCATCTGTATCATCAATTAGACCCTCAAGAGACCTCCGCTGTGACCTTATGACCTTGTAATTCCAACAGTAGTAGAGTCACGGTGACGCCCGCAACGCCCGCGAGGCCTATAGGGCATAGGAAGGTCCGTATAAGATGGACAAGCGAGATGGAAGAGGCAATGTTAAGAGGCCTCGTTGAGGCTGTTGAGAAAGGATATTGCGCAGATAGCTCTTACAAATCTAACGGCTGGAAGATTGCTCTTAATTGTACGCTGGCTATTGCTTAGCAGCCAGTTACCTTAAAGCAACTTAAAAGCAAGCACGATAGCTATAAGAAGGAGTAGAAGGTGTGGAAGGAGCTCTGCGGCCTCTCTAGCTGGGAATGGGACGAAGTTAAGGGCGTGCCTATTGTGGATGAGGAAGTTATAGAGACCTACTTTAAAGCTAATTCTAACGCCTTAAAGTATTGTAATGCACCGCCTGCCTTCCTAGATCTACTTAAGCAACTATTTAATGGAGTTCTGGCGACGGGTGACCATGTGAGGACAATTAATAAAGCAATTGAGAGCTGCATAGACCCCAAGCTTCTTGCAGTAGACGCCTCGCAGGCGTTAGATTTGGCAGAGGAGGAAGGTAAGGAAGAGAATGACGATAATATAGGGGAGGGCTCTGAGTTAGAATTAGCTCAAAACTCTATTGAACGTAGTTAGTTAAGCTTGCCTTTAGCTACGCCTAGATCTTCCTCCTTAACGCCTAGTTAACCTTCTTTAATAGCTATATGGAAGCGCGCTGTTAAGTAGGCTGCTAAAGAGGTTAAATCTAATGCAAAGCGCCGCCGAGGAAAACAACGAGTTATAGATACTTTGGAGGAGACAGTAGAGAAGGTAACTAAAGAGATAAGAGCTACTAGAGAGTTAATTGCATAGAAGTCTCCTTAAGAGAGGGCCTCCACAGATTTTATTTAGGAGTTTAGTTACCTAGATCCTATAAAGCAGCTATTTATTTTATAAGCTTTTAAGACCAAATCTACTACTAGATTATTTCTTGTAATGGCTAGAGCTATAGAGCTTCGGCAGAGCTTAATTGACGATATTTTAGCTAGTAGGGAGGACGCGTAGGAGAGCAAGATTTGGGTAAGATTTAAGTCGTTCTTCAACGCCTTACTATATAGGCAATAAAGGAGTAGTATATAGAGGGAAACTATATAAATTTCTATAGTAAATCTACCAAATCTACGGTAGATTCTTAATTAATTGGCCTGCCAATTGCCTGGCAGTAACTCTCCTATATAACCTTCGCGATCTCATCTCGTCTTTAGTTTATAACTATATCGCTTTTTACCTCTATAAGCCTTGCGTCTCCCTTATCTATTTCCTTATCTTCTACTACTGGAAAGCTCTCTAGATTATCCAGATCATTTTAATTAATAAAGTTGGGAATTGCAGTTAAGGCGTATATTATATCCACCTATGTCCTTAAAGGAAGATTGCTCCTACTGGCTTTGAAGTATCTAAACCGTTTCTTAAAGACACCTATAGTACACTCCACTACATTCCTTAGCGCCGCATGGCGAAGATTAAAGAGCTCCTTTGCGTTCTGTAGCCTTATATTTACCTATGCCTATTTTTAAAGATAATACCGTATGCTACGGTAGGGAGTTAGAGTTATAGGCGTGTTAGAGTATCCAGTATCCGCAACGTAGTATCTACCAGCTGGAGCCTTAAATCCTTTAGCCTTAGCTAAATTAATAACTCTACTATTATAAGCAGAGCCCTTCTAACTAGCTAGAACGTACACAAAGTTTATTTAGAAGTTAACAGCTATAAGAATATTCTGTATTAATCCTCCCTTTTTTCCGCGCTATAGAGCTTGTGATATATTACCACCTCTTATATTAACGGGTATATAAGTACCGTTAAGAGCTCTAATATAACCAGCAAAGAAAGGATATCGTTTAGGGTCACTAGCAACCTTATCTGGAGTGCAGTTCTTAGGAAGCTAAATAACTTCCTTATACAATTTTAGAAGGCTAGGAAGGACTTTATACACAGCTTTATGGGGTAGCCAATTAATACCAGAAGTTCAGCTAGTAAGTAAATACTTACTTATAGATTGTTGCAGATAAGTGCTACATTACCTTACTTAGTAATCTATATAACGCATTATTGCTAAATATTATTAGGAATATTATTAGCTTCTTGGCCGCTAATAGAAGCTTTAAATCCTTTAAGCCGCTGTAGAGTTGTAGCCAATTTAGAAGCTTCCTAAACACCTCAGGCCTTATATGGGTAAGGCTTATAAGCCGTGCCTTATGGCTGTAAAGTAACTCTGTTATCCACCTTGTTCCTCTCTATATATTAATATGCTAAGTACAAACGCCGCCTGGAAATAGACTTATTGTGACTATGAAGGTCAAGCCAATAACATTATATAGGGCTTGCAGATGCGACAGCAGTGTTGCGATTAGGGTGGGTGGAGGCGCCATATTATAAGAAGTCGTCACTTTGGCGCGTATGCGGGAGCTCCAGATTAATCTGGAGCCTACATGGAATTTGAAGCTCCAGATTAAACTAGTACTAAGAACCTTAGTTTAACTACCGTATATAGTATAGCTTTCAAATTTGACGCGCTTACCGATCTGAAGGAGCTTCAGATCAGAAAGTCGTTAGATCTACCGAACAACCACCTCAGAATCAGATTTGAGCTCCAGATCGGTTGTATTCTGGAGCCTCCAGATTGAATCTGAAGTTGCAACCGAACGCAGCCTAAACTTAAATTGGCCTAGGGAACGTCTATATTTCTAGCAGAAGGAGCAGTATTTGGTTAGGTGGTTAATTGCCTTCCTGTTAACGTTATTATGTCCAGAGCATTCAAGGACTCTATACAGCTTTTTAGCTAATAGGTGGCCGAAACGGCGGTGCAGGCGGTGGATTTCCGTACTGGTAAGGTAGCATGGGTTATAGTTGAAAGATTCCTAAATATAGGTCTGTAAAGTCTCTCCCTATATAAGGAATGGGTGTCTAAATCATCGTGTAATTAGTAGGGTAATATGCTTGCTTCCTGGGGCAGTTACAGGGCCAATTAAGGTGTCCGTAATATTATTATAGTAAACCCGTAACCTATCTATATCCGCAAGACAGAGTAGAAAAGGGGTGTCCGCTTTTACTACGTGGAAGTTAACTAGGCCAATTAGGGTCTTAACTGCAACTAATCCAATTAATGCGGTTAAGCCGATGCCAAATTAGACGTTTATGGCCCCAGTTTATATAGTATTAATATCCGTATTATTATTTGTAGTGGTCTTATATACAAGGTATTATCTATAACCTACAGTAGACCTTTTAAAGGCACCTATATCAATTATAATACCATAAAATTCTTTGGGGGTATAGTGTTCTGTAGTAATATATGCAAATGGGTCCTGTTTGCGGTCTGTAATGTCTGTAATAGGTCTAATAGGTGTGCTTGCGGGCTGGTTTTTAGGTGTAATTAAGTGTATAAAGGAGCGGTCGGCTAATACGGTCGTAATATTAAAGGCTTGGCCGTCTGTAAAAGGTCTAAAAGTAGTTAGGAACGTCTCTAAGGTCTCCTATTCCTAAGTGTCTAAGTTAAAGTTAATTATAAGGGCTTCCATTAACTTATTAAGGGGCTCCTCTACTTCCTCTCCTTTGTAGTCTAAGATAAACTAGTTAATCCAATTGTTAAATCTCTTCTTAGACTTGTTACGTTCTTTCTAGGTATGCCTTATAGACTAACATCCTTCCTTACCGCATACAAAGCACTTTTGGCTGGTTTATTTACGGGGGTATACTTTTGTATGGGAGTTGCTACAGGGGTTATAGGTAGGACTTGGTCAGTACAGGTACTGCTAGCGGTAGCGGCGGTCCGTAAAGTAGGCATCTAAGTCAGTTTATGGGTTTTGTAGGTCTATAATAAAGGCTTAAGTACTACCTAGAGGGTTTAAAACTTCATACGTTATAATAGAGGACCGTAAATTGTTAATAAGGCCAGTTAAGGTGTCTGCAGGCTTATAATAGGCGTATTTATAGGGTTCCACTTCCTGGCAAGCTGTAATAAGCTTATTGTGTAGAAAGTTGTCCGTTTAAAGCTTAATGTTAAGGCCGTGCTATAGGTGCCGGAGGTCTTTAATGAGAATTTGCAGGCACTCTGTAATTAATTTTTTAGTATTCTTGTTAATTACAGTCCGTAACTTAATTGTATTCCATTGGGTAAGGATATTACGCTTATATTCTAGCCCTTTAAAGTAGTTATGTGTAGCCTTATATAGCTTATTAAAAGGAATACCAAGGGGGTTACTCTTAAGGTTAGTATAATAGTGGTTAAGGGCTAGGCCGCGCAGCATGGTAGAATAGGCTTAGCTGAACTCCTATTTAGGAATATCAGCCTTCTAACAGAGGTCCGTAAAGATGGTTAGTTTAAAGTCAAAGTTGTCATTTTCACCGCTGTACTTGGATTTGTCAGTATAGAGCTTAGCCAGGTTGGCTAGCTCCTTGCTGTAGGTCTTTACTTAGGTGGTTTACAGATCTGTAACTTAAGCGACGGGAGGGTTTTAGTCCGTATTTTGGTTTATAGGGGTATTACAGTCCATAACTAAAGTACTAGGTATGCTCTGGCCCATAAGATCAATTCTAAGATCTCTTTGGTCTGTAGGGTGAATTTGGTTAAATAGGTCGTCTATAAGACCGGAGATCCTATTAAGTTTAAAAGAGGTAAAGAGTCCACTAGTTTTAATATAATCTAGGATCTACTCTTTAGTCTATTCCGTTTAGTCTTCTTTGTATAGTGTATTATATAAAGACTGTACAATACTAACTCGTTTATCCTTCTTAACCCATACACCTTGGTGACGCAGAAGGGCTTATAGGTTACAGGTAGCTACAAGGTTGCAAGCCTTAAAGATAGCTTCAATAAAGTCCGCAAAGTCTTCCTTATATTGTTCCCATAGATCGTCATTTAGGAGCTTAAAGTGTCCATATTCAAGGATTTTAAAATTAATGTAGTTGTTAACGCCGTCCGCAGACGTAAGGTCGACTCCTTGACTCCACTTCTTTTAACCTTCATTAATTTGCTTGCTTATATCTGCCATATTGTGTAGCATAGTATGTCTATATAAGCTATAACGGGTGGTAGTAGCTTATAGCAGGTAGAGGAGGTCTTATAATGGTCCGTAAAGGTAATTGACGGGTCCGTAATGGTTCGCAGGAGGGTAGGGGGTTCCGTAAAGGTCTGTATTTGCGTCTATAAACTTCCGGTAAACCGTACTAAGACTTAAATAAGTATACAGAGTTGGTAATAGTCTGTAATCCCCAACTTCCGACCTTCCAGCAGGTCGTACTAGGATTAAACAGGTGGTCGCTGTCGTGTATCGCTTGGGGGGAGGTGTCGAGTAATTGCTAATCTGTGCGCGCTCACTAATCAGTGTTTGTATTAATTTAATAATACAAGGTGAGTCATAACCAGGGGCACGAAATACGTATAGTATCGTATGCTCTTTTGGATGGTAGTAACTGTCGATTCTATTGAAGTAGACTACGTAGTCTATATACTAACGCGCCTCCCCCTTAATTAGTCAGCATATAAGTGGTTGGTGCACCAAACGCGTAACTACGCGTCTGGTATACCACGTGCTGTAATCATACAATATCCTTATCTCCTGCATTTTAGATATTTAGCTATATCTCTAACTCCCGCGCTATAATATTCCCAAAGGCACTTAATTACTTTTAGCTGACTAGGAAGCGTAGAGCGCATTACTAACTAGAATATAATGTGTACAATTAAGGCATTAAAGTCTTTAATAGATAGTAAACTTATAGAAATATGCAAGACTGAGGTAAGTTTCTCTCCGCAATATAGCTAGGAATAATTATATTATAGACTAGTTTTTAAGTAGCTAAATTGCAATAAGTATTAAATTAAGTCTGGTCTCTTTACTAAAACTATATATTAGACCTTCCTACCCAAAAATACTATAGCCGTCATCATCAATATCTCTAGTGTTGGTAGCTCTTTTAACATCTATTAAATATCAGATAATAAATAGGGAAATGTTTTTATTAGTATAGTTAGGATAAAAGACAGTAAGAATAGTAATAGATTAGTAATATTGCCATAGGAAGCTAGATAGTACTACCGTTCCCTTAGGGCTATTAAAATTAAATATACCATAAAAAAAATAGGCTAATTCTATATTCGCATATAGATGCCTTATATAAGACGGTAATGTTAAGCACTAAAGTAGTCGTATATTACCTTTAAAATAGCTATTGTTATAAATAGAAATAAGTGGTTTTGGTATAGTTCTATTAACCACACTTTACCCTAGATTTAGTCAGATATAATAATAGCTTAAACGTCTTATAATATTAGCTAGAAGACCCGCCTAGAAAATAAGTCTAAGGTAAATACTAGTTAGTAGCAAATATTTACCTAATAAAGAATGTCTTATATACTTATCTACTTGCCCTAAAGCTGTTATTCTTTAAATCCTTCCTTAGATTTAGCAACGCCTAATAAAGGTATAGAATTGGAGGCCTTTAAATACTTAGTGTAAGGTTGCTTGCGTACATCTAAAAAGCTTAGCTTTAGCGCGGCTAACTAATCCAATTTTATAGGCTATAGTAGTAGAGTATCTGCGGTTTGTTAAGACGCCTACAAGGTAATAGCTATTTGGTTTTCTGTAGTACCATATATACTTAATAGCGCTAGTATAGTTAGCTCTTAGGTATTATCGCGGTGGGACTTTTTAACCTTTTACAGTATATTCCTCCGCTAGTATTTAGAGAATTAGGGATTTTAAGGCTTTTTCATTTTCTTTAATCTCTAAAGGGAGGCAGAGTCTATTATGCTCTCTTATACTTATAATAGTTAATTGCCCAAGCCTAACAGCACTAATTATAACTATTTAAGGACTATGGTTATTATCAATTCTCCTTAGGAAATGCCGGTAGCTTTTCTACCTCTTATCTGTTTTTAAGCTAGGAGGCTCTACTAGCTTTATAAGTATATTAAAGGCTTCTTAGATACGTTTACACTTATAAGGCTTTACGCCTTCCCAAAGATTAATCGTCTTAGCGGTTATAAGGAGTTTAGTTATAGCGCTATTAATTAGTAATAGTTAGTGCTAATTTCGTTGCAATACCTAAATTAATGCTATAGTATTAGGTGTATTAAGAAGGAGGCTGTCCTAAAAAGATTCTAAGTTAGATAGCGGAGGAGGGATTTAAGTAGAGGATTTAAGTAGAAAATAATTAGAAAATAGTTGGAAAATAGTTGGAATTCTCTTAGGCTAAGAGGTATATTTTATTAGTCCTTTAGTAGGGCTTATAGTAGTCATTCTTTAGCATACCTGTAATGTGGGATAAGCAAAAGGCAGAATGCAAAGCAATCTGTATAAGCCGCCATAGGAGATAAGCCGGGATGCCAAAGTGTCCTTAATTAGAGCGGCATCAAAACTCTAAAATATAGAAACGTAGCATAACGTAGCTAGCTAAGCGAGAATGTGGCTTATACAAGGCGGTAATTAGTGTTTTATGCCGTATATTATATGGAGCGTATAAAGAATTTAAATCTATTAGACTGGCGATTATAAGATACTCCTACTAAATACGCTAAGGATAAAAATACTAAACTAGAAATAGACCTCTAAGCTAAAAAGAGTACCACTATTTAAGAGCGAGGATGCCCTAAAGTATTACCGCCGTCCCTTGCGCACAATAGCTCTGCTCTTTACTTTTATAAAGTGCACCTACAGTGATTTAACCTTAGTATGCCTAACGCGTCTTTAGTAAGACTTAAGGGTATCTTTATATCACGGAGTGAGTATAAGTAGTGATAATATATAGCGAAGTAGATATTATTAAGCTATATATATAAACTATATAATAAGATCAAGACGTTACATAAGGAGAGAAGGTGAGGAAACGGGAAGAAAGGGTATATATCGTTAGTTTGGTTGCTTGGTTAATAGGTGCACAGAGTAAAATAGGATTTAAGGAGCGGTCCTAGCAGAACTTAGCAGAATTTAGTGGACTTTAGCAGAATATAGCAGAATACGGCGGATTGCCGTTAGATTGCCGTAGATTATCGGCAAATTGCTATTAGGTTGCCGTCTCGCGGTTAGTCTCTTCTTACTATTTTAGTGGAAACAGGTAGATATATATAAGGTATTACAGAGGTGTCCCGTAATAGTACCCCCCCTTTAAACTCGAGCTTTTGCGAGATGGGGCTATAGTAGTTCTAAGTAGAGTTTATAAAAGTCTTCTGCGGCTTATATAAGTCCTATAGAGTTAACAGGTTCCCATATAGGCTTATAAAAGCCTCTCCATTTTATAAGGTATATATATTAGCGTTTTTATTTATTATACTTAATGTCATTAATTCTTTTAATAAGGTACTTATCCTCACTATCTACTTTAACTAGTAGGGGAGGGTCCTAGATCTGTCTAGGTAGGGCGTCTAATATAGGGGCAGTAGGGTGGAGGACTAACGTGTGGAATATAGGGTGGGTTTTAACCGTATTAGGGAGCTTTAGTTAGTAGGTATAAGGAGAGACAACTCTCTTAACCTTATAAGGGCCAGCGTTCTTCCAATTAAGTTTCTTAGTAGATTATTTTATGTTTAAATTTCTTATATCTAGCTAGACAAAGTCACTAATTTAGTAAGCTAGTACTAGGGTTTAGTTCTTATTTGCTACAGCTTTACAGATAAATTAGGCCTATATTATTTTATTAGTAAGGAACTCTTATAGTTCTTCTATCTTCTTTATAAATTAATGCGTTTCTGTAACCTATAAGGCATAATAAGCAGGGCAAGGGATATTACTAAAGGGTTTAAAACCTATTCGCGGGTGCTAGCTATAGTTGGCCAGAAATGGGGAGGCCTTTATGGTTTTTAAAACGGAGTTATTTATGGTAAACTTAGCAAATATAAGCTAGTCTATCTAGTCGTCTTGTAAATATAACGTGTATATCCAAATATACTATTCCATTATAGCATTTACACGTTCTATTTAATCGTCCGTTTCTAGGTAGTATGTTATAGATAATAGTACTTTAATATAGAGTTGGGTAGTTAGTTCTTTTCAAAATATAAAGATAAACTGTCTACCTTTATTAAAGATAATTGTTTTAGAAAGTCTATAGAGTTTCTATATATAATCCAAGAACAATTGGGCAATGGCAGGTGCTAATATATTAGGGTAGGCGATTAAGTGTTTTATCTTAGATAGTCGGTCTATAACTACCATAATATTTATACACCCTTTACTTGCGGGGAGCTCAACAATAAAGTTAATTAAGATGTCCTTTTATCTTTGGTCTGGAACAGGTAGTGGCTTTAGAAAGCCGTTATACGTCTTATATAAGGCTTTAGCTTATTAGCAAGTATAGTAGCTAGAGACGTACCTTCTTATTATATTATATATATTTGGCTAATAGTACTCTTATTAGAGGAATTTTAGGGTTTTTCCTTAGCCTAGGTAGCCAGCTACTAGTAGATTATATATATGTTTAAGGAGCTTAAGCTTAAGTTTATTATGGTTAGATATAACTAGACGGTTCCGGTAGTATAAGCGGTCTCTATAAGCTTCACATTTACTTAAAGAAATCCTTTTAGAGCGTCTAACGCCGTCTTAAATTAGCTTAAGCGTTTCTTAAATAAACTCATTATTTAGGTATTTGTTAACTATTATCTATTTAATTAATTAATTAGTCATTTTAAGGACGTGTATTATAACGTCTTTAATAGAAGGGTTAAATAGCTTAGGGCGAAGCAGGGTTTAATCATAGTAGGTACGCGCTTCTTCCTATACTGGCATGTCTTATAAACGTTAGGTTAGGGCGTTAGGCTTTTAGCCTTAAGCGCCTAGATGGTATGTAATAGAGAATTAGAAATAGAACAGATATTCTAACCAGCGGGCTTAACGGTGGCTTAGCTGTTTTATAGTTGTAAAGTATTATAGGTTCTTATAGTCGCTAAGAACCTTAATTAGAAATCCAGAGCCTTCTAGTTTGGGTTACTATTATTTAAAATATTTAATAATAGCCGATAATTCCTTATTATAGATCTTATAGTTATATTCGGCTAGACTTAGTTGTTTTAAGAAGTATACTATGGGGTATAGTACCCCTTCCTCATTATACTAAGACAGAATGCCTCCAGTAATATAGTTAGATAAGTTAGCTTTTATAACACTCTTTTAGTTTGGGTTAAAGTGTTAGAGTATAAGTGCGGTAGTAAATATAACTTTTAGATAGGCAAAGCCTTCTTATATTCCTTATTAAAGATAAAGGTTTTGTCCTTTTAGGTTAGAGCTATAAGGGGTAAGACCAGGGCGGAGAAGTTATTAATAAACTGTTAGTAGAAGTTAGTAAATCCTATAAAGGCTCTTACGTCCTTAACTTTCTTAGGTTCTTGCTAGTTTATAATTACTTTGATCTTCTTTAGGTCTATTTATATACCATTTATAGAAATAATAAGTCTAAGGTATAAGACTTCTGTTTTATAGAATTTGTACTTATCTATATCTAATTATAAGCTAGCTCTACGCAGGGCTTCTAGAATAAGGTTAACGTATTTCTTATATTTAGTTGGGTTATTGCTGTATACTAGAATGTCGTTAATATAAGCAGTATAGAAAATGTCCAGATAAGGTCGTAGGGTATTATTTATAAAGTATTGGAACAAACTTAGGGCATTTATAAGGCTAAACGGGGTTACTAAGTATTTAAATAGTCCGTATCTAGTACGGAATGCGGTAAGCTATTTATCTCCTTTTATAATACGGAGGCGGTTAAATGCGTAGATAAGGTTAAGTTTTATATAGTAGCGAGCCTTACTTAATTAGTTTAGTGTCTCTTAAATTAATAGGAGCGGGTACCGATTCTTAATAGTAATAGCGTTAAGAGCTTAGTAGTCTATATAGAAGCGCAGATCGCTGCCAGGTTTCTTAATAAAGATTATAGGTACAGCTATAGGCGAAGAGCTTACTCTAATAAATTCTTTACTTAGGTGCTCGTCTAAGTACTTTTATAGTACTTTAAGTTCGTTCTGGGACATTCTATATAGGGGTCTAAATTCTAGCTGTTTTCCTTCTTTAAGTACGATCTTATGGTCGTATAGTTGGTGTTCTGCTAACTTATTGGCTTCCTTTTATAAGAATACCTCCAGGTGCTTATAGTGGCATACTAGTACTTTTGTGGCAGGGTTAGTATGCTTCTTTAGTACTAAGGCCTTTTTAATATTGGCTATTGTAATAATAAAGATTGTATATTCTGGTTTCCTGGCGAGCTGTGCTAATAGGGTAGCTCTAATTATATAGATATCTAAGGTGTTAAGCGAGCTTAGATTATCCTTAGTTTCTTATACGGTTTCTTATTTGGGTTTGGGTTTAGTATTAAGTATAAAGTTAGTATTAGATTTAGGTTTAAGTTCTTTAAGTATCCTTTTTATAGTAGAATACCAGTTCTTCTGGTACCTTTATATATTAAGCTTAGACTTCTACTTAGTTTGGGGCGGTATAGCAGTTAGGATTAGTTTGTATAGTTTAGTATAATTTTTAGGTTCTTAGTAAACATTAGTAGAAATCTTATATTAGTAGAATTTGGTGGAATTTGGTGGAATTTTTAGGTATAGGGTGGATGTTAGTAGAAATTCTAGACTGGTAGATTCTGGTAGATTCTTTAGATTTTAGTTTAGGGTCTAAGCAGCAAGTTATAAGGCACTTCTACTTGTAATAGGAGGCGGTAAATAGAAGCTTAAGGTTGTCCTAATCAATAGTTACCTTATATAGCTTTATCTAGGGTTATTTAAGGATTATTAGGTAGCCTAGGGTAGCTATAAAGAGCTTAATTAATTCTTTATGGTTTAGGTATTAGAGTCTTAGGGCCGCTATATAAGTAATACGGCCCAAGATAGTGCGTTTACCATTAAATCCAAATATGTTAATATACCAGTTAAGGGGTATTAGGGTAAACCTATTATCTTACGCGAAGATCTTATTAATAAATCCTATACCGCTAGCTCCTATATTAATTAGGACTTAAGCGTTAGCCTATTAACCTTTCTACCAAAGACGGCAGTTAATGGTTATACTACGATCCTAAAAGTTAGGGTTTGCTATATCTAATATATTTAACGAGATCCTATGATACAGCTATCCTAAAAAGCAACTTAACTCTAAGATATGCCTTTTAGCAACAAGCGGGAAGGAATTCCTCTAGAATATCAGTTATAACTTTATTCTTATAAGTGGTATTTACTAAATATGGAGTTAGAGCCAGATAAAGATTGGGGTTAGTAGCTAGAAGATTAGTGCGGTGAACAGCTACTAGCATTAACTGTTTGTAGATCTTTTTAGAAGGGGGTAGAGTAGTAGTTAGAGAGGTAGAAGCTACTTCTATATTTAAAGCAGAGGCCTAGCTTAGTGCGTCGTTCTTATTTAGAGGACCCTAGTAGGGCGTATCCTAGGGTCCCAGTGTTAATATCTATGGCGTTGGGGTGCCTAGGCTAGAATAATAACTTAGTAAATATTCGCGGGGTTATTATATTATATTAAAAAGCGGACTTTAGTGTTAGGCGTAGTATATTATTATACTATTTATTAATAATGTTTACGTAGGCGTTAAGGGCTCCTAGTAGGTCTATACTAATTAGGGAGGTTTTTAGTTTAGGGCTTAGAGATTTAATAAGGCTATTAATTAGTGCGGAGTTATTCTAGCCTATTTCCTTTACATAATAATTAAATTCGGAGAAGTATACTAGGAAACTTTTTTTTCTTAAGTTATATAGTTTATCTTCCTTTAAGCGGTAGCTTGACGGTTTGGGTTACTATATATAGCTTTAAGAAGTACAACTAGGCTTTATACTAAGTTTAGCTAAAGGTTTAATAAGGTTAGCTGTGTCTCCTCCTAGTTAACTTAGGGCGTAGTAGAGTTGGTTGGCTTTAGTTAGGTAACAGTTAGCATTACTAGTTAGCTTATTCTTAAGCCGGCTTAAGAATAACTAAAGCTCTTATTGTTTACTAGTAAATACTAGAGGGTCTAGTAGTTTTTTAAATTATTATAATGCAGTAGTCGGTTCTACCAGTGGGATAACTATTGCTAGTTTAGGGCTCGCGTTCCGCGTATTAGCTTCTAGTAATAGCAATTGGTCTTAAGGGCTTAGCGTAGGCGTCTTAAGGGTGCGGATTTCTTCTTGGAGGGCTTTAATTATTCTCTAATACCGTACTTCTTGTTTGGCTTACTATTAAGCTATAGCAGCTTAATTTTATATAAGGGTGTTTATAAAGGACTTTTATATATCTGCCAATTGTTCCTAGAGTGCGGATATAATATTAGCGGTCGTTATAGAGGCTTTAAGGTCGTTCTGCATTTTAAATAGGGTGGGGTAAAGTATAGGTTTTTTAAGGTTTTAACGCAATGTAGTGTTACGGAGTAAGTATAAGTGGTAATAATATATAGCAAAGTAGATATTATTAAGCTATATATATAAACTATATAATAAGATTAAGACGTTATATAAGGAGAGAAGGTAAGGAAATAGGAAAAAAGAGTATATATTATTAGTTTAGTTGCTTAGTTAATAGGTGCATAGAGCAAAATAGGATTTAAGGAGCGGTCCTGGCAGAACTTAGCAGAATTTGGTAGACTTTGGCAGAATATGGCAGAATACGGCGGATTGCCGTTAGATTGCCGTAGATTGCCGGCAAATTACCATCGGGTTGCCGTCTCGCGGTCAGTCTCTTCTTGCTGCGTCGGTGGAAACAGGTGGACGTGTGTAAGGTGTTACGGAGGTGTCCCATAACACTTTAGAATTTAAAAGCCTGCTCTTATAAACCTAGGTAGGCTTCTAAGCCACCTTATATTCACGCCCTAACTTAGTTATTCTTTCCCCTAGAATATTATTAATCTCCCATTTATTATACAAGTTTATTTCATTAAATTTGTCTTTTTTAGCCCGGGTACGGCGCTTTATAGTAGGCTCTAGGTTTAAAACATCACTCTAGTTATTGGCGACGCCATTGCTATTACTATCCCCCTTATTATAAATATAACTACTAGCCTTATTATGCGGTAGTTTAATACTATAGAGAAGGGTAGGCTCTTAAAGCAAAGGGCTTATAGGCTACAGAGTGAATACTTACTAGTTAACTTATAGGTATTAAGAGTTAAGGTTAAGAATAGAAGGGATAGGGGGGCTAGAAGACAAGTCTTTGTAATAGATAGGTAGCCTTTATTACTTCTAGGGACTTGGACTATTACTATCCTTACTATCCTCGCCACCCCCGCTACTCTCTTTAATAGGGTTATTAGAATTAGAATTAGTAATATTATCCCGTTTAAGCTAATTAAGCTTCCACTTCTTTAATATTAAGGATAATTTACCTTCTATATTCTCTTTTTTGTAATTACCCTTTTCTATAATAAGCAGATTATCTATATTATAGTTATTAGGTTATAGTAATAATATTTTTAATATCCGTAACTTACTAATATCGTCCGCATTATTAGCTATTAAGGAGTCTTAATTAGTTACTATATAGGTCTCTAACTTCTATATAGCCTAGGGGACAGTCGCAATATTATTAATTCTCTTAGCTAGGCTATCTATTTTATTAACATCTTCTACTATAGGTTTAAGATAGTTATATAAAGATATACTAAAGAGATCTTCTAGCTCCTCTAAAAAAAGGTAGTTTTTTATCCTTATTGTCCTTATCACTGCGGTCATTTCCATTACTTAATAATTATTAGGCAAAGCCGTTGTATAGGGGGGGGGGGGGGGGGGGGGGGGTTAAAAAAAAAAAATAAAAATTTGAATTTAAAACAAAAAATAAATAG
>Ga0307507_10005238_pt1 | contig 21573 bp, 22 predicted proteins | sample 7_EM_MG_FD_207223 | JGI IMG/M metagenome (GOLD analysis project Ga0307507, IMG submission 207223) | Populus trichocarpa ectomycorrhiza microbial communities from riparian zone in the Pacific Northwest, United States - 7_EM | ecosystem: Host-associated > Plants > Roots > Unclassified | place... | reverse complement strand
CGCCGAGAAGTGGTTTACGAGTACGATGGTCTCATGCACAAACAAGAGGGGCAGGAGGGTGTGTGGGGGATCTACGGGGCAGCCCTGACACAAATGCTTCGGTAGGATAGACAAAATTGGAAGATATCAGCAGGATCTCTCGGGGGACAGTGAATACTGTTACAATGTGTGAAAAAGAATGAGTTGAGTGAGCTACAGACTTAGAAGCTAAATATTATCTTGTTTTTTCTCTTACAGACTGTTTCACTTTCACTATCATTGCTTCACTTAACTGTTAATTTACAGGTTTTGACAATCTAATGAGCAAATTATTTTTTCAACAGCTTCAAGCAAAGTACCAGTATTGTTTTGACAAATTGGATGTTATATGGATCATATCATAATCCCAGCAAGTCAACAGGAATTTCCTCAAAACCCCCAGGTACGAGTGCTTAAAAGGGTCATTAAAAACCGGAATTTTATTTCCGCAGATCCCGTACAATTCTCTGCAGAGACAAGGGTTATGTTTCCCGATTTTGGATGATCTCCCCGAGCACTTGTAACAGCTTTTGTTTTCCCCTCCTATTCCAGACGTCAAGATCGTCGGACCACATACCGGTACTGTTTTCAACGGGACACGGCGAAAACCGGCCGGTGGCAAACTAGGTACGATATGGCCTTGTTCGTCAATCGGCGGCGGTTTCATCGTGCCCCCGTTGAAGACTGCATAGCACATCACACGTTTTCAAGATCTCAGCAGAGCATCGATGGGGCATACCGGTACCAGTACAGTACATCAAAATTTTCGGTACTTATTGTTCGAGATTGGGCTGTCAGAATCTACTCGAGTACGGTACATAACTGCGGCCACAATTGGATCAAACTGCTCCAGAACGACCCGGGAATATGGGACAGAATCTCTTCGTGCACTGCTTGGGCTGTGGTTCGACCAGTTTCATCTAGAAGAACCATAGCTTCGATAATGAGCTCTAAAGCTGTTAACTCCCACAAGGGTGAGGACTCGTTAACAAGACGGGCAGGGATATGTTTGGCCGGTTAACCTTAAATAACTTTTCCATAACTTCTAGTTAGAGCATGTAATGAAACCATCATACCAGCAGCAGAATTAAACCGCAGAGGGCAGGAGGCTCTGTAGGGTACCAGTATCAGTAGTCTACCAAGGTTTCTCACAACACACTCGAGTACCGGCACTGTGCCCTACGATACGTTAAGCTGGTGTATTATCTGGATGTGGATAGCACCGCTTTCCACTCATTCCGGATGTCCAAAATCCAGAGGATCTGTTTGCCACGGCGAGTGATCCAGGTCAACAGGTCCGGCCTGATGGAGAGCTTAAAACTCACGGGTATTCATATAGGATAGTAAGGCATTCGGATTATTAAGATCTAGGATAGCGGATGTGCTGTGCTCGTACTGGAGCGTGCATGGTGTTAGGATACCGAAAGAACTCTTGTAATTCACTGCGATATCAGCCTTTCGATGGGAATCATAGAATCAGCCATGATAGGTTTAGTTTGACAGATTAAATTAATAGAATTGTGAATGCTTGTATTGTACTACCGGCAGTTGATGAGATCCGACATGCCCAGAGGGCTCAGGCCAGAATATGCCGGGAAAGCTCCATATACCCGAGGAGCTTTTGTCTCTTGATCTAGAGAGAAGAGGCTTGTTAGTCCTGGGGAATCACAAGGGTCTTTGTGGTACTGTACTCGGGTGAAGGGGAAAATATTGGGACAAGCAGGGTGGTGGTGGAATTACTGGAATTAGTAGTTATCTTACTTTTTTGTTTCTTTGATACTCCTTCTAAGATATGCACAGGCCTCTGCTACCCCTGCCTGTCCCAGTACCGTATAAATTGGGAAAACCCAGAATACGCTAGCAAGGATAAAGAAGGTGTGGCAAACCGTTACCCCCTTTAGAGGAAATCGAACTGCTGAAAGAGAAGAAATTCTGTGCTTGTGTGGCGATCATGCGAAATATTATTACCAGTTGAAGCAACTTCTCTTCCAGCCGCACTTTCTTACCCATGCTAGCGTATTCTGGATCTTCCCAATTTTTACGGTACCGGTAGTTTACCCTTACCCCTAGTACTCGGGTACCCGTATGAACAGTGGCGCCGTACTGTACTCGAGCACTGTTGGACACAGGGGAGCAGATAGTTTCGGGAGAGCACCCCTGCGGAAGGGATCATCCGTCGTGTCCCACATTGGTCGAGAGATGTCTCCGGATCACATGAGATATTATTCTGGCGAATAAAAACAAGGCATTCGGCCCAGGGGATCGGAAGAGCACTTTTTAAGTGCCAAGTCTGGAGTTGATCTGTCCCCCCAAAAAAGGATAAAGCCTTTTCAATTTGCATGAATGCTCTTCAATGCCCGGGGTGAATGCCTTTCATGAGCGTTCGCGAAATTGCATATCCTTCACTAGTATCTTACGATACTTGTGTGATCGATAAATACGGTAGGCTAGGCTAGGCATGACTACGCCAGCGTATCCGAAACAATAATTCCTTACCCGGGTTTGGGGTTCTCAATATATGGACAAAGACCGTGAGGTCGATTTTAAAGCTATTATACCAATCACCATTCGTTGGGAATGTTCACCGACTAAGGGGTATCCCAGTGCTCTCCGGTTTTTATTTGTGTCTAGGGAGGAGCATTGTGCTGTTTCTCACCTTGTACTTGTAGAGCTCCACGTACTAGTAGTGTCCTGGAGTACTAGTACTGTACCCTTAGGGCAAAGAAAAATATATATCTACATGCCTGCCCTACTGGCAAAAACTCGTGTTCAGCGTTCGTAAGTGAGTTCTTTTTTTAACAAATCACAACAAACCAAAGCTCCCGACACTAACCACACCCAACACGCACACTTCAGAACATAGGAAATTTGCTATCTTACACACGCGCGCGTACGGTTCGCTCCCCACCCTTTTTCTACCGTACCCTGCTTTATTTTCTTTTTCTTTTCCTAATAAGATCTTGCCTTACCCGGCCACTCTAGGAAAGAACAAAAGAAGGAGGAGAAGAAGACAAAAACCATGGGCCTCTGGATCATAGAACCGAAGAAGCGGGGGAGTGATGATCATGTTCCCGGTAGGCCTTACTGCTACATCTACGAAGGCGTGTGTAGAGGATGCTAATGAGGATTTAGGCACCGCGTTCATCGGCGCCGGAGGGGCCGCGGATTCTGTGACGACCTTGACTGGAGACTTGGATCCTAGCTTGAAGTATGACTTGACAGGTGATGTTCCGATAGTTCTTGTTCCTCAGCCTTCTGATGATCCGAATGACCCGTTGGTAAGTTTCCGTTTGATCAATAAGTTTGGCGATAGCTAGAGTGAATGTGTTGGGAATGCTGATGGGGATTGAGTAGAATTGGCCGTTGTGGGAGAGGGACTTGATCACCTTTATTCTTTGCTTGGTTTCTGTAAGTTTGCCCTTTACTCGAGTCGATTTTCTTATACTACGCCCAGTCCTAGTACTAAGGCTCGACCTGCTAGTACCCTACCATAGCGATGCTAACTGATAACTATATAGATCATGGCTGCTACGTAAGTTATATTGTAGGCTCTTGATGTTTGGGGTATGAGGGAATGCTGATAGCCTATAAGGCTCGGTCCTATTCTTGCCCCGAGTACTTTTCTTTTCGCAAGTCACTTCGGGCGTAACTTCACTGATATTGCCCTTTTGACTGGCTATCACCTCTGTGGTGTTGGTGTTGCTGGGCTGTTGTTTGTTGCGTCTGCGAGGGTCTATGGAAAACGGCACTTGTACCTATTAGGCACAGTAATGTTGATTGTGTCTTCCGTTTGGGGTGGTTTAGCCTCGAGTTACAAATCCTTTCTCTGGGCGAGGATTTTCCAAGGTGTGGCGGTTTGTCCATTCGAAACTTTGGTCAACATTACCGTCGGTGAGATGTATTGTGTGCATGTAAGTTCCTCTTTGGCAGGCTAGGCGGAGGAGGGGACTGTAAGTAAGATTGGTAGTCGACTAACCAACTGTGCGTATGTATAGCAACTTGGAAAGCGTATGGCCGTGGCAAACTTTTCACTCTTTGGGGGTGCCTTTTTGACACCAGTTATTGTGGGCAAGATTACTGGGGAGTTAGGGTGGCAGTGGCCATTTTTCCTTGTCGCAATTTTCACTGGGGCTATGCTACCTGCGGTTAGTATCCCTATCCCCAACAAATATGTAGGAAATCGAGCTGATGAGTTGGGCTTCAGGTAGTGTTATGGGTCCCAGATACTGCCTACAGCCGTCCAGTATATCATGACCCACCATTATCCAACCAAGGTAAGCAATACTTGAAGTCAAATTCAAGGAAAATAATCTCCAACTACGAGATCTATTGAATCAATTGGGAGGCGGCAAACTGGTACTAATAAAATATATTTAGCCAGTTTCGAGTGTACCTCGAGGCGCTCCTTTCTACAGCGAATGTCCCTGTTTAGCGGCCGGAAGACTTTAGAATCACCCTTAAAGCTCTTCCTCCGCCCAATTGTGCTTCTCCTTCATCCAGCAGTGATATGGGGCATGCTTACACAGGGGGTAATGATCGGATGGACCGTCATGATTGGTGTTGTCCTTGCTTCTGTGGTAGGTACCCTCCTTACTTAACTTCAGGGTTTTGCTCTAGAAACTAACTCTAGTAGTTTTTGTTTCCTCCTCTTTCTTTCACTGAGGTTGAAACTGGCTATATGTATACCGGCGCTTTTATTGGCGCTTTGGCTGGTCTGAGCATCATTGGTCCATTAGCGGATTGGTCTGCCAAGTACCTCGCCAAAATCAACAAGGGAATCTATGAGCCGGAATTTCGCTTATTCCTAGTGATCCCGCAAACAATTACTGGCTGTCTTGGTCTGTTCCCTCTCACCCTTTGGTTTCCACCGGCCCAAATCATTCTAACAGTGGATGTGTGAATAGGGCTTTACATGTTTGGCGTCACCGCTTCCAACACTGTGAAGTACGGCTGGTTCTGGCCGGACTTTTTCTTTGCGCTCGAGTTTGTTGCCTGTCTTGTCCTTTACATTGCTCTCCGCATAATATCAATTGAGGAGGGAAAAGCTAACGGACACAGGTTGATGGGTATGACAATGGGCGCGATAACATCAGCGCTCTATCTTGTCGACGCATACCCGAACATTGCCATAGAGACCTTCACTTGCTTGCTGCTATTTAAAAATTTCTTCTCCTTTGGGCTGACTTGGGAGGCTTTCAACTGGCTTGGCAAGGTGGGGACTAAGCATTTGTTTATCTATGTTGCTTCCATCCAAGTAGCAGTTTGCGCACTTACTCTACCCATGTGTATGTCTCACTCCCCTTCCCTCTCTCCTGGCCGGCGGGCACTAATGGGATGTATATGTAGACTTTTTCGGGAAGATCACTAGGGATGTCATGCATAGGCACGACATCCTAAAGATGGTAGGCTTAGGCATTGGAAAGGCAGAGGGAAGATCAGAGCAGGCGGGGCTGGGAGCCGAGATGGACGAGATTGAATGTAGGGAAGAGGGAGAGTAGGATAATCTAAATAAAATGAGCTTATCCTCTTTTCCTAATGGTATTACTCTTTCTTTTTTTCTTTCTTTCTTTCTTTCTTCTCGTAAAGGAATCCTCATGCAAAGGCACTCGTTGGTTCAACTGCAGAATATCTCTATTTGTATTATACTATATGTCTGTTTTTCTTGTAGGGTTTATCCCGCTGGAGAATGCGACTTGGAAGGATAATTTATAAAAAGTAATATTATATAGGTGGTATATGCGAAAGGGGTACTCGGGGGGATATATTAGTTCAGCAGCAACAGCATGGGAGCCACTTTGCGCTTAGTGACGGGCGCCGGTTGAGAGAGGCGCTCCCGTTGAGAAACCACTCATGGCATATACGACGTTCTGAAGTGAAGTCCAAATCGTTCAAACTACGATACCAACCAATAAAACACCACTAGATAGAACCCATCTTTGCCCCCCCGCAAGTATCGAGACTCTTCTTCTACGCTCCTAGACTAAACGCCTGAATTTCGGACATCAGGCACTCTAGCGGCTAGGTGCGTTTGCATAGGGTATCACTCGACTGTAGGACACGGTCATGGCGTGACCAAGGGATTAGTTTAAAAACTAGAAAGTATGGATGAGCCAAGCATCGTATTGTACTGTGCATACGCACACGGGAGGAGGAGGAGTGTCTAGATGCACAGTGCACACTTAGACGGTGAAATTTTCATCATTCCCCCGCCGGTAGAGGCCTGGTAAGGTATGATAAGATGTGGCGTTTAATGCGTTACCCCCCCCCCGTAGGAATGCCCTCTCGTGGTTGGTTAATTAGTGCTACTAAGATTACTACTGCATGCTAACAAGCTCCTCCAGTAAAAGTACAATATACTGTACTGAATTACTTGCTGCGCCTCACTATGCTCCTCATATGATATACCGTATCGCAGCTCCATGGCTAAGATGAGGCAGTGCGCTACTAGTAGTTAGTACCTAACAGCGCACCCACAACGAGAGGGCTAAAAAGGTCTTGCATAACGCATTGGTCCGGGAAGTGGCCTGGTTGGTTAGGCATAGAAGCTCCCTGTTTGTCCCTGAAGTCTTCAGAAATCAATCCCCGCGGAAATTTCGACAAAAAAATGAAAACAATGAAAACCCTCGGAATTTGGCTCGGAAAAGGGCAAGCATAGTATTTCCTGCCCTTCTGAGGCTCCTCTTCTTGAATTCCCGCCTTTTTTTTTTTGGTGCATTTTAACTGCTTCACCCCCTTCCCTTCCGATCCATTTCCTTGTCCAATACCTTACATGCAAAAAACATTGATAACGAAGAATAGCTTTCTTCTTCCCTTTTCTGGTATAAATCATGGTGCTTCACTCTACATACAGCTCATCAGAGAACTCCTTATATTTACTCAGAAACAAACCCTTTATATAATGGTATCTCGGTTACTGAAGAACAGAGGCATTCCCCACCCCGGGTCTATTATTATCATGCATAAGAAGTACAACAAAGCAGAGCCACAAAAAAATGCGCCAGAAGGGAATCGAACCCCTGCCGATTGCTTGGAAGGCAATAATCCTACCACTGGACCACTGGCGCAACAATGATATACAGCTCTGCCCCTAAATTTCACATAAACCGAATCCCAATTTCCAGTCCATAACCGAACGATGAAATAACAAGCCCCACAACGCCAAGCCATCCTACCACCAACCTACCTAAACACCTACCTACCTTACCTCTCTCTCCCCATCTTCACCATCTTCACCACTCACAAACCACTTTCACCACAACTAACCCGAACGAACAAAAAAAGAGAAAGGAAAAAAACAATCCAAAAATGTCAGACCCCCAAGAAACCTCCGACCCCTCCACCTTCCTCAGCGAGATAATCGGCGCCCCCATCACCGTTAAACTAAACTCCGGCGTCGAATACAAAGGTATACACGTCCCGCCTTGAGCGGCGGGACATTCTACTACCTGCCTGGGAGATACGTTCGTGAAGCTGACATGGTTGGCGGCTTACGAGGTGAATTGTCGTCGGTGGACGGGTACATGAACATTGCGCTGGAGAAGACGGTGGAGTACGTTGGGGGGCAGGTGAGGAATAAGTATGGGGATGTGTTTATTCGTGGGAACAACGGTGAGTTTGGTCCCCGGATGAAGGGGGTGGGAGAGAGGAGAGGGGGGTGGGCTAATGTGGGGGAGGGGGTGGATAGTGTTGTATATTTCTCAGGATGCAACTTGATGGGAGGATGCGGGCGGAGTGGGGTTGGTTAAACTTTTAGGACTACGATGTTTTTGCAATACCAACATGGCGCGAGTAATTACCTGACTACTGCTACGTCCCAATCCTCTAAACCGAATAAACACCTCGGTAGACACATTTACCGCACGATTAGAAAAAGAAAAGAAAAAAAAGCGAAGCCGTGCACACTAGAAAGAGAATAATGCTTGAGAGAAAAGAAGAGAAAATGCCCACAAACCGTGCCAGTTTTTTGTTTTGAGACTCCGTCCAGGGAACGGAAACAACTGAATGAAGTGGAAGCCACTGTGCCAGATACAAAACTGACAATAGAAAAAGCACACCACACGCTTTAGAGAAAGAAGGAAAGAAGGAAGGTCCCATGATGCATGTAGATCACTTCTTCTTCCCGAACCCACGACTCAGAATACCCATGAGTTTATTCTCCTTTGAAGCACGATCACCCCCTCTGGAGCTCTTTCTTTTCCCCTTCTTTTCCCCTTCCCCAGAGTTGCCATCGGAATCTGACTCACCTTCTGGCCCTTCGGGTTCTTTGGGCATTGGGAGAGCTTTTGAGTTTTTGATAAATTCGTCTCTAAGAGACGGTTCTTTCTTGGCTTTAGCTGAGACGTCGGGCCCCCAGACTAGATGCACGGTAGCGCCGGTTCGCAATTTAAGGTCAGTGGTGAGTCGTTTTGGTGCTTGAGGGAGAGTTTCTCTGGGGGGAATTCCTGGAATGAATGTTAGAAATTGATCGAGCCTGGGGTGTCACTAATGTGGCTTACTCAGAAGGAAAGGCTCATCGGGGTGGCGGAGGGTAGCTCTGACGGCATCGTAGAGATCCTGAGCTGCAGATTGAAAAGACGATTAGTCTACTAGATGATGGGCACTGGATAACTGGGGGTTCACACGTACAAGTGTGAATCTTGAGAAAGTTCTGTTCGGAGGTATAGCCATCCGGGAAACGGACTTTGATAACGACCTATATATGTCACTTATGAGTGACTCCAACTCCAACCTCTCACCAAGGCATTGCACATACCCTCTCGACTTTCTCTGCCTCCGCGAGGATAGCAGCTTTCTTCTCTTCAATCTCTCTATCAGAAGGCAAGCGCTTCCCAATAGTCTCCTTCTTGATGTTCGCATGGATAAGTTTGGCTTCGGTGATTCCAATCTCGTATGCTTTGTCCGGAACATTAACTGCAGGGGCATCAGCACCATACCCTCCAATTACCAAAAAGAGCTCCAGTAATCCTTACTCTGAGTTGCCGCAAGTGTATCAGATTGTGAAGGCCTAAAAACCGAGACCACAGGCTTATTAGAACCCGAAGGCTCAGAAGGGCCACCCTCAGTCTCAAGCGCATCAACTGATCCCTCCATAGGTTTATCAACCTCCGTCGCTTTGTTCCCGCCCGTGTCCTCCTGCTTAGCCGAATCCTCCGGGGTATCAAACATCATCAATTCCTCAGCTGCCTCCCTTTTCTCCCCTTCCACACCCTTCGAAGACTCCCCACCACCTTGCATCCCCGCCTCAGCAGCCTTCTCCTTCGGAGGCGAAAATCCAGCAATCTCCTCCAAGGCAACCTCAAACGGAATATCCGTCTCTTTATACCTAAGCGTAACCAACTGCCTCCCACTCCTAATCCCGAAATCACTCAAGGTCTGCTGCAGTTCACGAAATCCAGAGACCTCCCTGTTCATGACTCGTGCCACGGGCATGACGTAGTGCAAACGCCCACTCCCGGAAGTTCCGGAGGGGGCCGCACGCTCGGTAATGTTGATGGCGGCGTTGTTTGTGAGGGAGCCTTCAGCTTCCAGCTTCCGCATGATCTCCCATATTGTGCTCGAAGCGGTGAACGTGCCTGTAGATTCCTGGACCGGCTCACCGCCGGCCTCCTGCGTTCTGAGGACTATCGTTATCGGGGCATCGCGGTTCTTGGCGGGGACTAGGTCGAGTTTTGCTCCGGGACTGAGGTTTGTCAAGCGTATTTGGAGCGAGAGGTCGAGGATTGCGTTCCCTTTTCTGTAATGGTTAGAATAGTCAGCTAGTTGAATTCTCCCCCATACTCTATATGTGTGTGCGTGAGCGTGTGCGAGTAATAGTATCATACTTAAGAGCGAAGTTCTGGGGGTCAACTCCCAACTTTGTGCAAGCTTCTGTGTGGATTTCACTCAGAAATCTGGTCGGAGGAGCTTTGACAGCTGCCCTCCGGCCGCTGTATATGACGACCACGGTCGCGGAAGACATTCTTGATGCTGGTTATAAGGTGTTTCCGATGATGGTAGGCGACTGGTTGTGGAAAAAGAGATATTAGAGGTCAAGGGGGGGAGGGGTGTTGCGGCTCGTTTATCATGAGCACAGTAGTGCTACCGAGAAATATTATTTTGGTAGGTTATGGTTGCCTTGGTGGCGCACCCATGAACTCCAGTCTTGGCGTATCATCGGGTCAATAGTCTGGAAGCCTCTCGAGGGTTTATTAGAAATGCCAGCGTTGCCACGACTGTCTTCCGTAGCATTCTTGTTAAGCCTATGATACATTCTAATTACAACATGTTCCATAGACCCGAGAAGTTCCCAGATCAAGATGTACCGGTCCTGCTTCCACTCCGCCGGTGGGACCTTTGTGAAGGCCTGGACTTGACAAAGCTGCTCTTGCGAATCTGGGATTGCCACTACTAATCCCCGTGGAAACCACATCAAGCCAGGACCCCCAATGTATTTGTTTAATTTCCGAGTGCCAGCACTAGTCTCTCTTTTCACCCCCAAACCCAGTGTTAAGGAGCCAAAAGCTGCCAACAAAAAGTATTCTCCAGAGGATTAATGCAAATCCACTCGCGTTGTGAATATTGGATCAGGGTTGCTCACAGGAAGAGCATGGGGGTAGATTCGAAGATATCACAAAGAAGGAAATCCAATCATTTCCCACAAATTCCCGGTTACCACAGACTACCCACAGCTGCCACCCCGATTTGGTTGCTAGTATTGCAACATATACCGACCTACGGAATCCAACTTCCAATTTACGCTTCCACACAAGAGTTGTATAGACGGATAAAGGCATTTACTCGCAGCTATCCACAGCTCTAGAAATTGAGACGACGTGATGATTTATGATGAGTGTAAATACAGACACAGCCAGGCCCCATTATGGCTCTCGCGGAAGTCCTCTCCATCCTTTTTTATTTTTATTTCTTTAGTCTTGTCTTCCTGTTCGTTCGTGAAAGCATCTTGTTAGCTACCGCACAATCACCGAAAATAATCAAGATGAAAGGATGATGGATGGGTGAGGAGTCTACCCTTGAGAAGCCTCTTGACGACCTTATCCTTGGTTACAAGATAAACATGTGCACCCCAACCTATGCCTCCAATCAGCAACTATGCAAAACCATCTTCAGGGCGTGCAAGAAACCCACCGGATAAGGCATCACGGTCGACAGAGTTAAGGAGTGCCTGAGAGATGGTTTCGAACAAGTCTTCCGGCTCCTACAGGATACCAGCATATCAGTGAATAGCTCTCCTACTCCATCCATCCTTGATGGCAAAACAGGTCATACCAAATCAGGTTCCCACAATCCTTCACAAGTACCAAAGAGCTGATCAGATGCCGTTCCCGACACAATAAAGTCCTCAGCAAAGTTGATACACCCAATCGAGTCAAATCCGCAAATAAACGGCTTGCCGCTATGCGGGTTAATTCCGGCGATGACAGGCGAAACAAAGTATGGTCCAAACCGCTTCTCATATAGAGACGATGAGACTAGATTCGCCATAGTCTGGGGCTCGATATCGCGTTCCTCTCGTAGTCGGTACATGTTTACCTTATAGCGGAAGAGCTCGGAGCTATATATCCAATGCATTCATCAGCAAAGCTTGTCCAGAGATGGGGTCGGTATCTGGAAACGAATAGATCAGTGGTGAGAGGGGGAGCAAACACGGATGTAACGTCCGTCGCCAGACCTGTCAGACCTAGATAGACATCGCCGTAGTTGAAGATCTTGGGGAAATCATTGGATACGGTAAGGGCCTGCATTCCCAGTCTCAGATCACAGGCAATAGCGACACAATCCTTCCCAGCCCTGATTCCATCAACCTTTATCAGTAACTAAGCTCAATAAGGTTGAAAACGAAGGATTCCGCACATTGCTACGACCGCACCGCCGTTTATACTAAAAGGATTGCTCTACCGGCATCGTTAGCATACAAAAAGCTCAGGCCTGGTGAAGGGAGGGGCTTCATGACGAGGGCGGTAGGGTGGACGTAGATACCATTATGAGTGTTGGTAAAGGAACAAATTTCTAAAAAAACAAAAAACTCAAGGGATGGGCGGATGATGGAAGCCGCGGGGGGTTGATGGATAGCTATGATAGGAGTGGGGAATGAACCAAGCGTATTATCACAGGGTGTCGGTGGTTGTGTCCCCCAGTACTGTGCCAAGGCCTAATTCCTCAACCCCCCGCCGATGACTAATGTACGCTGTTCGCACTGCCCAACCCTAACTTCATAGAAAAACTATTGCCTAGAAATATCATACTCCACCAAAATTTCCTTAAGCAATTAGTGACACTTTCCTAAGGATACCATTAGCTGTTTCAAGAATGTCTTTCAACTATGGGGGATAGGGCCCGAAAGAAATGTTGGCTCACATATTCTCACTCGCCGGAGGTATTTGGAGGCTCTCCAAGGTGTATCACACACAAGTTGAAAATCCTACTGTAATTCGAAAAAAAAAAATCCATGGAGGCGAAGCATACACGGTTTGAGCAGCCCAAAAGGTCCACATGTAGCTGTAGAAATTTAGATGCTAAAACAGGATTTTGAGGGAGAGTAAGAAAAATAAGGCTTCTGGTAGCTAGGGGCTCTGCAACCAGTATAACATAATCGCAAACAAAAAGAACCTCACTATCATTCACCTCCGCCCTACGCCCAAGCCAGGAGGCCCTTTCCCTTTTTTCTCAATCACGTGAGTTGTTGCAGAGCCTCTAGAATTTGAAAATCATTAAACTTCTGGTGCCTCTTTTGAGCTGCATAAACCATGACTCCCGCCCCGGCTTTTTTTCAACTGGCAGCGAGCAGTGACCTAAACTGATTTGAAGTTTAGAACCGTGGTGGATTCAATATCTACATCCAAGCCACTGTAACCAAGGGGGAGTTGCGCGCTTCCCACCTATCGCTTCTAGTACCATATCTCCGTCATCCGTTGTACTGTACTGACACAATCCTATTATCGAATCTCGCAGTCTTTGAATATTCTAACATATGTTAGACACTACGTGCTAGAACTACCTGGTCAAGAACACAATTGTTCCCCTTAAAGAAACTACCTTACGCAAGCCTAAATCTTATGAAAAAATCAGAAAATCAGAAGAAAAAAAGAAAACACCAATCCCACGATACGCTAGATGGATGAACGGGTGGGCATATAAAACAAATACTCCTAACACGACCCATGAATATACCCTAACACCAGAGATATATAACAAAACAAAACAGCTAGGAAGTTTTACTGAACAGAGGAGATCAATTAGAAGAAGAAAACCACTTGGATCCTCAATGCATGGTAAAAAGGATTCGCTCACGCCATTTGCGCCGCGAATAAGAGCTTGTAAGCTAATGAGTAATATGATAGTGGCATACTTTATCAAAGGTATCAAAAGGACCAGAAAGAATCGAAAGGTGATAATGGAATGGGAAAAAAACGCAAGAATCCAAGTGTGGTATATTCTCTTCTAGTTGACGTAGACATCAACCGTGAACATATCTTCAAGCTCAGTGTCACGAATCTCTTCATCCGGGTCTAGGTGGTCGCCATCGAAGTCGAGGATTATCGTCTTAGAAGGATCGATGGCTCTGGCAGCCCTAAAGGAGTCGATGAGCTCTGATATTTTGGTGCTCTAGTAGATATAGGTAAGCCTGCGATGTCCCTAGAACCGTGATAGAGAGGGAATTACTTACCGGTTTAACTTTAGTGGGAAAATTGCCATATCCTTTGCTCTTAAGGACAATTCCGATAGATTCCTCTGGTGTCTCCTCCGGTTCTTCCTCAAGACCATCGTATTGTGCCTCACGACTTCTCTCCCTTTCAGCGAAAATCTCCGCTGTCATTGCCTCAAAGTGGAGATGTTTGTCCTTCACCCCTTCAACATCTTCTTCGAAGTTCCCCTCTTCATCAGGGCTAATTCCCATGCCGCTGCAAGTATTGACATCGAATATCTTGTTACCCTTCCAGGTAAGGAAAATATCGCTGGTCATATCCTCATTAAAACCTTGACGTTGACACCACGCCAATCTAACTTCTTTCAAGGTTTGTCCTACTCGGCGTTTGCATATCAACGGATTTGTTTTCGGAATGTTAGAGGTAACAAGTATGGAGACACATGGTCCAAGAGAAGCGCCCTGAGACTCAACCGACGGGGATTGGGTCGCGCGCATTCGTGCGGCTCTCTCCCTAGCCTTCTTCTCTATCGCAGCCAAGGCAGGATTCTGCTCTTGCGGTTCTTCGTCACCATCGTTGTCGATTGTTGTGACTAGTGCACTGCTAGTGACTATAACCTCCGGTTCGCTATCCGAAAGTGAGATTACCGGCGGCTTGGGAATAGGTCGAGGTAAGTCGCATTCAGAATAGAGGAATGGAGGTGGTGTGAGTTCAATCTCGCGGTCTCTCTTCTGCTGCACAGAGGGTGAAATCTCGCCGTCGGAATCGTCGAGAATTATTTTCGCATTTTTGTGGCTGGAAAGTTAGATATTAGCAAAGCGCAGAAGAATACCGGGAGGGTACATGTTTGATTACCGGCCGTGTAAGGATACACTCCGTTTATTTGTAGATCTTCCCAACTTAATATCATCTTCCGAAAGCTCCTCGCTACTTCTCTTCTTCTTCCCTTTGGGAGAACCCTTGTTGATGGTCAAAGACGGTGAGCGAGATTTCTCAGCCTTCTCTTTGTCTCTCCTAGCTTGATCTCGTTGATGTATTTCCGCCGCACTGACGAAGGATTCTTTGGAGCGACTGAAGAAACTGATATCGTCCGTCAGTCCAATTGGTTTGACTTTCCCATTTTCGGTCTTTTTGTCGAAAGTCCGCTTCTTAAACATCATCTTAGGTTTCGGTTTCTTTTTTTCGGGTGAAGAGGATTCCATGGTGGGCGTTTCGCTGGGCAAGCCGATGTCGGTAGTGGTGTTGGGGTAAAGGGGAAAGAAAAGTACTGTACGCGTGAAGATAAATGGCCGCGCGGGTGTGAAACTTTAAGAGTGGGATAACGGTCAAGTAGGGGGATGGTGCTAGGATCTGAAGGCTTTAAGGTGAGGTCCAAAGAGCCGCACAAGGCTGGGGGGGAATGCCAAGTTCTATGGTGCTACTGAATTCCAGTAGGCCAAGCCTGCTTCCTACCCCAGCGGACTACGGTGGCGATTCATCAAGCATTTGAATGGCTTGGCGCTAAGAATCGCCAAGTAAGTTTGTGCTGCAACCCGCCAAAGACCTTTGCCTAAGGCTGTCAAGACAAGGCAGCACCCCCCGCACTGAGTTTACAGTATTAGGTTTATTCACCATTAGAAGAAGGCCTATCGTAGAATGACAACCGCCCCATCTCAAACCTCGAGAAATCCCGGAACTATCGTACTGTATGATACAAACCCCGTTAATTCCTATAAGTAAACTCTAACATTAAGTCAGTCGACTGCTGATGGATAACTATTTCAAAATTTAATACCCTATTTTTCCCCCAAGGCGGCACCTTTGGGGCAAGGTACAGTGCTTCAATCTGCTGATTCCTAAATTATAAGTTAAGGACTAGCTTTTGAGAATTGATACTAGAATAGACTGTAGGACATGGAAGTGATAGGGCAACGATAATTGTATAGATGTTTTCTATTACGGGGACCCTCTTTTGCTGCGGAGCCATGATATTCTTGCTAACAACCCACTATATTTATAACCCGAACCAGTAGAATGCCATGCAAAATCTGCGATTCCCCAAGTCACGGCGGTGCGGTGTCACTGGAGGGCTCTTCGTATATACTGACTGGTATACACTGCATTTGGAAATACACTGGAGGACAAAAGTGTCTAAGTTTCCCCACGGCGCGGCTATCAAAAGGAAAAACACAATAAGCACACTATCACCACCAATATATCTCAATAGGGGAACCCTTATACCCAATCCCAGCATGCATAAGTAAAGTCTCTCCTATAACTTGCTTTCCTTTTTAAGAAAATAAGCTTGTTTATTGATCTTTCGCAATCCCAATCCGTGCCACAGAGCCCCTACCGTACCCAAGGAAATAATGAAGTTAGGAAGAACTCTGAAGATCAATAGTCAAGTGAGTATGATACCCAGTATTGTGTGCTAACACATAATGTGCACTTTATATAATATATGGTTTTTAAGAGGAGCATCACGTCGGTATTTTAGAACTCCACATGCATCTAACATTAAGCCATTACCATACCTGTTGTTGGGTTGTATGTTGATACACGTTTGATGAGGAAGAATATTGCTTGATTATTGTTTTCTTCCTAATATGTGAATGTATTTTTGTCTGATTCCACTGCTGGCTCAGCATTCGGCTTCTTCGCCGTTTTCTCAACAGTGGGCTATTAGCTTGGTAATCTTAGATTTGAAGCCTTGGCGCAAGTGTAGCACGTTTCTCATCTACTAAGTTTGGCGTACGGTACTCGAGTACTAGTACTAGTAGTCCTTGACAGACTCGGCAAGGAATAAGGAAATCCTACATTTTAATACTGTAGCTCTCAAGAATGATTTTTAAAAAAATTCTCCCTAAATAGGGTATGAGGCCACACCGGAAAAACTGCGGCTGTGAAATTGTCACCATCCTGCTTATCGTTTCTCGTCTGCAAGCTTGGTCACTGCAAGCAAACACCTCCCGGCCTGCGTCAGGGTGGTGTGGCAGGTGCTGCTCCACCTCCGCTCACTCGGTTCCACACTTCCTCCGCTACGTGTTACAGACAACCAGGTGCTCTGGGGGAGAGAGGCCGGAGTGTCAATTCGCTTTTCACTTCGTGAATTTCTAATCGCCTGCTGGTATTACTCGTACTCACAGGCTAGAAGATTACCGTATCATGAACTCCATTTTTTTCTCTTTTTTTTCGGGGTGGCGGTTCCCGGGGAATGGGGTTCTGTCTGTGCCAGGGGAAAAGGGGTTTTTTCTTGGCATGGAAGAGCAAAGAGCCGCTGCTCCCATCATTTGCGTGGGGTTCTCGGGTCCCAGTTTTTTCTATGGAAAAGACCACCTTTCAACTTTGCCTCTTGCTAGAGTAATCACCATACAAACCATTCACTCACTGAAGAGCTCCCCCGCAGCTCTCCTATTTTGTCCTTTTATTCTTTCTCTTCTTTCCTTCACTTGAAATTTTCTTCGATCTTTGCACCTATTGTACCTTATCTTCCTCAGACGGAATCTCGTCAACACCGTGAAACTTATCCTGAGCTCAGTGAACACAAACACAGAAACGATAAGGTAACGACCTAATTATCGACTTGCGATAATGGATCGCGCTTATGCTCGGACGACTGAAGATACTCTAAAGTTCTTCAACGTCGATGAGCGCACTGGTCTTGACGGCCAGCGAGTGGAAACTGCGCTTTTGAGATATGGGAGAAATGGTGAGACGGCTCCGTGCTCGAGCTAGCGGGTTTGAACTTGGGCTAACCTTACCTGGTGGATCAGCGCTCCCCGAAGAACCTCCGACTCCGTTATGGCAGCTTGTCTTGGAGCAATTCAAGGATCAGCTGGTGATGATATTATTGGCCTCTGCGGCGGTGTCACTTGTATTGGCTTTTCTGGAGGAGGGTGCTGGCCTGACAGCTTTTGTCGACCCTGCTGTTGTGAGTGATCCTTTTTACATATTACCGGCTGACATTTTGGATAAAAGTGCTGATGTTTGGTGAAGATCCTCACTATCTTGATTCTTAACGCGGTTGTGGGTGTTTCCCAAGAAAGCAGTGCTGAAAAAGCAATTGCCGCCCTTCAGGAATACTCCGCCAATGAAGCAAAAGTTATTCGGAATGGACATGTCTCCCGGATTCGTGCTGAGGAACTTGTCCCCGGTGATATTATCGACGTAGCAGTCGGTGATCGGATACCCGCTGACTGTCGTGTAATTGCCATCATGAGCAACACCTTCCGTGTCGACCAAGCGATCCTCACTGGCGAGAGCGAGAGCGTCAGCAAGAATACAAGCCCTGTCAAGGACTCCATGGCTGTCAAGCAGGATCAGACCAATATGCTCTTCTCCGGAACAGCGGTTACGGTCGGTCATTCTAGGGCTGTTGTGGTTCTTACCGGTAACTCTACCGCTATCGGTGATATACACACTAGCATCGTTTCGCAAATTTCAGAACCTACGCCATTGAAGCAAAAGTTGAACGACTTTGGGGATGTTCTAGCAAAGGTTATCTCGGTAATTTGTGTAATTGTCTGGCTTATTAACATCAGAAACTTTAGCGATGAATCTCATGGTGGTTGGCTGAAAGGCGCTATCTACTACTTGAAGGTAATAATCATTGAGGCTACGAGTCTACAAGGCGAAAGGCTAACAGACCCCGATAGATCGCCGTTTCATTGGGAGTCGCTGCCATTCCAGAAGGTCTTGCTGTGGTCATCACAACCTGTCTCGCCCTCGGAACTCGCAAGATGGCTGCAAAGAACGCTGTTGTCAGGAGTCTGCCTTCGGTCGAGACTCTCGGAAGCTGTAGTGTTATTTGCTCTGACAAGACTGGAACCTTGACAACTAACCAGATGAGCGTATCGAGGGCTTTTGCCATTGGCGAATCTCAAATGGAACTTGATGAAATTACGATTGACGGAACTAGCTTCTCCCCAGTTGGTGCCATCAAGAACTCATCTGGAAACCTCTTGGAATCTGTCGCAAGTCGATCAGTCACTATTCGTAGACTCGCCGAGGTTGCCGCAGTTTGCAACGACGCTGAGCTTTCTTATGATCCTAAATCACAGACTTTCACAAACGTTGGCGAGCCCACTGAAGGCGCTCTCAGGGTTCTGGTTGAGAAAATTGGCACCCCCGATACTACCTTGAATCTACAAACCTCACACAAGGCTGTTGAGAAACGTCTCGATGAAGCTAATAGATATTACGAATCTCAGAACCCCCGTCTCTCAACTTTCGAGTTCTCTCGTGATAGGAAGAGTATGTCCGTATTGGTGGGGGATGCTCAAAATCCCCGTTTGTTGGTCAAAGGAGCCCCCGAATCTGTCATGGAAAGATGCACCCACGCCCTTGTTGGTTCTGGCGGGCAAAAGGTTCCTTTTGGCTCTAAGACTCGAGATCTCGTAAACGCTAAGTTATCGGAATATGCAACCCGTGGTCTCCGCGTTATGGCGTTTGCTGCAGTTGACGATATTGGTGGCCATCCTCTGATTCGTTCTGCAACTACTACCCAGGAATATGCTCAAATCGAACAAGGCATGACTCTAATTGGCCTCGTTGGGATGTTGGATCCCCCTCGCCCCGAGGTTGCGAACTCGATCAAAAAGTGTCGTGACGCTGGGATTCGTGTCATCGTTATCACTGGGGATAACAAACAGACCGCTGAGACTATCTGTCGTCAGATTGGTGTCTTTGGGGAATACGAGGATCTTACTGGAAAGAGTTACACTGGCCGTGAATTCGATGCTTTGAGTGAAATTGAACAATTGGAAGTTGCCAAGAGAGCGAGCCTGTTTTCACGAACCGAACCAACCCATAAAAGTAAACTTGTTGATCTCCTTCAGGGCGCTGGAGAAGTTGTGGCAATGACTGGTGACGGTGTTAATGATGCCCCGGCCTTGAAGAAGTCCGATATCGGCGTGGCCATGGGCAGTGGGACAGACGTGGCGAAATTGGCAGCGGACATGGTCCTCGCAGACGACAACTTTGCTACAATCGAACTTGCCGTGGAAGAAGGCCGCTCAATCTACGCTAACACCCAGCAATTCATTCGTTACTTGATTTCTTCCAACATCGGAGAAGTAGTTTCCATCTTCCTGACCGCCGCGGCAGGCATGCCCGAGGCGCTCATTCCCGTCCAGCTCTTGTGGGTTAATCTAGTCACCGACGGCCTCCCGGCCACCGCCCTCTCCTTCAACCCCCCAGACCACGACATCATGAGGCGCCCCCCGCGTGGAAGAGATGAAGCACTCGTTGGAGGCTGGCTCTTTTTTAGATACATGGTCATTGGCGTGTACGTTGGTGCTGCGACGGTCTTCGGCTATGCCTGGTGGTTCATGTTCAACAGCGAGGGTCCCCAAATCACCTTCTACCAACTTACACATTTCCACAAGTGCTCAACAATGTACCCGGAGATTGGTTGCGAGATGTTTTCGAACGACTACGCTAAGACTGCATCCACTATCTCCTTGTCCATCTTGGTGGTCATTGAGATGTTCAACGCTATGAATGCACTCAGTTCTAGCGAGAGTCTGCTTACCCTGCCATTGTGGAAAAACATGAAGCTTGTCTACGCCATCACCCTTAGTATGGTCTTGCACTTTGCACTCTTGTACACCCCTGCCCTTCAAGGCCTATTCTCGATTGTTCCATTGAACTTGCACGAGTGGAAGGCTGTGGTGTATATTTCCCTTCCAGTCATGTAAGCCTCGCCCCATCCCCTTCCTTCCTAGAATAAATAGAGGCTAACTGTGATAACAGCTTTATCGACGAAGCCCTCAAATTCGCCGAGCGGAGATTATACCTTCAACAACCCACTAATAAAGCCAAAAATGAGTAACCTTTACCACAGCTCACTTCGGAATCATTAACCTCCCCCACCCCTTTATCACCCCCTCTTGAATTTCCTATCAACCTTTAGCTTTTTTTCCCCTTTTTCCCTTTCTTCATCTTTGCTATGGCTTTTTTATTTTTATTTTTAGAAAAGAATCCTGCGTAGATATGTGATGTCTTCTCTTTGTAGATTTCTTATTTTATTTTATCCTTATTTCTTTTGTTTGGATGGGTAGGGTATGGTTGACTTGGCTCGGTTTTGAGGGATGGTGATGAGGGGGAGGGAAGGGGAGCTGGAGAGAGTGTGAGGGTATCATATCAAGCCTTGTTGGCCCTTTTCGGGAACAAAAAAAGCAACTATAAATGATTGGGAAAAAAGTGTAGGCTGAATCAAGGCGCCCAATGAGGAGAAATGTAGAGAATGGAGGGTAAGCTATTGTGCTTCTAGGATAGGGCGCTTTTCAACTAGCACTCTTGGTCATATTTTTTTCTTTCGGAAATTACATGTATGATACTTTGTGATGCAAACAAAAAGCGAATGCCTTGAACGAAATGAAGGGTATGTGTTAATACTCTCCAAGAGCAGGGGCAGCCAAAGCTGCCGAAATTCTCTTTCTCCGATAAGCAAGACCCCATTCGATACCACCAAAAACGCTGAGAGAGAAAGGAGAGGAAGGTTCTTCTCTAGAGTGAAGCTTTTCATCCTACTATACGATTTCTTTGTCTGACTAAGTCCTTGACGGTGAACTCCGGGGCGCTCAAACATCGCTCACTCGGCGATATATCCCACCGGGAGCTAAGTGCATAGGTAGAGAGAAAGAAAAGAACGGACAACCGGATCCGGGGAGAGCACAGGAGCCTTTAAAGATGCCCAGGAAATCCTGAATCTAGCTTCAGTACTGCACTCCTGTGTCCTCTGGGAGGACATGCTAAAAAATAGTATTTTCAAGTGCTATGATGACAAATATTATACTATACTATCCCTTAGCCTGTCAGAGCGCCCAAGAAATCGGTGGTAACAAGTCTCAGTTTGTAAGCCTAAGTTAATAATTTATTTCCAGTTAAGGAAGGACACTTCCCAGATCCCGTTATTTTCTTGGCCGGATTT
>Ga0307507_10005237_pt1 | contig 21580 bp, 4 predicted proteins | sample 7_EM_MG_FD_207223 | JGI IMG/M metagenome (GOLD analysis project Ga0307507, IMG submission 207223) | Populus trichocarpa ectomycorrhiza microbial communities from riparian zone in the Pacific Northwest, United States - 7_EM | ecosystem: Host-associated > Plants > Roots > Unclassified | place... | reverse complement strand
GAAGCTATAGAGTGTATATAAAAGTCTAAATCTAAATTTTTAGAATTTATTATTAAGTGGTTGTTAAAATATTAGAGTATGGATTTTCTAATTTTTGGTGGGGTTTTAAGATGCGGCGCTCGGTCGTCGCTTGTGTACAACGTTACTACGCTTATACCGTACTACTATTATAATAGACCTTCGCTGCTCTACCTATAGCCAATTAACCCTTACTGCTTTATTAGCAGCCAATTACCCTTACTACTCTACCCGTAGCTAATTGACTATCTACTGCCCTACTTGCAGCTAACTAACTTTTACTGCTCCGCTTATAGCAATAACTATATATAAGGTAGAGCTTTGCTCCCTAGAATATAACCCTATTACTAGTACCGTACTACTACTCAAACTAGATAATAAAAGCGCTAATATACCTACTATCTTAACCTAATAATAACTGTACTACTATGCCTATAGTCTAAACAATAGACTAATTATGCCCTTACGCCTGCGATCTAAATATAATTTAAATGCAAACCGATTAACTAATCGTGCTATTGTACCTACAATCCACCGACTAAATAATTGCGCCAATACGCCTATAATCTAAACGCGATTTAAATGCAAACCTAACCAAATAATAGCGCCGATACGCCTACTATTACGACTTTAATAATGACCGTATAAGTTTGTTAATAATTAACTGCCTCCCTTACTAATTTAATTGTCTTCTTCTCTACCTATAGTGATCCTTTTTAACTAATACTAAGCTACGTATACTAAGAAACAACTATAGTTAATACTAAGCTGTATAAGCTTTAATAATGAAATTGATTTGGATAAACTAAATACTAATTATGCCGTTACGCCTGCGATTAATCGACTAATAATAGCGCCGATACGCCTACTATCTTTATCTACCGCTAGCATCGTACTACTACTCAACCTTTACTGTGATATACCTCTTATAGTTAAACTAATACCTTACTGCCTTACTGTAGCACCATAATTGACTTCTACTACTTTGCCTATAATACTATACTTAACTTCTACTGCTTCGCCTACAGCTAAACTAATACCTTACTATATATTGTAGCTAACCAATCCCTACTGCTCCGCCTATAGCTAAATAAACAAACCCTTGCTGCTTTGTTTATAGTACTATAACTAACTTCTACTGCCCTGTTTATAGTAATAACTATATATAAGGAGAGCTTTGCTCCTTAGAATATAACCCTACCGCTAGCACTATACTGCTACTTAAATTAATAAGCTCTGCGCTAATATTCCTATAGAACTATAACCTGTTAATAAGTATTGCGCTAATACGCCTACGACCTAAATATGATTTAAATTTAACCTAACTAACCGATTATGCCAATATGTCTATAATCTACTAAGAAGATTCCGTGCCGATTTGCCTACGGAATATAACCCCATTGCTAGCATTATACTACTACCTAAACGACCCTATTACTAGTACTGTACTGCTACTAAATAGATAAGAGCTTTTGCTAATATGTATACGAGCTATAACTCCTTAACCCTCCTACCCTTATTAAAACCTTTTTACCTGCCTTTTTATAAGAGGGGGAGTAGGGGGGCTTTTTTTTATAGCTTAGGGCGCGCTATAATAAAAGGGGGGATAGAGAGCTAGGAGGTACCAGAGTTCTAGAGGAAGAATAACGGCTAATAGAGGGCTCCTATTACGGGACACCTCTGTAATACCTTATATACGTCTACCTGTTTCCACTAATATAGCAAGAAGAGACTAACCGCGAGACGACAATCTAATGGCAATATACCAGTAATCCACGGCAATTTACCACATTCTGCTATATTCTGCTAAGTCCGCTAAATTCTACTAAGTTCTGCTAGGACTGCTACTTAAATCCTACCCTACTCCGTATATATATTAACTAAGCAACTAAACTAATAATATATACCTTTTTTTCCTATTTCCTTACTTTCTTTTCTTACGCAACGTCTTAACTTTATTATACAGTTTATATATATAGCTTAATAATATCTACTTTACTATATATTATTATCGCTTATACTTACTCCGTAACACTATATTACATCAACCCTATATACTACCCTCCAATATATAGAACGACCCTAAAGCCCCTATAATAGCCTCCGGCATTATATCCGCGCTCTAAAAATAATTAGTAAAAATATATAAGTCCTTTATAGACACCCTTATACAAAACTAAGCCACTTTAACTTAATAATAAGCCGAATAGGAAGCACGATACTAGTAAATAATTAAGGACCTCTAAGAAGAAATCCGTACCCTTAAGATGCCTATACTAGGGCCCTAAGACTAAATACCATCTTTAGAAATAAACATGCGGAACGAGAGTCCTAAACCTATAGTAGTTATTTACCCTAAATTAACTACTATACCATAATAATCAGAACGACTACTAGACCCTCTAATATTTACTAGTAAATAATAAGAACTCTAATTATTCCTAAACCGGCTTAAAAATAAGCTAACTGGTAACGCTAATTGCTACCTAACTAAAGCTAACTAACTCTACTACGCCCTAAGTCGACTAGGAGGAGATATAGCTAACCTTATTAAACCTCTTTAACCGAACTTAGTACTAAGCCTAGTTATACTTTTTAAAGCTATATATAGTAACCCAAACTGCTAAGCTACTACTTAGAGAAAGATAAACTATATAGCTTAAGGAATAAAAAGCTTCCTAGTATACTTCTCTAAATTCAACCATTACATAAAATAAATAGGCTGGAACGACTCCGTACTAATTAACAGCCTTATTAAATCCCTAAGCCCTAAACTAAGAACCTCCCTAATTGGCATAGACTTATTAAAAGCCCTTAACGCCTACGCAAACATTATTAATAAATGATATAATAATATACTACGCCTAATACTAAAACCCACTCCTTAATATAATACGACAGCTCCACGAACGTCTACTAAGTTATTATCTTAGCTTAAGCACCCCAACGCTATAGATATTAATACTAGGACCCTAGGATATACCCTACTAGGGTCCTCTAAATAAAAATAATGTACTAAGCTAGGTGTTACGGCGCTGGTGGAAAACGGTGGATTATAGTAGACGTTATAGTAGACGCCGAGTTACATAAGTCCACGTGACTAGAGGACCGCATAAAACTTCGCATGGCGCTGCTATTCTTCTCCCTTCCTTTCTCTAGCTTTGGATCCTCGTTTATAGACTACCAATTATACAGGCTTGCGCGTCCCTTATGCCGTGCTCGTGCCTTAATTAACTAAGTCGCTAACATTATCCAAAGCTTAACTACTCTTTCTTCCTAAGAAGGAACTCAAATATATCTATAAAGGACACAGAATAGGACCCTAAGGACATCACCAGGACTATAAGGACAGGACAGACCCCTAAGAACTAAAAGAATATAAATAGAACGCGAAACCTAAGAATAGGACACGCACGGACCAGAACCCCTAGAAAATAAATAAACACTAGAAATTACCCAATACCCCTACTACCATGCCAAGAAATACAGCAGCCGGTAAAGCCGCTGTAGGACCCATAAATACCTCCAATAGTAAAACAGTTGCTGTCTTAACCCCCTAGGAAGAGCTCGCAGCAGCTAATACTAAAATTAAACGGCTTTAAGAGCTGCTTGAAACTAGAGACACCCCTACACCTAGTAAGGAGTTATTAGACACCTAGAGACTTGCTATGGTCCTTAAGACCCTAGCCTAACATATAGTATCAGCATTGTCGCGGTCCGCGAAGGTTGCAGACCCCCTATTACTTATAGACGGAACTGACCCTATATTCGACAATTAGAAGCTTCAACTACAAGATAAGCTTAAAGTTAATACAGACCACTTCCCTACTACCTAAGCTAAAATGGCCTACGTCTTCGGCCGTACTAGTAGGGATGTACAGACGCATCTACATCCGTAATATGCCTAGGACTTAGCAGACCCCTTCCTCTCTAAAGAAGAAATAGTTAACCACCTGTCTTCTATTTATAAGGACCCCTTTAAGATATAGAACACCCGCCTTAATTACAAAGCTCTTAATATAAAGATAACGGAGACCTTTTTAGCCTTCTAGACCCGCTTTCTGTACCTAGCTGGCTAAGCCCGAATTCCCTATAAAGACCTAATACTAGACCTCTTTAACAAGCTTACCCTAGACCTATAGCGCGCTGTACTACCAGTTTTTACTACTATATAGACGCTAAAGGTACTTATGGATTACTGCCTAGCTATTAACCAAGGCCTCTATTAAATTAAGGCACGATCTAAGTGGTATAAAGCTAGAAACTCTCTAAACTAGACTATAAGCACTTTACAAACGGCCTATAATACCCTAGCACGATCTATAACTCCTACGGCACTAGCCGTACAGCCCACCGTTAATTTAGCAGCTAGCCATGCAGCTAGTTCTACTGCAGGTCCGGCGTACACTTGGCCTATGTATAACAACCCCCATAAACAGGCCCTTAGCAATTAAGGAGCTTGCTTCTTATATAGCTAGAAAGACTACTTTGCAAAGAATTACCAGATAAAGGCAAAAATGGGCAAGGTTCTGTTAATTTAGGAGGATAGTACAGAGTTAGAAAAAGAGGAACCCTAGAGGAAGACTCCTCTTTAGGGTTAAAAGGGATTAATATGTTATATATTAATCTAGGTCGGCTAGTTAGTAAAAGAAGCTACACTATCCCTTATACCTTATTCCGTAATAGATATCAAGTTTTAACCTCTGCTTTAGCTAACTCTAGAGTAAATGCCTTTGCCTTAATAGACACCTAGTGTGCCGTAAAGCTAGCTGACTTTTTAAATACACCCCTTAAAGAACTGCCTAAACTAATTCCTATTCACAGTATAACGGATAAATAGGGCCACCTATTATAACTATCTTGCGGATTTACCTCCGTATTGACGGACAAAGGTAGTATAACGTCCCCTTTTTTATTACGGACCTTAGGAGCCACGATATGATTATAGGGAGAAAATGGCTAGCCTATTTAGGCTTACAGCTCGACGTATAGAATAGACGGCTTATTTAGCCTAAAACCCTACCCCCAACCCCTTCCTTTATAAAAGAAATCAGCATTACAATAGAAAACCTTGTATGGCCCCAGATTAATACTATTTACTAGGCTGATGCTATGCGCAGAGACTAGGCCTTTAAGAAGGATATACGTCTTAATCCTTAACAAATCCGTATACTACGCCGCCCCCAGACTATGTATGTCACGTCATCCGTACCAGAGACTTAGGAAGTTAGTAGTAACCTAGTTAAGCCCCCTATGGAGAACCTAGGCCCTACGCAGCCCCAAAGGAAAACTAGGGATATTGGACGCCATACTAAGCTAATAGACAGGAAGGATAACTTATAGAAAATAGAATATAAGCTAAGGAAGACTATATACCCTATACCGCAAGATACGGCCTAATAAGCGTCTATAAAGAAACCTATAGACCTCCCACTAGTCAATATCTGCTATATTGGCGCTGTAGGATTCTACCAGAACTTGGTTTAGCCTAATACTATTACCTTTATAACTAGCCTATACGAAATTAATTAAATGCTTAAGGAAAAGGAAAGCAAGCTTAGCGGATAGAAAAGTGAGCTTATAGATAAGGAACTAGTAGAATAAAAACTGCCTAATTAATACTGGAAATTCAAGGACGTATTCTCTAAGGTAGTATCAGATATACTTCCGCCTTACTAACCGTATAACTATAAGATTAAGATTAATTAAGGCAAGGGAAGTACCCTTAACTTTAGCCCTCTCTACCCATAGTTTATTGCTAAATTATAGGCTATAAAGCAGTGCCTTATTAACAACTTTAATAAGGGCTTTATTAAGCCTAGCCAAGCCCCTTTTAACTCGCTTATTCTCTTTACTAAAAAGCCAAATAGAGGACTGCGCTTCTGCATTAACTACTATAAGCTAAATAACATAACCCGCAAGGTCCGCTATCCACTACCCTTACTTAATAAGACTCTTACCCAAATAAGTAGAGCTAGGGTCTTTATAAAGCTTAATATCTGCTAGGCCTTTTACTGAATTAGGATAGACCCTAGGTCTAAAAAGCTTACTATATTTTAAACCCATTACGGAATGTATAAATATAAGGTACTCCCTTTTAGACTAACCAACGGACTAGCTACATACCAGCGGTATATAAATAATGTACTCTTTAACTACCTTAATAACTTCTATACAGCCTACCTAGATAATATTATAATTTACTTTAAGAACGAGCTAGAACACAAGGAGCATATCTATAAAGTCCTATAACGGCTCCGCGAGGCTAGTCTCCAGGCTAATATTAAGAAGTTAGAATTTATTATTAAGCGTATAAAGTACCTAGGTTTTATTATTAGTATAGATAAAATTAAGGCCGACCTAGAGAAAACGGCTATAATTAACTAGTGGATACCCCCACGGACCGTAAAGGGGGTATAATTATTTTTAGGTTTCTATAACTTCTACTAATACTTTATTAAGAACTATAGCAGGATCACCTAGCCTCTTAACTACCTTACTAGGAAAGACCAGCCATTCTACTTTAACGCCATATATATGCAGGCCTTTAATAAGCTTAAAAAGCGGCTAGTATTAGCTTTTCTACTTGCCCACTTTAACCTAGAATGGCCCTTAATGCTAGAAACTAATGCCTTAAACGGTATAATAGCTGGTATTTTTTCCTAGAAGTAACTGGACAAAGAATAGCACCCTATTATATACTATTTAAAGACTATAATAAATGCTAAGCTAAACTACCATATCCATAATAAAGAAATGCTGGCTATTATCTCTAGCTTTTAGCACTGGTATATATAGCTAGAGGGGACCCCTAAGCCTATTAAGGTAGTTTTAGATTATAAGGCCTTAGAATACTTTATAACAACTAAGGCCCTTACAGCCCGCTAGGCACGCTAGGCGGATATCCTATCTTAGTTTAACTTCTTAATTATATATAGACCAGGCGCTATAAACCGTGCGGATGCTTTTATAAGGTATAAATAGGACCTAGGTAACTAGGCGGCTATAAAGATCTTATTATAGACCTAGGCACTACTATAACCAGAGCACCTTAACCCCTAGATATAGGCAGAACTAAATACAGACCCTTTAGACGCTAAGATATGCCCCATTAACTCCACGGAACTTAACCTTATTAATAAACTGCTATAGGCAAACCGTATGGCCCCTTCTCTATAGAAGTGCTGCGAAAAGGTAAAGAATGCTACTAGCCTATAGTTCCTTAAAAATAGACTACTTAAGCACTGGGAACGGCTAGTGGTAGCAGAGGAATAGAATTTATAGACTTGGCTTATTGCTAAAGTATATACTTAGGTCTCTACAGCCTACCCTAAAAAAAATAAGACTTGTAGAATTATTGGTAACCGCTACTACTAGCCCGGAATAGTTATGGATATTAACCGCTATATATAGAACTATAACAACTGCCATAGGTCTATAATTCCATAAGATAAGACCCTAGGGCTATTAAAGCCACTCCTAATACTAAAATACCCCTAGTAGTATATCTCTATAGACTTTTATGAGTTACCTATAGACCGCGACAGATATAATATGGTTATAATCTTAGTTAACCGCTTTAGTAAGCGCCTGTTTTTAATCCCCTATTATAAGAATATTAATGCTAAAGAGGTGGCCTAACTATATATCTACTATATCTACCAAATTTACGGACTACTAGATACTATTATATCCAACTATAGGCCGCAGTTTATATCGGCCTTCTAGAATGAGTTTACCTAGATCCTAGGTATTAGGCTAAAGCTCTCTATAGTATACCACCCCTAGATAGACGGTTAGACGGAGATTATAAATTAATACTTAAACTAGAGACTCCGGCCCTTTATTAACTACTTTTAGGATAACTGGAGCGGACTACTACCTATAGTGGACTACGCCCAGGCAACCCTACCCTATAACTCTATAGGGTTTGCACCTATTTAGCTAGAAATAGGATACTTACCCTATATAAGCTTTAACTAGAAGAGACCAGAAGGACCATAGACTATATACGAAAAACTATCTTATAAGGAAGCATAGTAGTATGCTAGACGCTTAGAAGAAGTATAGATAGTAGCCTATAAGAACCTAGAGAAGGCCTAGAAATTAATAAAACAGCAGGTAAATAAGTATAGGCGCGAGCCTAACTTTACTATAGGCGACAAGGTCTGGGTTATAATAAAGAACTAGAAGATAGAATGGCCTAGCTATAAGCTAGACTATAAAATAGCAGGACCGTATAAGATCCTTAATAAAGAAGGCAACTTATATAAGGTTAAACTCCCAGACTTAATTAAAGTCCACCCTATTTTCTTACTAGATAAGCTATGGAAAGCTGCAAATAACCTACTACCTAGATAAAAGAATAAGCCTCCACTACCGATTTAAGTTAATGGCGATGATGAATGGAAAGTTAATAAAATACTAGCCTATAAACTAGTATAAGGAACGCTAAAATACCGTATCTAATAGAAAGGTTACAATCTAGACCTAACCTAGTACCCTACCTGGAACTTTATAGGTTGCCCCTAGAAGCTTAAAGAATTTCATAATTAATACCCTAATAAGCCAGGACCCCTAAAGTATCTAGATAAGTAGATGGAGTGCTAGTATAGCAAAGATAATAAGCTACCTGTTAAGTATACAGATAAGAATACCCTATGGATATAATACGGATATACAAAGCCTAAGGGCAGGCTTTTTTTAGAGGGGGGGGTAATGTTACGGCGCTAGTGGAAAACGGTGGATTATGGTAGACGTTATGGTAGACGCCGAGTTACGTAAGTCCACATAACTAGAGGACCGCATAAAACTTTATACAGCGCTGCTATTCTTCTCCCTTTCTTTCTCTAGCTTTGGATCCTCGTTTATAGACTACTAATTGTATAGGCTTGCGCGTCCCTTATGCCGTACTTGTGCCTCGATTGACTGAGTCGCTAACACTAGGCCTCTACTTTAAATATAGAAGTAGCTCCTACCTCTCTAACTACTACTTTGTCCCTTTACCCCAACGCAATTTACAAACGGCTAACACTAGCAGCCGTTTACCGCATTAATCCTCCAATTACTATTCCTAATCTTTACCTAGTTCTAGCCCTATATCTATTAAGCACTGCTTATAAGGACAAAGCAATAACTAATACGCTATAAGAACTCCGTGTAAGGGCGCGAAGAGGCTTTAGGGAAGATTCGAAGGAATAATATAAATTCTATCTAAATCTATGGGTATATAGCTCTTGCAGAGTACAAGACGTTGCGTAAAGAAGAGAAAGGAATATAGGAAACTTGTAACTAAATATTCGGGGTCTTGGCAGCAGACGCGTGGGCATAAATTCACGTGGATTTCAATAGGTTTTGACTAAATTCCATTATATTAGTAGAATTTAGTGGAATTTAATTAAGTTGGCGGAATTTGGTAGAAAACGGTGGATTATAATAGACAATTGCGGACAGTTGTAGATAGTTATAGACAGTTATAAACAGTTGTAGACAGTTATAAATAGTTTTATACAGTTATCTGTTGAGTGTTTCACCAAGACATCCCTACTGTAACTGGGCTAGTCCCGTTACACTCTGCCCTAATTACCTCTAAAAGAAAGGTTCTAGAGCGAAGTCGCTCTCTAAAACAGCGCTGCCTTAGGATGCTTTAAATATTGCAAACTTTAACTCTTAGAATTATAGAATAACTATTAACTATTATCTTTGGTAGAACAATTAATAGGTTAATACTTAAGTCCTAATTAATACAGGAGCTAGTAGTATAGGATTTATTAATAAGATCTTTATATAAAACAATAGTTTTACCCTAACCCCCCTTAACCAGCATATTAACGTATTTAGATTTAATGGCAAACACACTATCTTAGGCTATATTACCTACGTAGTATTCCTAAAACTCTAATACCTAAACTATAAAGAACTAATTAGGCTTTTTATTACTATCCTAGGTTACTTAGTAATTCTTAAACAACCCTAGATAAAGCTATATAAGGTAACCATTAATTAAAACAACATTCAGCTTCTATTTACCGCCTCCTATTATAAACAGAAGTGCCTTATAACTTACTACTTAGACTTAAAACTAGAACTAAAAAAAATCTACCAGAATCTACTAGTCTAAAATTTCCACCAATATCTACCCTATACCTAAGAAGTCCACCCAATTCCACTAACCTAAGAATTCTACTAAATTCCACCAATATAAGATTTCTGCTAACGTTCACTAAGGACCTAAGAATTACACTAAACTATATAAACCAATCTTAACTACCCTACCGCCCTAAACTAAGTAGAAGCTTAAGCTTAATATATAAAGTACTAAAAGAACTGGTATTCTACTATAAAAAGGATATTTAAAGAACCTAAACCTGAATCTAATACTAATTCTACACTTAATACTAAACCTAAACCTAAATAAGAAACTATATAAGAAACTAAAAACAATTTAAGCTCGCTTAATACCTTAGATATCTATATAATTAGAGCTACCTTATTAGTATAACTCGCTAAGAAACCTAAATATATAATCTTTACTATTATAATAGCCGATATTAAAAAGGCCTTAGCACTAAAGAAGTACACTAACCCTGCCATAAAAGTACTAGTATGCTACTATAAGCACCTAGAGGTATTCTTATAAAAGAAAGCCAATAAGTTAGCAGAATACTAACTATATAACCATAAGATTGTACTTAAAGAAGGAAAATAGCTAGAATTCGGACCTCTATATGGAATGTCCTAGAATAAACTTAAAGTACTATAAAAGTACTTGGACAAGCACCTAAGTAAAGGATTTATTAGAGTAAGCTCTTTACCTATAGCTATACCTATAATCTTTATTAAGAAACCTAGCAGCGGTTTACGATTCTATATAGACTACTAAGCTCTTAATACTATTACCATTAAGAATTAGTACTCGCTCCTGTTAATTTAAGAAACACTAAACCAATTAAGTAAGGCTCGCTACTATATAAAACTTAACCTTATTTACGCATTTAACCGCCTCCGTATTATAAAAGGAGATAAATGGCTTACTATATTCCGCACTAGGTATAGACTATTTAAATACTTAGTAATACTGTTTAGTCTTATAAATGCCCCAAGTTTATTCTAGTACTTTATAAATAATACCCTATAACCTTACCTAGACGTTTTCTATACTGCTTATATTAACGATATTTTAGTATATAGTAATAACCTAACTAAATATAAGAAATACGTTAACCTTATCCTAAAAGCTCTATAAAGAGCTAGCCTACAGTTAGATATAAACAAATACAAATTCTATAAAATAGAAGTTTTATACCTTGGACTCATTATTTTTATAAACGGCATATAAATAGACCTAAAGAAAGTTAAAGTAATTATAAACTAGCAAGAACCTAAGAACCTTTATAGAATTTACTAACTTCTACTAATGGCTTATTAATAATTTCTCTGCCCTAGTTTTATCCCTTATAGCTCTAACCCAAAAGGATAAAGCCTTTATCTTTAATAAAGAATATAAGAAAGCTTTTACTTACCTAAAGGTTATATTTACTACCGCACCTATACTTTAACACTTTAATCTAAACCAAATAAGTGTTATAGAGGCTAACTTATCTAAATACGTCACTAGAGGTATTCTATCTCAATATAATAAGGAAGGAGTATTGCACCCTATAGTATACTTCTTAAAACGACTAAGTCTAGCCAAATGCAATTATAAGATCTACAATAAGGAATTACTAGCTATTATTAGATACTTTAAGCAATAGCAACCTAAACTAGAAAGCGCTAGATTTCCGATTAAGTTTTTAGCAATTATAAAAACCTGCAATACTTTATAACCATAAAGCAGCTAAGCCACCGTTAGGCCCGCTAGTTAGAATATCTATCCCGTTTCCGATTCTCTATTATATACCGCCCAAACGTTTAAGGTTAAAAGCCTAATACCCTAACCTAACGCTTATAAAACACGCTAGTACTAAAAGAAGCGCGTTTTTACCAAAATCAGACCCTACTTCGCCCTAAATTATTTAACCCTCCTACTAAAGATTTTACAGTGTACATTCTTAAAATAACTAATTAATTAATTAAATAAATTATAATTAATAAATACCTAAACGACAAGTTTATTTAAAAGACGCTTAAGCTAATATAAGATAGCATTAGACGCTCCAAAAAGATTTCTCTAAGTAAATATAAGGCCTGTGGAAACCGCTTATACTACTAAAACTGCCTAGTTGTCTCTAATTATAATAAGCTTAAGCTTAAGCTCCTTAAACATATATATAACCTACCAGTAGCCAGTTACCTAGGCCAAGGAAAAACCCTAGAACTACTCTAATAAGAATATTACTAGCCAAATATGCATAATATAATATAAAGGTACGTCTTTAGCCGCTATACCTGCTAATAAGCTAAAGCTTTATATAAGATATATAACGGCTTTTTAAAGCCACTGCCTATTCTAGACTAAAGATAGAAGTGTAACAAAGCCTTATAGGAAATGCCACGGTAGACTTATTAATAGGCTGGGTATATAGGTAAACAGGAAGTCAATAATATAACAAGTATAAATAATAACTGGTGGAGTGGTTGCCCAACAGATTAACTCTAATTATATTCTAAGATTCACTATAAAGAAAGGAACTATCTAGGTAGGGACTATGGGCCCTTAAATACACAACCGTACTCCTAAGAAAGTCCTCACTCTATCTACTCTATCTACTTTACTCGCTTTGTTATAGATCTTATAGATTATACAGATTACACAGATTATATTATATGACCTTGGTTACTATTCCTTATTATATAGTTCTACCAGATCCATCCTGGACTATGCCCTTATTAACCAACTAGCTTCCTCTAACTCTTATCTAAGTAGTTATAGCATTGTACTTAAAGCGTCTATAACACTATCTCCCTCCTCTTTATCTTCGTCCTTAAAGATTCCTAATATCTCTAAGTTATCTACTAAGGTATAATGTCTGTTTAATTAATTTGGTTAATATTATTACTTATTATACCTAAGGCTCCTTCTTCTTCTTCTACAGTTTATTAGTCTTATACCGTTGCTACAATACTATCTTTTAGTAAGGTAATACTATCTCTATATTCTCGTTATGTAAAAGAGGGATTAATTTATATTGCGTTAGTAAGTCCTTTATCTTGGCAACCATCGTTATATTTAGAGTACACTAAAGTAAATATTTAATTGTTCTATGACGTTTACTTAGTTTCTAATGCTAAGTATACGAGTCCTATTACTCTTAATAGCCTTTAAGTACCCTTATTAATTGCTACTAGGGTCCTATGTTTAATCTACTACTATAAAGCTTAATAACGAGCTCTTAGTAGCGCTGGCTAAACTTTATCGTTTCTATAACGCTAAGTAAGAGGCTGCCGCTGCTTAATAATAGGCTCTTAACTCTTGTCTGGCTACGTCTACTTAGCTAATCTGTCTTAAGAAGGTATATAAAAAGGTTTATTCTAAGGAGTAGAAGCTTATAGAATAAGGCCTTTAGGAACTTGGCAATAAAAGAATGGATTCTCTTCTAATAGAGAGGGAAACAACTCTAAATACGTTAGCAGGTGCTCCTCTTAGGTCCCCCTTAGGTAACTCGTTCTTTAGTAATCCTTCTTTATTAATACTGTCTAACCTATTTTCTTCTAATACTCCTATACCTTTCTTATAGCATTTTTTAGATTGTTTAGTAGCTCCTAGGTAGTCTCGTTATAGCCTATCTACTTAACTTTATACTATATTTTATTATTAACGTCCTTATAACTAATAATTTTTAAAACTTCCTATTTATCTTCCTCTTATCCTCTATACGTGTCTACCTTATAAACTGGTGGTTTAATACTTCCGTACACTGGTTTTAGTATTATAATATATTATATAGGGTAGATCTTTATTCTTTTTAGTAAGTTAAGTCTATACGTAACTTCTAAGATCTTTACTTTAACTATAAATAGTCCTAACTTAACGTAATCCAACCTCTTACTTAATTATTAACTTTTAAAATTTTTATATAGTAGCCACACTTTATCTCCCTCCTTAAGATCTGGTCCCTTAAATCTCCTAGTATTATAGTACCTTTTTATCCTTTCTTATACTAGTTTAGCTGTTTCCTTAAGGTATATATAAAGATTTATTTACTTATTATAGTAACAACGATATTCTTAGCTCGTACCCGTAATTCGCCTTAAAAGGTAATATGCCTATCCCTTTCTATAGTATTGTATTATACGCAAACTATATAACTAGTAGTAATAATACCTAATTATTCTATGCGTGATTAATATAATGTCTTAAGTACTGCTTTAATATTTAGTTTAGTCTCTCTATTTAACCATCCGTCTATAGGTAATATGCTATTAACGTTACTACTTAAACCCCCTATTTAGCTAAGAATACCTCTTAAAATGCTGCTATAAATCTCGGATCTCTATCTAATATAATCTTTATTAGTGCTCTATATTTTACAAACACTTCTTTAACATAGATTCTAGCTATATCCTCTACTAAGATTTCTTCTATATATGCTATAAAGTAGCCCCACTTAGTTAACTTGTCTACTATTACTAAAATTACGTTATAATCTTATCTAGTAATAGGATCTTTTGACTTTAGTAACTTTACAATAAAGTCCTATAATATAATCTCCCATGGTCTTTCTGGTATTTTAATAGGTTATAGCCCTCTATACGGCTTATGCCTTATTAGTTTATTCCTTTAGCAATCTAGATATTCCTTTATAACTTATCTTGCTAATCCCCAGATTTCTTAAATAATATACTCCTTTTAAAGTCTTAACACTAAGCCTATAGCTCCGTTGTGTTCTTAAGTTATTCCCTTATAGAATTCTTTAACAAACTCTTCTGCTATTATCCTTAGTATATATATAGTTTCTTAGTTTTTGTACTGTTCTGTGTCTAAATCCTCACTTTATACTTCTTAGATCTTTTATAACTATACGCTTTCTAGTATTTTATAAACTTATTCTAGTCCTTCTATTATAGCCGCTAACTTTAGATAATTATACCTAATTAACCCATCTTTGTCTTTTCTTAATATAATGCCTAACAGCTTTTCTTCGTTTTATAGTTCTGCCTTTCTACTAAGTATATCTACTCTAGCGTTTTTAGTTCCTTTAGTGTGCTAAATTTCAAAGTGATACTCTATAAGCATTTCCGCCCATCTAGCTTATCTGTAGTTAAGTTCTTTTGTAGTTAGGAACCCCGTTAGGTTCTTATAATCCATCTTAACTATAAATAGTTTCTCTATGCCTTGTAAGAATGCTCTCCATTCTTTAAGCGCTGCAACTATACCTAACAACTCTTTATTATAGATATCATAGTTTAGTTCTAGTGGTGTTATTTTTTTTAACTATAATACGCTACTAGGTGCCATCTGTCTGGATGCTTCTATAGTAGGCATGCTCCTAATACAAAGTCTAATGCATCTGTTTCCATAACTATGTCTAACTTTGGTTAGTAGATTTTAAGGACTAGATCTTAGGTAAACAACTCTTTAAGTTCTTTAAACAGTTTCTTTTATTTGTTACCCTATATCTATAGTTCCTCCTTTTTTATAAGTCTTGTAAACAGCTTAATATTTTTTAACTATTGTGCTATAAACCTCCTATAGTAGTTGCAAAACCCTAGGAATAATCTTAACTATATAACGTTCTCTAGTTCTTACTAACTTACTATAGCTTCTACTTTCTTTGGGTCCATACTAATCTTACCTAGTTTAATAATAAATCTAATAAAATTAGTCTTTCTGGTAAAAAACTCGCATTTCTTAATTACTACTAGTATCTTTTCTTCTTATAGTCTCTTTAAAACCCACTTAATATATTCTCTATGCTCTTCCTTACTTATTAAGTAGATAATAATAATATTAAGGTATACCATAACAAACTTATTAAGGTATTCTCCTAATATACTATTAATTCTCTTTTAAAACGTTGCTAGTGCATTTATAAGCCTAAACTGCATTACTAATGGCCTATATAGTCCTTCCTTTAACCTAAAGGCTACCTTTTATTTATTGCCTTCCTTGATTCTAATCTAATGGTACGCCTATCTTAGATCTATCTTTATAAAGATTTGCACATTACCTATCCTATTTTAGATTTTGTTAATTAAGGGTAAAAGATATCTATCCTTTTTTATAATGCTGTTTAACTATCTATAGTTAATACATATCCTAAGTTTTCCGTTTTTCTTTAGGATAAATAACACTGGATATCCCGCTAATAACTATAACGGTTTAATATACCCTTTTTATAGGTTTTCCTGGATAAACTCTTTAAGCGCTACTAACTTGGTCTTAGTAAGCTTGTAGATTAGAAAGAACTTTAGACTTATTCCTAGTTCTAACTCTATCTTATAGTCCTATACTGCATACTTTAACAGCTTTTTACTTTCTAGGCTCTATAACCTTTTACCATACTTATAGTATCTCTTTAGTATATAACTTAAGCCTTACTTAGTTTCTTTATATGTCGCTCTAACTTGGTACCATACTATCTTGGTTTGCTGTCGCACTCTATATTATTATATATCCTTAATATTAACCTAACCTATAACCTAATCAATCCTTAAATTATACTCCTGTAACTAAGGCATTCCTAATATTGCCTTATCCTTTCCCAATAATAGGATATTAAAAAATATTTCTACTGGTCTTCCTTTAATAGTTAACTGGATTGGTCCTGTTTTAAGATTAATAATGCCTCCTCTATATGCTATTCGATCTCCTAAAATTGTTATTAATAGGTATAGATGTTCTTTTTATCTATATAGTAACCCCATTCTTTTAACTGCTGCTAGTAATACGTGGTTTCTAGTTGCTCCACTATCTACTAACGCTTTAAACTTTTAGTTATGCTACTTAACTTATAAATTTAGGTGTTGACCTATAATTCCTTTAAGGGTCTAAGGCTCTACTACTGGCTCCCTTTAGTCCTATAGGCCTCCACTTTTCCTAACTGTTAACTATTATTCTTAGACTATACTTAGTCCCTTTATAGCTAATACTTAGTTTATTTCTTTTCCTCTACGTATTATAGACAAATGTTTTCTAGGCACTCCCACCACTGTTATCTATCTAGGCATTCTTCCGTAAGGAATCTTCCCAGTTAAAGTATTAAGTCTCCTAGTTCTTAAACTTCTACTAGGTGCCAACTATGCATATACTTAGCGTCTCTATACTACTTTTTATCCGTTATCCAATACATTCTTGTTAAATACTTATAATACTTATCTTTTAGTATCCTATATATGTTATATATATTATCCATATATGCGATCTAAGCTAATATATAATGCGCTAGGTGCTTTAGGTTAACTCTTAGCTTATCTTTATCCCTAAGTTTAAACCTTTCTTATATTAACCTAAGTACTGCTATGTCGTTTACTAGTACTAATACCTATATTATCTCTCTCCAGTCTATAGCCTATTCTTCTAGGTTCTTTAACATTATAACTAATGCCCCTTTTATATAGCTTATCTACTTCTTAGATATTACTTAGTCTAGTATAACTTTTTTATCTAGCTATATATAGAAGTCTTCCTACTTATTATTTGTTACGGCACTGTTACAGACCCTAGTCAGGGGCTCGCCTAGACCCTTGGCGCCATGTATATAGACGTGTCCTTTCCTCGACCTTCTCTTAGTCCTCGTCTTGGAATTCTCGTTCACTGGCTACCAATAGATTCTGTTCTTTTGACTAAGCCTTCACATTATTTCCTCTTTACTTATACTACTTTTAGTACACTTCCATGAGTGTATACAATCTATTTATAAGGAAGTATCTCTTTATTGCTGCATTATTGCAACCTTTAGTATATTATTCTGCAAACCTAGTTGGAATCCCTAAATCCTTTTCTTGTTCTAGTTCATCTAACCACTTAACTCTTAGCGTTCCTAACCTCGGCCTATTTATAACTTTTTATACAGGTGCCCTATCCCTTATATATCCTAGCATAGCTAATCTCTGGTCTAGCTTTTGTTCTTACTACGTAATAATTTATTACCTAAACTTATCTATGCTTTTTTTTTATTTTCATCTTCTAAAAGGATCCTTAAAGTTATCTTACTTCTTAATTACTATATTAACCTTTTAACCTTTAGGCTAAATACCGTGTTTACCTAGAACTGCTATAGACCTTATTCGTTCTTTAAAATCTTGGTTCCCTAGAAATTATCATCCTAAGCTTATTTATTTATTCTTAAACTAAGCTGCCGCCCTTTCCCATCAGTTTTCGTCTATTATGGGTTCTTAGGTGTATCTCATCTCACTTTAAAAATCTTAAGCGTCTCTTATCTCTTCTTAAGAATCTCAAGCCTTTAGCTTTTTGCCTTTATTAAGTAGTGAGCTAGCACTAGCAGTTGTCTACTTGCTTAATCCTCTTTAGATATTGCTCCTTCCGTCTTATAAAGTGATAGATGCTGTATCCAATAGTGTTATAATGCCCGTTACTAAACCGCGTTCTATAGTAGTCTTAGTCTCTACTTTTGTTGCGTTATTAAGGTTTAAGTGCCCCTAGTTAGCCTCTTTTTCTTCCTTATTGCTAATAATTAATAAGTTCTCCAACTCCATTATTATGGTTGCTAATCTTTGCCTATACGTTGCTGTAATATCTTAATCTAGCTTATAGAGTTAATCTTATTCTTTATCTAACTCTCTAGTTCCCTTAAGTCCTCTTAACTCTAGCTCTTATAGCCAATAGCTTGCGCTATACTTAGCGTCCTTATAAATTTAGCACGTGTTGTTATAACAAAACGCAAAGTGCTTAATTAAACACTTCTTAGTCCCGCGCAATATCCCTATATTTATATTATTATACTCTAATAACCTAGTGCCTCTTACCATATGGTTACTCTAACTACCTCTATAGCCTCTGGCAAAATGACCCTATTTTCCATAATTTATATAAGCTCCTTTTTTAAACCATTCTTCTTATTATGGAGTCCGCCTAAACGTTTTCTATTAATAAGATCCCTAGTTTAGCCTCTGCTCCTTAGTCTTATAATTACTTAATCCTTAACCACTAGGTTTCTAGAGTTTCTTATTCTATCTTTTAGATTCTTTGGTGCCGCTTAAGTCCATTAGCTCTAGCCCACTATTCTATAGTTTATAACTCTATATCTGCCAATGCATATTCTGCGCCTTATACAACTATAGAACTCTATCTTACCCTTTCTTAGCTTATTCCCTTTAATAGATCCTATTATTAATCTTTATTAACTAATCTATTAACTCCCTTAGAGTTTCTACATCTTCCATTAGGATAATTACGTCCTAGACTTTAGCCTTAAGTCCCTATTTATACTATGCCATAAACGCCTTATTATTCTACTTAACCTATATTGTGAGTGTCTAAAACTATATTATATACTTAATTACTAAAGTGCGTTGTACTAGGTTCTAAAGCTTTCTTTCCGCTATAGTTGCTGCTTTTAGGTCTTTAAATATTTATATAAGTCTCTCTACAAACCCGTTCCAGTTAGTAAATATAAACCATACTTCTTAGTTAGTAGTTGTTATTCCGTTTATCTGGATTTCAGTAAGGTAAGATTTAAACCACTTAAGTGCTCTTCCAGTTAAGAACAGTCCTGCGTATACTACTTGGTCTATAGGTGTTACCAGCTTTACCCCTTCCTATATAACCTTAAAGTACATTTATATAAGGAACCCTTTAACTTTTAACTTCTCTCCTAAAAATTATTTAATTAAGGGTAACTTAACCTTAGCTGCTCCGATTCTATTAATTCGGTCTTTAAGTACTTAATTATTATCTGTTAATTAATTAACCATTTCCTATAACTAACCCACCGTAACTAGCTACAAATTAGTATCTCTTATACTGGTGTCCCCTCCTAACCCTAAGGTCATAGCTGCTATAGATAGCGTTATAACTGGTGCTTTTAGTGGCATATTATTCAACTTTATTAATACCGTAACCTTGGTAGTGAATATATAATAAAGCCTTGTGGGAAATGCCACGGTAGACTTATTAATAGGCTAGGTATATAGGTAAATAGGAAGTTAACAATATAACAAGTACAAATAACAACTAGTGGAGTAGTTGCCTAATAGATTAACTTCAATTGTATTCTAAGATTCACTATAAAGAAAGGAACTATCTAGGTAGGGACTGTGGGTCCTTAAATACACAACCGTACTCCTAAGAAAGTCCTTGCTCCGTCTACTCTATCTACTCTACTTACTCTGTTATAGATCTTATAGATTATATAGATTACACAGATTACATTATATAACCTCGGTTACTATTCCTTATTATATAGTTCTACCAAATCCATCCTGGACTATGCCCTTATTAACCAACTAGCTTCCTCCAACTCTTCTCTAAGTAGTCGTAGCATTGTACTTAAAGCGTCCGTAACAAGAAGGATATTTTAATTAACTTTATTATTAAGCTCCCCGTAAGTAAAGGCTATATAAATATTATAGTAGTTATAGACCAACTATCCAAAATAAGACACTTAATTGCCTATCCTAATATATTAACGCCTACTATTGCCTAACTATTGCTAAATTATATATAGAAACTCCACAGACTTCCTAAAACAATTATCTCTAATAAAGGCAGCTAGTTTGTTTCTATATTTTAAAAAGAACTAACTACCTAACTCCGTATTAAAGCACTATTATCTACAGTATACTACCTAAAAATGGATGGTTAAACGGAATATGCAAATACTATAATAGAACAATATATTTGGATATATACATTATATCTATAGGACAACTAGATAGATTGGCTTATATTTACTAAGTTTACTATAAATAACTTCGTCTTAAAAACTATAAAGGTCTCCCCGTTCCTAGCTAACTACAGCTAATATCCGTAAATAGGGTTTAAACCCTTTAGTAATATTTCTTGCCTAGCTTATTAGGCCTTATAAGTTACAGAAGCAAATTAATTTATAAAGAAAATAGAAAAACTATAAGAGTTCCTTACTAACAAAATAATATAGGCCTAATTAGTCTATAAAGCCGCAGCAAATAAGAACTAAACCCTAGCTAGATATAAGAAACCTAAATACGAAACAACCTACTAAGAAACTTAATTAGAAGAACGCTAGCCCCTATAAGGTTAAAAAGGTTATCTCCCCTTATACCTATTAACTAAAGCTCCCTAATTATAACGGGACTAGCCCAGTTATAGTAGAAATATCTTAGTAAAACACTTAACAGATAACTATCTAAAACTGTTTATAACCGTTTATAACTGTTTACAACTATTTACAACTATTTACAATATCCGCCACAATCTACTATTTTTTATTAGCGCTATAACACTAAAGTCTGTTAAAGATTGTTAAAGACTATATACGTTATATATATGCACTAACTACTAAGACCCTAACTGTTTAATTATATAATTCTCTTATTATTCCTTTCTTTTCTTTATATAACGTCTTATTCTCTACAAGAGCTATATACCCTTAGATTTAAATAGAATTTATATTATTCCTTTAAATCTTCCCTAAAGCCTCTTTGTGGGGGGGGGGGGGGGGGGGGGGGACTATAAACG
>Ga0307507_10005236_pt1 | contig 21581 bp, 24 predicted proteins | sample 7_EM_MG_FD_207223 | JGI IMG/M metagenome (GOLD analysis project Ga0307507, IMG submission 207223) | Populus trichocarpa ectomycorrhiza microbial communities from riparian zone in the Pacific Northwest, United States - 7_EM | ecosystem: Host-associated > Plants > Roots > Unclassified | place... | reverse complement strand
TTTCTTGGTAAGGTACCTGGTTGGATGGTTGGTTGGTTGGTTAGTTCGGGAGGGGGGGTTTATTGGTAATGTGGTGAGGGGATTCACCATGCCTGGTGGTGGTGGTGGTGGTGGTAAGTTAGTGAGTGGATGAATGGGTGAGAGCTGAGTATGTATTTGAGATCCATATTCTTGTCATGGGCATTACGGAAGTGAATCTAGGACTTTTTTTTAGATATTTTTTTACCACTATTTAAATATTGTGCTAGATATGTCTGAGTTGGAACGAATTGGGAGGGTTTGTATTGGTATGGTCCTGAGCTGAGGAAGAATTGAAGTAACTATATATATGACTGAAGGGCTTCTTAGAAACTATAAAGTTAGTGTCTAATCTTCCTTCATAAGTTGGGAAAAAGATTTTGGTAGTTTTGTTCTCCTTGTTCCAGGAGTGTATTCGCGGAGAGAGATTTTGGTGGGAAGGATAGTGTATAGACCCCCCCTTGCTGTCTTATTAAGAGCAATGGAGGGAAGGAAGGAAGGAAGGAATGCCCGCGCTTTTCCCGTATTGAAAGTTAAGGCACATGGCCATGGTAGAGGTGGATATTCTTCACTACAAGATCGCCCTATAGAAGTCCCGTTACGTCCGTCTGTTGCCCGCCATAACCCAGAATTCAAATGACTTAATCTCCGAGAAAACCGCGAATTCTCAAGATCTTCTACTACTACTACAATGTACCGTGTTTATGCTTTCATAACTTCCTAAGACTCGAGCTTCACCTTTTCTCTCCTCCCTACCTGAAACTCAGATTCTCCAAGATATGCTTTTCGTATTTAGAGCATTTCTCTTAGGGTTTATAAAGTAATCCACTGTCGAACTATGTTATATTATGGTAGAAATTTGAGCAGAAAATGACTTGGAAAACCCCCTTGTTACAAATGGGAGCATCACTGGAAGTCACTCGAGCCCTATACCTATATCCATGCTTGAAATATTGCTTCATTCAATGTGATAGAAGTATCATATGTCCGGCAGGGAATAGTGGGGACTCATCTCATCGGAGGTGTCATAGTAGAGAACAGCAGATATTGTCGTGTCGTGAACGCTTAGGTATAGGAGTCTCGGCTCATACATAACCTATCGGAAATAAAGTGTGCGAAGTGTGAGAGATTGAGTAGAAAGTAAAGACTTTTCGCCGAATGTGAGAACAGTATGGTTTGTTGTTGAAGGAGTATTATATCAAAATTATCCGACGTCTTTTTTCTTTCTCATTGCTACTTGGGCGCAGGGCCAGGTACTTATACCCATGAGAGGTATCTATAATATATACAGTGCCAATGATATGAGTCCCACTATTTCCCTGCTGGACATATGATAAATCCGTCATAATAATATTGAAGCAGCATTTCCAACAATCCACTTTATATATTATAAAAAAAAGAATAAAAAAAAGAGCCACTCTCACAATGTCATTATATTATATTAGAACCTCCCTGAAGCGGACCATCACCAAAGTGAGGGAAATCTGGTATGATAGCTACCGGTACTCCACGTGTGATCTTCACCGAGAAGGGTCTTGCCCCGTAAAATTATTATATGACACTCACGCCGGAACCATCAGGGTGGGACGGACGACCTGTCTCTATTATATGTTATCACCCTTTTTTTTTTTGCCAGCGATTGCGTTTCGGCTTGTATGATATACACCTGGCAAAGTGGTCGCTCTCCTTCACACTTCCTCTCCTGCTAAATGACGTCACTGGAATCCCCATCACTCCATGGCGCCAGTAGGCCGTTTCGAAATCGAAATCAACTGCCCTCCTCCCCGAAGGAGTAATTACTTGTATCATAATATTATAATGCTGTATCATACCTAGCAAAGTTTACACTGCTCGACCATTATAGCGCTTTTGCAAAAGTTTTGTCCAAAGAGCAAGAAAGGTTTTTTTTTGTTTGTTGAATATATGTTAAGTGGGGTAGACTAGTGTACAGTACACAACACCAACTGTAGTAAGAGTAGATGAGTTTGGGAAATTGGGACGAGGTAAATTCTATAAAAAACTTTTGCATAACACTCTCTCGCTCTATTTCTCCCAATACACACACTCTTACTTCAACTGGTATAGTACTTGTATACACTAACCTATCTCACTCGTATATTATAACAAAAAAAAAAAACTTCTTTCCTGTTCCTTGGACAAAACTTTTGCAAAAGCGCAGTAAGTCCAGCAATTGCGGACCATAAATACTACTTCTGCTTTTTCATGGGTTTCCGGGGTCCGTGGTTCACTCGCGCATATCCCTCCATATTATAGCATACAGTAGTACCAAGACTTTAAGATATATGACTGGTATCGGAGTGATCATCACAAAAGAGATATACGGATGCGGCAGCTGAGCTACCGACGTTTGAGCGAGTTTGATAGCAAAATGATAACACGGAGGGCCTATTTATTTTTTCCGAGAAGGGATAGCATGAATATATCTACGGTACCTGTACTGAGTTTCTTAGAGTCTGTGGTCAGAATTATCCCCCCTTGTGTATTAGAGAGGGCCCCAGGACGCTCTTGGAGGATTTTGTGGTGAGTTTTTATGGAGTGTCTACACATTCTAGTATCAGACGGGCTGTTTGGTTGTGTATGATATAAGCACCATGTATAGCACTGTACACTACCGGTATAGTACTCGCTGTTCTCATCAGGGGGGAAGGGGAACAAAAAAAAACAAAAAAAAACAAAAAAAAACATTAATCGTGGAGTGATGGCTGATGATTTCACGTCACGGACTACAACACCGGCAAGGACGGGAGATTGAGCTCTTAGGAAGACTCTGCGAGATTTAGTTATTATACATACCGTAGTCTACTGTGTATATGTATACATCCAACAAATGCCTCCTCAGTCACACAAGCAACTACATTGACTCCATTCCACTTCACCGCAAAAAAAGGAAAGGGGAAAGAAAAACAGGCCACACCGAAAACCCAAGACCCAAACATTGTAAAAAGAGCTCACACCAGACCAGCTACCAAATATATCGATATCAAAGGGAATACCATACAATTACGGGCCCGCCCTACCCTGCCCCAAGCAGCGATGATGATGAATGCCCCTCTCGAACGATTGTGCGAAGATAAACACGAATAACTCTAGAAAAAATCTTCCCCGCTAGCAAATAACGCATTCACGCTTTCCCGAGGAGTCGCCCCCATTAGCTGCGGCGCCTATACTACTCCTACGGGCGGGTGGTGGACCTCCACTGCGGCCACTGATCTCTTGTAGCATTCCGCGTGCCTGCTCACCGCGTCGGACGGCAGCTATAGGGCTTGAACCGACGACAGGAGGGGCTGAAGGACCAGCATTCTGAGCTTGCTGTTGGTAAGGGGATAGTTGGGGTGTAGGAATTGTTGCGGCAGTGGGCGTGCTTGGGACACGTTCATATGGAGGTGGTGCCTCTTCGGAACTTGATACTGGCCTGTGTGTTTGGAAGGGGGCTGGCTGGGCCCGTGGAGGAGGAACGGGGGCAGACAGCCTTTGAGGTGCAGCAGGACGCGAAGGTGGAGCCACTGGCACTGCAGGAACAGCAGAAGTAGAGTTCCTAGTACGGCTCTGATGACGTCTATGTCTCTCGTCCTCCTCTTCCTGTAATTGCATTGCGAGCGCTAGATCAGTGTCATAATCGTAGTCTTGTTGATTACCCGAAGAACTAGGCCTAGGTGGTGGCGGTGGTGGTGCTCGCTCGATAGTGGTAGCTAGGCTTTGGCCATTTTTTTGACTTCTCTTGGACCCAACAGTCTCCCATCCTTCGTCGTCGTCAAGTAAGCTTCTAATCTCCTGTCGTGGTGCCGCTTGACGTCTGGAACTATTGCCGCCGTTACTTGGATCCGAACCTCCACCGCCGACAGGTCTAAAGTCTCCGCTGAGGAACTCATTTTGGCGTCCCTGAACATCTGCTAATCTCTCGAAGACCACCTCTTCGTGGCTCGCGAACCCCATATCTGTGACTAGCCCGACCAAATCCCCTCCAGTTCGTCCTCCACCAAGAATAGTCATGAAATGGTCGTTTCTAAATAAAATGGCAACATGTCCTGCCTTTAGATCTCTCCTTAATACGTCCAATCCATGAGTGGTTAACTGCGTCTTGCTCGTTTCCATGAACTCTCTAATGATCCGAGCATCATCACAAATTCTTTCCTCTTCACTTGTTAATTCGGATTGGGCTCCGGAGGTAACCTTTGTGATGATTTCCTCTTCAATCAAAAGCAATGTCTGTGCCTCTTCGTAACTCCCAGCGCAGCGCCGCCGCATTGCGTCGAGGATAGGATCTGTAGGTTCAGGCAGCCATCCGTGCACAAGAGGTACTTTAAACGCTCCATAAAGCGCCATTTCCTTTGTATTCTCGAATCCGCCCGACAGACCCGAAGCTCGGCGCTCGTCATCCAGGGGCAAAAAGCAAGGGTTAACGTTCATGCCGGTGTGCAAAGTTAGCAAAAAAGCGAATAGGTCACCGACGTCCGGCAAACCACCGGAACCCCTGGACATTAGTTCCTCGAATACAGCATCTAGAAGTAGCTCAAGCGAAACCTGCTCTCGAAGTCGAAGAACATCACCGAGTGATGTCTTAACACCATCGGGAGTAGAAAGCACGAGGGCATTAACCAGGGCAAGTAAAGGGCATGGCCCGTTCGCGTTTTGTAGTAATATAGGAGAACGCCTGAGTGCCGACCCAGGCCGAGAAGGATCGATCCAGTTGATGTGTTTGATCTGGTATATAGCAGTTGTGGTGTTTGCTGAAGGTGGAGGAGGAGGTGAGACCCTCGAGGCAGCAGGGGGAGGGGGGACTGGTCTAGAATCTAAGCTTGAATTCGGCCTTAGAGTTGCCTCTGTGGGCTTCTCTGTAGGGTCTGGTTTTGGTGACTTGGGTGGTTTAGGAGGCCCTGGAATTTCCGAACAAACAGCAAGCGTTCTCTCCTGCCCTTTTCTTTCCTCTTCCCAGAACTCAGCCTGCAAGCGCTCTTCTCTTTCACGTTTTGCGGCCTCTTCGGTGCGCCGAAGAAGCTCGGCACCGGCCTTGGCCCTCTGATCCAATTCTTCTTCCCAGGTTTTGGCCACAGGCTCTTCTGCAATCCCCTCGGTCCAACCACTCATCCCGACAGCCGGTTGGCCCCGTTGGCCGGGGTAAGCGCGGGCAATGGACGCGTCAAAAGAAGATAAGTCTGCCTCAGGCTCAAAGGTAGAGGTAGTAGATTCGGCAATCGAGGGATGTCTCTGTTCAATATCAGGGCTTGAAGGTATAGTGGTAATTATTGTTGGTCGCTTGGATAGTTGTTGCGAAGGGATGAGCGGATCTTGAGGGGCATCTGGGAATGGCGAATCCAAGAGGTTGTTAAACGGACCAAATTCAGTGAATGGCCTATCGGCCGAAGAGAGTGTAGCTGGCATTCGCGGGGCCGGTGGGGCTGCAGGGGAGGAAGAATATTAGCCTGTGCTCCTTTGGTACAACACACTTGGGAATTTCCGACTGGGCAAAGTGAACTGACTGGGGGCTAAGGGAAAAAGTGAAAGAAACAGCAAGTGACGAGAAACGGGAATGAAAGGAGCTTACAAGCATCAGATTTCGGGGTTTGTTCTCTGACTACTCTGTTCCCCTTGGGAATCACCGGCTTTTCCTTCCTCAACTCACTCTCCTCATCAACGACAACGGAGGCGGCAGAATTCTCATTAGTGACCTCTCCATTGCTGCGAGCTCCGTGCATAAATGTTTCATCTTTCCTCTCGGCCTCGGAGCTTCTTCTTGCAGCCTCTACTGTGACCTTCGTTCCAGGTCGCAAAATGTCAGGAACATTACTGCTGTCGAAGCTCTTTCGCACCTCTGAGCTGGGTTGCCTCCCCTGTTCACCGCTCCTTTCTCCGATCCTGAGGGATTGCGGCACGGGAATAACCGTACCGGCAGATTCTCCGCCTGGCATGCTCTGGGCTTGATCGAGATCCTGCAGGTCAAAGGCCGACGACTGGGGCGGAGAAGGAGAATAGGGTTCACCACGGCTGACTTTAGAATTAGAAAGTGCAGAAGAGGAAGGATTGTCCCCCTCAAGAATAGGATAAGGTGGACGAGCAGAAGGAGTGAAACTGGAAATTTTCTGTTTCTTGAGAACCATTGGGAGATTGTTTGTGGTAGAAAAACAGAGGGTAAGGCTGATGACGGCAGTCCAAGTTTTAGGGAAAGATAGGTCAACCGCAGGGAAGGACGAGGGGGATGGTGTTGGTGGCGCGGCGGGTTACGTTGGCGCTGGCGTGGGAGGTGACGCGGCTCAAAGTGTTTGCCTTCTGAGTTCTTGTTACCGGTATTTTCTATGAAGCAAACACGACAAATTGGCTCCCGTATCCCTCCCGTATCCAGCCCGAGGCGTCAGTGGCAAGATAAAGATAAGATTAGATAAGGATGAAGGGGAGAGGAAATGAGGGGGAAGAGAGGAGAGGAGATGGGGGGAGGGGAGAGAAGCTCTCTATAAGAAGAAAAGCAGCCCTTCGCGAAAATGACGATAATATATTATAGCAGTGATAGAGAGATGATGGTGATTGTACGTGCTGTATAAGTATCTGCCTACTTAAAGGTGAAAGGTACGGTGGTGACAGCACAGGAAACCTCAAATGCGAGCTCTATGGATATGTACAGTATGAGATAAGTGGCAGGGCAGTGATGGAAATCATTCTCAATAAATACCGGTAGGGGCAAGTTATGATACCGGTATCGGTACTGTATCCAAGCTTTTAGCTGCCTCTCCTTCTTTCCCACAGCCCGGTGGCCATGCAGCAGCAGCAAGATTACCCATTGGTGCCCGTTCGATTCCCGAGACAAACGACATCAGCGGCTCCGGTGAGAAACTGCGCTACGCCGCTACCGGTACCAGCCATCAAGAGACCACTCAGATAATACGCCAACAATCATGATTAGATGAGATCGCCCCCCTCCCGATAAGATAACTCTATCCGAGCATAGCCAAATCTTCGGTGACGAGCCTCCAGAAAAATATTCTCCCACCCCTCGCTCCAAATGTCGGAAGAACGAATACTTCCCTACACCTATCTACTACTCCGCCTTCCATCAGGTGCTCCTCGAGTAGTACGACTTATACCCGATGTCACCATCTCGCTTGGGAAATTCGGTTCTTTCCCTTCGAATGCCCTACTTTACAGACCTTACAACCTTACCTTTGACATTCTTGACTCCCCGGCCGTGGGATTACGACTTGTCTCGGCAGAGGAGGCAACACGAGACATACTCGGAGGTAGTGAAGATGCTGAAGTGGAAGGGACGGGCCATTATGATTTAGAAATCGCAGGTGACTCGGAGGAGGATGGAGGCGAAATGATGCGAACAAATAAGGAAACCATCGATGATCCTCTCAGTCAGAAACTAAGTTGGGTGGAGATTGAGCAGCTTAAGAAACAAGGAACTGGTTCCGGAAGAGTATCATCTCTCTTCTTATACTTAATTGGATTTCCTAGCTAACGGGAGGATCGGGTAGGACTTGATTCAGAGACTGTTAGAATCACACACAGCCATCCACCAGAAGACTCCTTTCGCATTACAGAAATATACCCTCCGCAAGACTAAAAAATTTCTTCGGCGATTCACTGTTCTCCCTTTAACCGTTACCTCGTTAACAACCTACCTTCTCGACAGCAAGGAGCCCATAAAAATCCTCGAAATGCGCAGCGAAACTATTGCCGTGATGCTCTCCCTCGCCAATGTCCATTACGGTGGTCGCTACTTGGTAATCGACGAATCTGGTGGACTACTAGTTTCAGCCATAGCTGAGAGGCTCGGCCTACTGGAACACACGCCCACGGATTCCGAAGAGTCGAAAGAAGAAGACACTGCCAGAAAACGTTGCCCAGATACCCCCCTCCCCACTGCGAACACAATAACCCTCATTCACCCAAACGAGCAACCAAACCTCTCATTACTAAAATACTTTTCCTACGACACCAACAACCCCACTGCATCCCATCCACTACATACGCGCCTCAGAACCCTAAACTGGCTACAACTAGTTGACCCAAGCGCGGACAGCTCCCTCGAAAAACCTGAAGAAATTTCGGCCGAAATCCTCGCCACACTGAAGGGAGGAAGGCGTGCGGCATATTGGCGCAAACGCCGCCGTTGGGAAAAAACATCGCGCACAGTGGCCGAGGCCCAAAATGGCGGTTTCGACGGCCTACTAATAGCAGCCTTCATGGACCTAAAGGGCATCCTTCGCCACACTGTTCCGCTCCTCAAAGGTTCCGCACAAATTGTGGCATATAGTCAGAACCGCGAAGCCGTGATAGAACTCGCGGATTGTTATTCTTCCAGTAGTAAAGCTGAGTGGATGAATGAAGGTGAAGGGGTGGCGGATGACGAAGATGGAGTTGGAGATCCAACCATTGTACTTGCGCCTACTATACACGAAACGAGGGTTCGCAAGTGGCAAGTGCTACCCGGAAGAACGCATCCTGCAATGACTGCTCGCGGAGGGGCGGAGGGGGTGGTGTTCGCTGGTACTCGGGTGCTGCCGGTCGAAGGGAAGGTGGAGGCCAGAGGGAGGTTCAGGGGGCAGAAGAAGAAACAAGGTGATAGCGATAATGACAGCGATGAAGAGGCGGCTGCGGGTGGGAAGGAGGTCAGGAGACAGAAGAGGAAAAAGGGTGATGGCGATAACGATAGAGATGAGGAGGCGGCTGCGGGCGGGACGGGCGGGGTAATGCCAGCGCCCCCTTGAGAAGGTTAAGGCGGAGGTTTGAGTGTATATTTAATGTACTAGAGGTATACTTTGTATGTATGCATGTGCGCGCGCGCGTTAGTGGGCGAAAAATCAATTGGGTGGTAATTATGCAGTTTACGGCTTATGCTTGAACCACGGGGGGAAGATGATCTCGAGTGATTGTGGATGACTCACTGACACTCCTAGATTAGTAAATTCTAGCTTGAACTGTACTGTACTCGTAATGTCTTAACGTTTGTGAACACAACTGCTATTGCATACAAACAAAAAATTAGCTTGAGCTTCAGGATTTTGGTGGCATGCAATAGCAGTTGTGTTCACAAACGTCAAGACATTCCGAGTACAGTACATTATAAACAGGCTATGCAGCCTTATATGCACCTCTTGATGCTAAAAAACTTCCTTTGCTGGCGCGTGGAAAGTACATATTGGAATTACAATAGCCCACAATCCGATACAGCCAAAACCCCGATCTCAAAAATACACTGCATCCACATTTCCCTACTAGGTATGATACCAAATAAACAACCCCAGCCCTACAGCACCTACGTATACTATATACATTCCATTTATCCTTAAATAGAGCGATATAGTGCTTCCTTGGCTAAGATGAACTCATAATTGTCAGAAAAATACCGTACAGTACCCCATCCCAAGCGGTTGAGTTATGCGGGCGGGGAGTGTGCACCGGTGACCCCTCAATCCTCCGGGGGGAGGGGGGAGGGGGGTGCACCGGGGTTGGGCGCCACCCTGACATAGCCAACTATGGAAAATCCCTCCTAGACGAGTGAGAAGTCGTGAGCGTTAACTTGTTCCGTAGTAGGTGTTACCACATATAGTTTCTTGGCTTGAGTGTACTCGATAACACTGAATTAGATAAGGGGCAATTCCTTGCTTGATGCAGGTTGTTTACCAAAGTGGGTCTTATATAGTAGAATGTTCAAGTATGCACGAACGGCAGAGCTACATAATCACCGAGGAACCGAGTGCGGGGGTGAGATTGTTTGGAATGGGGACTAGCAGCGGGGAATGGCCTTTCGCTGGTGTATCATGGTGGTAGAGCAACTGTATTATTGAACATCTACCTGTAGTGCGTCTCAATCCGAGAACGGCGTTTGTCGAGAGAAGCAGGAGTAAAATTTGGCTGCTGTGTCAAGAATTTTAGTACTCTAGATCCTCGGGATTAGAGTAGATTTGTTAGAAGGGATCATAATCCCGCTCCTGGATCCTTTCCCATACTGAGAATCTATTGTATATATAAGTCATGTGCAGTACAGTACGATGGCATGTACGGTGGCTCGTGGTTTAGTCCGCTGCCTGGAAACTTCCGAGTGGGCTCCTTGCCGGTACCGGATTTCAACAAAACTGCTAGGTCAACATGTCCGAACAGTTAATTAGGAGGGCCGATTGTCTATCTAGCAGAATTGTAGTATTTCCTAAGTTAGAGTACCTCAGCCTGCCAATCACTGTATTTCTAAGGAATAGGTAGTTTAGTAGACTTATCACTTGGCATATTTCCTGGCGGAGTTGAACTATTGGACCGAGAAGCCCTACAGTTAGCTTGTGCTGGAAGTTTGGTTTAGTCATGGCCCAATGTATTATGCTTGGATAGGTATTTTTCTCTGATAGGGGTAGCTATTTTATAGAAGAATGTCTGGGGAAACAAGGTGGCCCTATTTATACCTCCGGAGCTGGATCCAACACAATCTTGGTCACACACATCCAATCCCTGGTTCAAGTCACACCAAGCTGCAAGCGCCTAGACTATTGTAAGTTATCCATGATCCATAATCCGAGCGAAGTTCCACAAGAATCCGGAAGTGTACGGTACTAGTACAGCACTGTATGGCCCAGAACAGTGCTCCAACCTAATACCTCCGATTTTACCCTCCATCCCTTCAAACACAGACCCAATAGTCAACGGACAGACAAACGTTCTCAATCGCCTTTTGCTGATCATACGGTACTTGTATGTCTACCTATCGCTATTGTTAACTCAGCGGTTCAGCGGCTCCACCACTCCATCGATCTTCAGGGAAGTTTTGTAGTAAACTGCCTACTTATAATACACCGTAGGATCCCGCTCGATTCCGTGCGCTCTAGGAACAAGCCCAGGAAACACGATTTCGGAATTTCTAATGCGAATCGCTCCAAGTTCCCGTTGCCGCGCATTCAGGGACTTCTAACTCGTTTTTCCGGATACAGCATTGGCACCCTGAGGAGGATCCTCGGGATTTGGGCTCCATCAAATTTCGGGGGGAGGAGCTGACTCAATCAGCCTCTTGACACAAACTACTTGTATAGTACCGGTACGCCACCAAGGGTTGACAAGATGGCACCTACGAGATAGGGCCAACTATTCAAAAAAGAAGTGGAAACTAACAAACACTGATATTTTGAGATTCTGCCCGAGAATAACAAAGCCAACGAATCAATCAGACGGCTAGTGAAACTGCCACAATACAGGCGCTTCAATTAATCTCCGAGACAGCAGTAAAAGTGATAATTCACAGTGCTAGTGAGAGAACATGTATCCTAGACGTTCGCTTTGGTATCGCAAATAACTCCCATACTTGCCCTTTCCCAGCGCTCTCGTAATCTCCCCCAGAATCTCACCTTAGCCCCCTTCAACCTACTGTACAACACACGAATCCATTTTTCCTTTCCCAACGACTGAAAGAATTCCCCGAAACCCGTGGACTTCAGCGAATCACAGCACCCTGCGCTATGGTACTTTCACGATGGGCAAACAATCATTCAACAATCGCACAACCACTCTTTTCTTTTTCTTTTTTAGAAAAAAAGTAAAGAAAGAAAAGTACACGACAAACGAACCCACTGGCTAGTTAGAAATTCTGCCGTGAAGTTTCAAATAAAGCCCGGACATGCACGGAAAGATTGGATACGCTAGGTCGGTCACGAGACAAACGATATCCGTTACCATACGATACGATATTCCAAAACAACGAGTAAGAGAGAGAAGATAAAACTGTGCAAGCGGGGAGGGGTGGAGGGGGAATGATATTCTTTCGCATACTATTGCACAATTGCTATGAGTTATATCTCCCCATTTCCACTCTCTTCTTCCTCCTGCGAAAACCGCACACTCAATCAACCATTTTATACTTTTACGATTACTCGAGTACAGCTACAAGTAGGAATTCCAGCGGTATATGCGTTGTCAGATTCCTGAGTATACCCCATTATCCTCCCTCCAGGCTAGTTGAGTTGGCTCACCTCGGGATTGTAACCCTAGATGCCGTTGTTTTGCGCAGATGTCTGGATTGGTGGTCGCCCCAGTAGTTATTATAGATACGAATGAAAATGGTGAATTCCTCTAGCCGGAAGAGAAGGGACTAAACCCGCCCGCACGCTACGGTAGGCTCCTGCCGACAGGCTTAAGCGCATTGGAGTAACTTAGGTTGATAATTCGGTCACGGAAGGGGTTTTTTTTTTGTGGGCATGGTGTGGCAACTGACCTGTCAGGAGCTTTTTTCCTGTGGTTATGCGTGGCATGTTGAGTGGACGAGAAGGGACTGGAGTGGCTGCAGTGGGGGGCAGGGGGGAAGAAAAGAAGGTTGCAATTCTGGATTACGCACTTTGGTCTTTACCATTCTCGTTCTATGGTTCGCATGCGGAGGCTCCTGCACTTCTTTTTCGTGTTGGAATGAAAGTGTATGTATCCCCCACAATGCAGTTATTAACTTTCTCCGCATGGCCTTTGTGCTCGGAGACATTCTTGATAAGATATCTGCATCTTATTAAAATTTTGACACCACCCGAGCACTAGCTCCCGGAATTAAGTTTTATCTTATTATGCTGCCATCTCTGTAGCTGCATGGAACCCGCCTGCAGAGGTAATCTGAGTACGAGAATATTAACAGTCCGATTAATGCGGGACCACTGATGGCTCGAGAACGATCATTTCTCTGGAAATGTCACGATTTAATCTCCGCCAGCATCTACCGCCCAACCCATCACAACTAATATCTCCTGCTAGGACATTCCGCCAAGACTGAGAGCATCAATTAAATAACAAAATGCTTTTTGATATTCTAGCAATAGCTCTATACAATGGCAATCCCAATCACAGATTGCGGGGCCAAAAATTGTGGGGCATGATACCTCATTGTGTCCATGCCTTATCTCTGTCAGCCCTTTCTATCAGCTCAAAAATTGACCTGCGTGCACTCTTTCAAACATCCTAATACAGGAAAGACCCCGACCCTGGATGCTCACATTGGAAAGAATTTCCCTAGGGTAGAGATTCCGGCTCGAATCGAAAAGGCCAACAGAGTAGAAATATACCGTATACCAAGATGATGCCTCCAGTTCCTGATTTTCGGTCAAACAATATAAGAGTTTCTACGTGATCAATCACCTTAGCGAGAGCTCTGAAGTTGAAGTTGCGGGGGCAGGGCCTAGCTCATTATTGAAATTTGGTGAAGAAACTAGCGTAACTTAGACTTTAATGCTTCACCGAAGCCCCTTTCTCTCTCCACTAACGTCTGCTGATCCCAAGTAATACCGTATCGCATTAGCAATGCCCCAGAATGAAAAGAAATGACCTGATTCGAATCCAATTAGCCAGACTGGTCTAGAGGAATAAAAAATCCCTTGATTATTCTTCATTCCGACTTGGGGAAGCGGGGACACTTATAACCATTTTGGCAAGGGGTCTCACTAACCAATGACTAGGCAGGTATTATAATCTCCATGCAAGCTGCGCAATATTCTCTAGTTTGCAGTACCGTACCCGATTGCTAGAGCACTTCTATGTCTGCACGCTGTAGCTCCCCAGACGTTCTGCTGATATCGCAGAGCGGGCGATGCGAATATCAGCGTAAATTCGAATTCTCGGTTGGTGTAGAATATCTTTCGAATACAGTGAATTGTATTATACGATACAACACCAAAGCACATTTTGGTGCTGCGCAGCCTCAACATTTCGGGGGTTATCTGTGGTAACCAGAATTGCCCAGGTTTAGTATTTCCCAATATGACAGTGATTTCAACTGTCGTGCTATTTGTTACACTATCTACTCACCGACCACCTACTCAAAATGGCAAAAGCGCCAAAATCACCAAACACCGCTCGCAACTGTTCAAATGTACTAGTACAAGTACAGTATCATACATACACCCCCCGGGGCAGTCCTTCCGAAATGCGTGGCATAAAGGCTTTGTAAATAGATTACGCCTAAAATCCTAGCTTGTCCTAGTCCATGCCCTGCACACTTCAACCTTTTCCCCGAATTTTCTCCCTGGACCCTAGCACGCTGACAAGGCCAATTACACGCATTCGATCCTGACGGCATGAAGAAATTCTGTATCAAGGCTATCCCGGTACTAGCGCGTGTAGATCTGTTAGGCCAGATCGAGGTATTTTCCTCCAGAGGTACAATTTGGACCTGGGGGTAGTTCTATGCGACAGCCCTACTGAAAGGAACCTACTCGAGTAGAGCTAACTTAGCTTTAAGTTATCATTACTAGAATCTAATCTCTTGGCATCTTGTACTGATCCGGACCAGAATGCTGTTAGCTGTCATTCCCACAACACTTTGAGCCCAACGTTTGATAACTGTTTCAATTGATGTGGTGGAATGGCAAATTAGCAAAGGGATTGATCAATCTCTCGCCAGCTGAATATGAATTACGTCAGGATGAAGAAAATGGGCGAGAATGTCACAATAAAATCAGCAAATGTGAAGCCAGTCTGGTGGCCGGTTGATCAACTTGCTATCGTATTCTTAACATTGGTCGAAGAGGTTTCGAGGAGCGGATTCGATGAGGAGCCCGCATGCTGCTTAAGCATAATTGGCCATTCGTGGTCATGGGGGAAAGAAGGAAAAAAGAACAGACCTATATCAATTTTAGTTCATCCGAAGTTTACCTTCCTTACATGAGTATGGACCAACCAGAGGCTTCCATACCGGTAGACCTGTTAGGCCAACCAGCCATAACTTAATTTAACTTACAGCAGTTAACGTTCACAACTCCTACGCTGCTTGTCAACGCTCTTGGGCGCTTGCTGGTTTGCTCGAAAACCCACAACCCCACTCTCCCTTACCTGTGCGAGCGCTAGGAAGAGACTATACGATTTGTGTTTGCCGCCCACGCTTCTCGCTTAATCGATTCTGCGGCTCACCGTCTCATGGGCGATGGATCAGTCAAAGGGGGAAAAAAAAAACGAGAGAGGGGAGAACGGGAGAACGGTCGGAACCAGAGGGAAAAGGGAGAAGGGGGAAAGAGTGGGTTTTCATTACTCGACCAGAGAGCTCTTCCTACAGATAGGAAACCGGCGCGAGTACCATACCGTATTTGACAAGACTGTTATAGAGAGAAAATTTTCCGCCTACTACTCTCTACCGTCAGCGACTTGCGTGGTCTCTATTTCTTGGTGGTCTAAAGTTATCCATAGGCGGGTCTGCAGGTGATTTGCCAATCCGGGAGCTCGCATGGGTTCAGATACTTGTACGTTTTCAACTGCATGCACGCCCGCTTTCCATGCTCAACCACCATCGGTCCTAAGGGGGCTTCGCTATGGGTACCGGTACATTCCTGGTACGAGAGCAACGCTACCGTGCCTTATTCCACCCACAGTTCTGCCATGTTGTCAAATGGCCCAGATCCTTAGTGGTGAAAATCCGATTCTCCTACTCCTTCTTGAGCCTTTATTTTTCCTCCTATGAATGCTATCCTTCTACTGCCGCTTCCGCTAACAGGTAAGAACGCAGGCTGAGGAGGTGGGCTCGACTGACGTGGAAGAAGTTATTGGGGTGGGGTTACTTCTGATCGGTGATGGACTGCCTGCCGTCCGCCTCCTTCTGCTGTATGCCTCAGTGCTACCAAGCATTCCTCGTTTATCTCTCAATCGTCATGAAACGTACTTGAGGGCCTAGTATATATATATACTCGCCACGAGAGAATGGGGGAAAAGCCCCTGAGCTGGCTGTTGGGTTTTTGTTCGACGTGGGCGATAGGGTGAAAATTCATTATTATTTCCTAACAACATCATCTTGATTACCGGGCGGTGCCTGTTTTTCCCAATTGTTCCGTTGTGGCACTATTCAATTCTTTTTTGGCCTATTTTTTATTTTTATTTTTCACCTCCACGTTCAGCTAGGGAGTATAGTTTTTTGTGCAAAGCCCTTTTTAGTACTCTTATTTCAGATCACACTTAATCACGCGGAAAATGTCGACGGTACGGGGAAATTCGGTGAGAGCAAATTCGGTACGACGAAGGCCAAGACGGAATACGAGGGCAGAACCTCTTGAAATTGTCGACCCAAATACATTTGTGTGGCCGGAGAGGAGCCGGAAGAACTTTGTTCAACTCGTTGCGTTGCAAACCTTGCTTAATCCAACACCCCCGAGACAGATAGTCCAACCGGTCGATCAGAATGCCGATTCGAGAGAGAAGAGAGGTGGATACCGGAGCATGCTACCACCAAAGGTCGAACGGGACTTGACAGAGCATTTTGCTTTCTTGGTTGCGGCAGGAGCTGGTGATACTGCGTGCTGTATAGAGGAGGAATATGTTATTGATATCGGCAGCACGCTCAGGTTTAGGGTTGCAATGAAAGAGGGGGTCTCTCAATGGATATTGGATGGGCTTCGAGGTGTTTGCAGTGAAGTGAGCAAGCTTGCGAGGGGTGGTAAGAGCACTGCCCGAACCCAACAAAATATTGGAAGCCTCTTGCTCACCTTTCTACCACAGAATCACCCGAAGCCGATGTTAAGGCAGAGACTTGGCGAAGAGTCCTCGAACTTGAGCGGCCGAGGATCCATGCGGACTTGGAAGAGAGGTTTTCTAAGACTAGCAGACCACTATCCGAGCTTTTCGAGGAATCGTTGGGCACGAAAGATGCAAACGTTACCGAATCACTCGTCGACGAAGAGGCAAGATTGGTGCTCCAGAAAATCTACGACTTGTGTACGAGAGTTGTTACTCTGGATAGAGAGAAAACCGGAAAAGACTTAGAGAGATTACTGGACACTTGCTATCGATTTCGTGTGTCCAGAAATTTCCGAGCCTTCTTGAAATCGGTTCACAGCCGGAGACCTCTTACACAAATGATCGAGAAGCTGGGGAGATACAAGTCCGCCAGCGTGGCTCTGGTGACGGGAGCCAAGAAGTACCCCGAGATGTTTACCAATCTCGAGGTTGAAGCAGTCCCTCAACTCGCCTCGGAAGCTGCAGCATCCATGGGATTTCACGGGATCTACGTCGGCGATGTCGCCCAAGAATTGACCGCAAATAGCGAGCAACAATGCCTCAAACGCCTTCAATCGGTTACCGACCTGAAGGGCGGAAAACTTGCGATTCGATATCAAGAGCTTTGCCAAGAGAAGCTCACGGTACATGCCGAAATCCAACTGGTGAAGTTCTACGAAGAGAATCCACATATCGGGCGTCCGACCTTTATCGGGTGCAGCAAAAAATCGTGCTATCTCTGCACACTTTTTATTCAATTAGAAGGGAAGTTTGATGTGGCTACGAAGTCTCAGAGTCACTACCAGCCCACCCTTTACAACAGTTGGACTGTTCCCACAATGAAGTGCTCCAGTCCCGAGAATGCGGTTATGTACACGTTTGTCGTCGACAAAATGTCCAGAATCCTGGAGGACTCGTGCAAGACAATACTCTGGGAGAATAGCAGCAAAGAGACTAAATTTAACAATCATTTTAGTTCAAACTTCCCGCTTACCTCGCAGGTGCTTGGATTCGAGGCTCCTAGCGGTCCCTTGCTGTCGCCTGTACCGGTTTCCCGTATGGTGTCCACACTACGTGCGTCAATACCGGCGTTGCCCCGCATGGCATCGTCCTACAATCTATCCTCCGGGGCAACTACACCTACCAATATCCCTTTGAGCCCACTGTCGCCGACATTTTTTGGAAACCTTCCTTCGCTAGGCCTTTTATCCACCCCTAGCCCGCGGGTACAGTCACCGGGTCTGATTCCGATGGCACTTTCAAAGCTACCTAGAAGGCAAACACCAGCACTTGATATCCCGACCACACCTGTAAAACCTTCGAATCAAGCTCCGGAAATTTCAAAATTTACTACTGCACCAACCGTTACAATTCTTCCAGTTCCCGTTTCTGCATCTTCCCCAAGGGCACGGAAGCATACCCCGCCACCTCCAACCCCACCTCCAGCCGTCGAGACGGAGTTTCCCTTAACCCTTTCCGAACCCGAAGTATTCACTCCAGAACGAGAGCCAACACCCGTCATTGCTCTAACAAATACAGAACCTACACAAACAAAGGACCAAGTATTCGAAAGCGGGCTTACCCCACCAATGCCAAACTCACCAGGAGCAGAAACAAGTGAAGGATCAGAAGACCCCTTCGACCTATTGGTCCTACCAATTCAGAAACATTCACCTCTTGTGAACCCGGCTGAATCCCCTTCCCCCACCCCAATCCCTCCCCCGAATTCCACGAAGAAGCAAATACCACCCGCAAAGCCAACAACACCTCCGCCAGCTCTCCGGCCTGCATCTGGCCCTGCGCCATTACCGTCGCCACCCTCCTCTACTGGATCCCTATCAAAGCCTTGGCCTACCCGTTCTCGGACTAGGGAAGTTGGCCTTCCTCCCACTCCTGCGGACAGCCCAACCCCGTCTTCGGGATCCTATTTCCCCAAGTCTGAGCCAATCCGTATCAAACCTATGGCCAACTTTTCCCGTCCCACATGTGAATTCCCACCTACACCTCCTTCCTCCTGCAAGGCTACTTCATCGATTCCGTGGCCAGCTCGGACGGGAACCGTGACGGCAACCAGCCTCCCAGCCTCAACGATTGCGCCGTCAACCTCACCTAAGTCGTTTGCTGCCATGACCTCTCGCCCATCGACACCGGCTAATCCTCCAACCCGCGTGGGCTCGCTCCGAAGGCGAGCTACAAGCCCCCCGACACAAACTCACATTCCCAGACCATCTTCCAAGGCTTCAACAAGGCCCTCGCCACCACCACCCTCTACGGAGTATTCCTCTCCAGTTTCCTCGCTCAGACTTGTCCGAAAGCAAACCCCTCCACAAACCGCGGCAATGGCAGTCTCAATGGCAGCTTCTACCCCGAGACTTTCCAAGTCGCCGTCGCTAAGATCTTCGCGGAGAACACCTGTCTCGGAAGCTCGGACCGAGATGCTCACTTCTGCAATTGCCCTCGAAGCTTCCAAGTCTCGCACAGCAGCCGCCGGAGCCGCGCCAAATGATAGAGGATCTTCTGACAGCGGGCAAACCTCCGCCGGGGGTGTTGCGCTTGCTCATTCGCCAAGAACACATGCTTCTACTTCTCCAGCGGCTGCGCTACACTCCGGGGCTACTCCCAATGAATCCGTTTTAGCACAAGTTATTCGAAAGAAAAGCGAAGTCAAGCCACCTTCTGACACCAAACTCCCTTTCACAGCACTAGAAACGTTAAGCGTACCCGAAGCCCCGGAGAATAACAGAGGAGATTCCATGGAGGTCCACGTTGCAGCACGCAACGAGGAGGGCGAATCACTTAGTGGATCACGAAGAGGAAGCGGTGCCGAAAGTACCATCATCGAAGATAGTGTTCAAAGTAGCCCGAAGCCTCCCTCAAAACTTATGAAATTCAAGCCTAGTGCGGAGAAGGAGTTGGAGCCATCATTCATCAGAAGGCGATACGTGGAAGGCGAAAACAGAGGCCTGAAGGCAGTGGCGGTAAGATCTGCAAATAACACAGAAAGTGGCGGACACCCGAGGCCCCAAGGGTTGGGCGGTATGCAAAGGACTGGCAGCAGAAGAATGACCTCACCCTCATCGCCATCAAAGCTTCCGACACCATCGCCACCGAAGGATAGCTCTTCGTTCCTAAACATCAACGGAACCCACAGAAGCACCCGTAATAAATCTGGTGGCATTGAAACTGAGTACACTCTATTTCTAGCAAACCAGACCCCACAGCCGGGACAGCCGCCACTTGGGGAGAAGCTATTCACCGGAAAACTAAGCGATAGGAAGGGGCCAGGAGAGATCAAGCAGCGAGTAGGCTGCAAGTTGCGGACGGAATTGAGGCCAAGGGAAGGGGGTGTGCGGGGTGATAAGATGAGAGTCAGGGAGGTAGCTAAGAGCCTTGAGGAGATGGTATTGGATATCTTCTTCCCGGACGCAGTATTGAGATTGGAGGTTTTCTGGGATGTATAAGACACTCGCGCAAAAACAAAAATGATAACTATTTCGTGATTTTTTTCCCTTTCGAATGAAACTTCTTGTTGGGCGCCGCTGCAACTTCACTTTCCTGCGGGCTTTTTTCCTCTCTTTTCCTTTTGGTTTTCTCGGGAAGAGGCGTTTCTAATCAGGCGTTGGATTTTTTATTTTTTTACTATCATACTTTTTCACTTGTTCACTTTTTCATCATTCTTATCCTTCATCAGTGCTGTTTCAAATAGTCACCAAGTCTTCTGGCAGGACTACTAGCGAACAAACAAGGCGGCGAGTATCCCGTAGGAACACAAAGTTAGTGATCATCCTGTGTGCAGAATTATACAAATAAGAATTGGGCAGGAGTGGAAAGAGAATAAGATAGCGAACAAAGCGAAGAAGAAAAAAGGAAAAAAAAGGGAACTACATTGTGAACACGAGGCATTCCTCCAGCTCTATGATGTCTTCCTTTCTGCAAACTCATGATTTATGTGTTTCATTCCGTTTCGTCCGGGAAGTTTATTCCCTGAAGCCTAAAAAGCTTTTGTCCGTGACTGGCAAGCACTATATTTTAGTATCGGCAAACATACCTCAAATTCTAGAGGATCTAGAAGCAAAAGGAATGAAAGGAAGGAAAAATGTGAAGGGGAAAAAAAACAAGGAAAGGGAAGGAAAGGAAAGGCATGATATATTTCCTTACGGCGCACCAGTTTCTGCTGCCGTTTGGTATTCGAATTCCTTGCCCGTTTGTAGAACCTCTTGCCGTACTACAATCATGATTCGAGCCCGGTGCTGCGCAAATCAAGCAGGAAAAGAGGTGAGCAGGGGAAGCGAAAATATCATTTTTTCCTTCATTCTCTCACACTCTCCCTTCTTCCTTCCTCAGCCTTACGAATTAGAAAGAAAAAAAAATGAGACTTTAGCTAGCACCAAGATCTGCAAGGCTGCTATCGGCAATGCGAGAGGTAGCTAATATCTGATCCCAGCTACAGTAGGCGCGGATCATTCGTTGTTGATCTTGATCCTGATGCTACGGGCACGGCATTTATGTGAGTTTTGACTTTTCCTATCTTTTCTTTCTCACCCCCGTATCTCTCCTTCCTTCCTTCCTTCCTTCCTTCCTTCCTTCCTTCCTTTTCCTTTCTTCCCGATTTTCCCCTTTTTCAGCCCCACCTTTTGATCCCCCCTCTCCCTTCCAGGTCTAGAACTTTTGAAAGCTGCAGTATGAGACAGTTTCTTCCTGAGCACAGCACAACACCGCACAGTGGGAGCGCTGGGCTGGACTGTACTTGTGGCGGTTAGGCCATTATCTTGAGTGAGACAGAGAAAAAGAGAAGAAAATACCTGTAGCCAAACGAAACACCGCAGACGAGAAAAGAAAAGAGGCCCTTCCAGTGTGGTTTCGAATCCGAGCAATCGAGTGTGGGTGGGGTTATTTCGTTCCCTGTGGAGAAAAAAAAAATAGGGCCTTTTTACTTTTCTTTTCTCTACTTTGCCAACAAACGAGACAACTAGTGATTGAGGTGGTTACCTCGTGCCGTATAATATCGCCATACCCTTACCCTTACCATGCTATAAGTTGAGTTGAGCTACCCTGGGGAGGAGGGAGAGGAGGAGGAGGAGGAGGAGGAGGGAGAAGGAGGGGGGCAAAGGAAGAGAGCC